>JAABUV010000164.1_pt1 | contig 97568 bp, 120 predicted proteins | sample 5559971 | NCBI WGS metagenome assembly JAABUV01 (sample SAMN10711881, study PRJNA513362) | rock metagenome | isolation source: Antarctica rocks | place: Antarctica: Victoria Land, Knobhead nord | collected 2015-12-19 | reverse complement strand
CTCCGCCTCGAAGTGCGCCTCCTTGGCGTCGGGCGCGGGGCCCACGCCCGGCACGCCCCACTGCGCCGCCAGCGCCGCCGCGCGCGCGGCGCCCGCCGCGGCCGTCGTTGCACCTGGCGCCATGCCCGCCTGCGCGCGCCGGCCCGCGCATGTCGGCACGTGCACAGCGCGCAGCCCTCTCATGCACTTGCTTCACCCCTGGTCACGCATCGCAATCGAGAGCGCCCGCGGCAGTCGCCGGCGCGGGCGTGCCCGCATCCACGCGCCAGGCCGGACTCAGCTCCAGGCCTGGCTCAGTTCCGCGCACTCGTCACGCCTTTGTGCGAGCAGTGCCGGGCCACTGCACGCTGATCCAAACTTGCAGCCCGTAGCAGCGGCCCAGCGGCGCACAAAAGGTCTAGGGTATAGAATATATGGCGGAGTTGGGGTTAGGGTATGAAGCTGTGCGCACCGCGGCGCTAAAGCGGTTGGCCACAGCCTGCGCGGCGGCGACGAGCGGGTTGACCTCGCCACCGATCATGGGCGCGCCCATGGACGGGATGCCGCCCGGCGGCGCGGCGCCCGGCACGAACGTGATGCCGCCCGCCGTGACGCTGGCCGCCGGGCGCGACGCGGCCGCCAAGCTGAGCTTGGCGGCCAGCTCCTGCGCGGCGCGCACGCGCTCCTGCACCTCCACCGGCAGATTCTGCGCGCGCGGGGGCGGGGTCAGGGTTTGGGGTCAGGAGCAGCTTAGGAGCGAGCGCGCGCGCGCTCCTGCACGTCTGCAGATTCTGCAGATCCGCACGCGCTCCCCGCGTGTGCGGTTCGGAAAGCGGGCACATTTCCATAGTTTATGGTATGGAGAGCGGGCACGCGGGCGCTTGCGCGTGCGGTCTGCCTTGGTTTGCCAGCCTTGGATAGGCGGAGCGTGAAGGGCGCCGCGCTCCTGCAAGCAGCCAATTGATAGTGCGTGCGCGGCTGGGCAGGCCGCGGCGCCCTCTGACCAGGCTGCCACGCGCACAGCAGTCACCTTTTGCACTTGGCCTCAGCAGCTGGTTCAGCGTGAGTCCAACCACAGCAGCGACGCCCTTCACGTGCGCCCAAAGCCAGCGCCGCGCGCATGGCGCGGTAACTTGGCGCCGCACCGCCAGGTTGGCGGCCGCAGTGGCCGCATTGGCGGCGCTGGCGGCCGCGGCGGCGGCCGCGCCGGGCTCCACGCGGCGGATGCCCTCGTCGCCGCCCTCGTCCTCGCTCTCCGAGTGCCCCGCGTCCTTGCGCGCGTCCTTGGCCGTTTGCTGCGCGCGCCGGCCGCCCAGCCTCAGTGCCGCACTCGACTGGTGCGCGCACTGCTTCCTCGGGGGCGGGAGGCATGCAGGCATGCCAGCGCGCCCCGCGCATCAAGTGAGTGGCCGCCAGCGAGCGGCCGCGCGTGTCTGTGAGCATCTTTGCTCCCAGCACAGCTGCAGCACCGCCGCACTGGCAAGCAGGCCGCCATCGGACAGCCCCCTGGCCCTGCAGACATGCTGATGAGCCTGCAGGGCATCCACAGCATGACATCTGCATACCACCCGTCCACACACTCTACTCACTGCAGCCTTTGGCCTCAACTGTCACGCCGCACAAAATCCACCAGTGCAACCGCGTGCAGTGCGCTGAGAAGGGGGGCGAAGGACAGCACCTTGCGCGAGGCCTTGCGCTGCGCGTCCTCCTCCGTGTCGAACTTGAAGCCGGTGCCACCGTAGCCCGTGCCGTGCGCCTGCCGCGCGCGGGCGTAGACGTGTGACGGCCGCAGCGCGGCGCACGTGTGGCGAGCGCGAGAACATGGCACTGCTGCTGGAGCCATCGTCGGCCCGCGCGCCTCGTTACCCACCCCCTATCCTGTAACTCAACCCCCTACCCATGTCCTCAGGGCAATATCACAGGCACTGCACACGCCCGCAAGCACCCGCGCTAGACATACGAGTTGCATCTCAGACAACAGGTAGTCCTGTTTACGGCCAGCAAGGCAGCGGCGTTCTGGGGCAACAGCGAGAAGCGGCGTGTCGCCACGCGCGCATAACCACCAATCCCGTAGAGCTTGTGCCGGACGTGCTTCCGCATAGCAGCCGCTGTTTGTCCCAGACAATGGTGCGCACAGGTCGCGCCAGGCCGCGCGACCGCGGCGCACCTGAACCGTGCCGGCCTTGCGCTTGGCCATGTAGCCGTCGGCGAGCGCCTGCAGGTCCTTCGGCACGGCCGCGGCCGACTCCTTGAGCGCCTTGACCAGGTCCGGCGCGTAGCGCTCCTCCTCCTCGCTCGCGTCAATGAACGTGATGGCGGTGCCCTTGTTGCCGGCGCGCCCTGCACGGCGCGCGCGCGCCAGCTCAGGCGCGTGTAAGATTATGGACGGCGCAGGGCGACACCCAGCCTTGCTTCCGGCGCAAATGCGGATGCTACACCCCAGGCAGCACGCAGCTCACACAACGCCAGGGCCCCTGGGGGTGCGGCGCTGCGGCGCGTGCTCGCACCAGTGCGGCCGACGCGGTGCACGTACTCCTCGTGGTGGTTGGGCGGGTCGAAGTTGACGACGAGCACGAGCTCCTTGACGTCCAGGCCGCGCGCGGCCACGCCGGTCGCGACCAGCACGTTGCACACGTCGGACTTGAAGTCGCTGATGGTGGACTCGCGGTCGCTCTGGTCCTTGCCGCCGTGCAGCGACAGGCACGGGTAGCCCACCTGCGCGCGTCGGGGCAGGGTCAGGGCTGGCCCGCCGTGCCCACCCTGCGCGGGCTGCAGCGCCGCCGCGCGGCTCTGGCCGGCGGCACCAGGCACCTGCAGGGGAGCCTGATGGTGAACCAGTGTGGGGCAAGCCGCGGCAGTGCTAGCACAGGCCAAACCCCGAGTGCAGCACCCACACACTCAGGCCCTCCTGCCAGGGAGGGCTGCACAGCAGCGTCATCGCTACGCCTGGGCAGAGCGCGCGCGCACGCTTTGGCACACGAGCAGCTTGCTTCTCGGTCGTAGGGCAAATCAAACATTCGCCCGACAGATGGCACAGTTAGCTCTAATGTGGCGCCGCGCGGCCGTGCGGGCGCCGCGCCTTGAGCAGGTCGCGGAAGAGGTCGTCGCACTCGCCCTGGCCCTTGACGAAGATGAGCACCTTGCCCTTCTCGTACCACTGGCCCAGGATCTCCAGCAGCCGCAGGAAGCGGTCCGCGACCGGCCGCAGCTCGATGACCTGCACCCACGCGGGCGCCTCGGGCGGCGGACGCCCCGGGTGCGGCCCTAAACCCACCATATGTTACCTCTCTCCCTCGGGGTGTCCGGCGCGGCGCTAAGCTCCAGCGCACATGCCGGCCATGTGCGGCATCGCGGCTGCATGGTAACGCGTCACCGACAGGCCCATGGCCTCACCCCTCTCGGCGCGCCCCACAGACCAGCTGGTGCCGCAGCAGCGCATGCGCAGACCTGTGATTCTCTGCATGCACGACAGGCTTGCGCGTGAAGCCAGGCCTGATGCAGCCACTGCTGCGCTCGAGCACTGCGGAGCGTGGGCATGCCGGGCGCCGGCGGGCGGACCTGCGTGATGTCGGCGTTGACGACGGAGCGCCCGCCGACCTGGATCTCCACCGGCGCGTCCAGCACACTCTTGGCCAGCAGCTCCACCTGCGCCCGCCCGCGCGCGCCCATTGAGCCCACCACACAGGCGGCATGTGCCTCAGAAAGACCTTGAGGCGTCTCACAGAGGACGTCTTTTAAACTCAGTGGAGACTTGCTGGCAAGCACGCTCATCAACCCCCTCTCGAGACGCCATTGCTTGCTGGGAGGACAGCCACGCTGTGCGCAGTCTGCCACGGCGCCCGCCCATGCAGAGGGTAACAGCAATCTTTGGTCATGCTGGGCTGCCGAGACCCTGCCTGAAACTCACTGTGACGAGCGGCTCACGACGCGCCGTGGCTCATCCGAAAGTCTGTGAACAGAGCACAAGGGCAAGCCAACCCAAAGCGTAAGCCTGGTCGCCCCCAGGACACGTGCGCAGCAGCTCTCACGCCATCGGGCGAGCGCGCGGCCCCGGGCGCGCGCCGAGCGCGGGAACGTGGCCGAGAACATAACGGTCTGGCGGTCGGGGCGCGTGAGCGAGATGATGCGCGCGATCTGCGGCTCGAAGCCCATGTCGAACATGCGGTCCGCCTCGTCCATGACCAGGTACGTCACGCGCCGGCAGTTGGTGATCTTGCCGTTGCTGGTTGCCATGACGTCGATCAGGCGCCCCGGCGTGCACACCACCACCTGCGGCGGCCCGGCCCGGGCGCGTGAGCGGGCGGCGCGCCGCGCGGCGCGGGCCTTCGCCGCCGGCGAGCACGCGGCTCTGTAAATGCGCGTCGGTCCGCAGCGTAGCGGGCAAGGAGGGAGTTGCTACGCACGGGCGGCAGTGACGTGAAAATTTTCACAACATGCGCTTGTACCAATGCCAGCGCAGATGCCGTGCTTCGACAAACAAACACATGCGTGACAGCAAACGCGACTCGTCATACTGCCTCAGTTAGGTGCATGAGCACCACTCAGGCATGCGCGGCAGCGGCGCCAGGGCCGGGGCCGGCCGGGGCCACACCTCCGCGCCGCGCTTGAGCTCGGAGATCTGGCTGCCGAGCGCGGCGCCGCCGTACGCGCATACGCACGTCAGGCCGAGCTGCCGCGCAAAGCGCTTGACGTCCTTGCCGATCTGGACGACCAGCTCGCGCGTGGGTGCCATGATTAGCGCGATCGGCCCGTCGCCCTGCCCCAGCGGCGGCTGCGCGCGCGGCGCCGCGACCATCAGACGACGCTCATCACGTGACGCTCAGCATCAGCTGCCACAGCTTTGCACCCCTGTGTGATCTATGTCTGAACCTTAAACGCCGGTAGCAGGTCCGCACTTTGCGCCACAGGGTTTCAGTCACCGCGCGACGCCTCGTGCTTTGGGCGAGTTGATCAAAGCTTTGAGCAAGCTATGCATGCTGTGGGCAAACTCTGCAGTGCCTCGCCATAAGTGACAGTGCTCGCGCTCAGTCTAAGCTGCCGCTGCATGCAGCTTGGAGCCAAGAAACACGCACGCTCGTTGCCCAGCAAGCATGCACGCTCGTAGCCCCATATGGCGGGGCAGCAGAGCCACCCAGGGCTGTACGGCCTTGCGCGCGGCGCCCGGGGCGCGCGCCTGGTCCTTGATGTGGCGCAGCATGGGCAGCACAAACGCCAGCGTCTTGCCGGAGCCGGTCTTGGCAATGCCGATGCAGTCGCGGCCGGACATGATGACCGGCAGCGCCTGCGCCTGGATGGGCAGCGGCTTGTCGTAGCCGGCCTTGCGCAGGATCTCCAGCACGCGCGTCGCCAGGCCGCACTGGTTCCAGGTGCGCACGGGCTTTGGGATGTCCTTGCCGCGCACCTGCGCGCCGCGCGCGGCGCTGCCGGTCAGTCACCGGCGCCTTGCGTTCGTGGACCGCGCCTCTCTGCAGCCCGCCCCGCGCGGTCGCCGTCGTGGAGACGCTGGGCGCCGGGCGCTCCATGCCGCTGACACGCGACTGCAAGCATGCCGGTCTGCGTGATGAGCACTGCATTACGTCAAACTCCCCGGACGCCGCGGCTAGCGAGCCCCCTTGCGCCGCCAGTGCACCAAGGCGCGAGGCCGCCCCTTATCGCACTGCACGATGCGCTTCCGCAGGCAGCCGCTGGAGGGACAGGCGTGCGCGCGGGCGCCGCGCGCGCCTTGATGTCGTCCAGCTGCCGGCGGTAGGCGGCCACGTCGGCGGCGCTCATGCGCGCGAGCTCGGGCACCTCGATGTAGAACGAGCGGCGGAAGGGCGCGTAGTTGATCTTGGAGTGGTCCACGACGCCCAGCTTGTCGCCCTTGCTCAGCTTGCCGGCCATCGTGTTGCGCGCCCAGTCCTGCACAGGTGGCGGTCTCGTGCTGGGCGACGCAGCCCGCCGCGACCAACTTGCCCTCATTCGCATGCAGATGGGCATGCTGCGACTCCACAGGCCCGACCTGGCACGTGCTAGGCACCGCCTGCCTCCACCGGGTCCGCACACGAGTGAAGATGTATGGCAAGCACCACACTTTCAATGCATGCTGTATTACGACACAACGCATGTCCCGGACCACGCCACGCAGCCGCTGACTGCACGTCAATGAGTAACAGTGTCACACATTCCAGCCACCAGCCACGCCGGGGCGCCGAGCGGCGCGGGCGCGCACGGCGTCGTTCTCCTCCTCCGACTCCGCCTCGTCCTCGTCGTCGCTGGACTCGGAGCTGTACGCGTACCGCCGCCGCCGCGCCTGCTTCTGCGCGCGCTGGCCGCCCGCGCCCGCGGCCGCCGGCGCCGGCGCCGGCGCGACGCCGTTCTCCCCGGTGCCCTCCGCGACGGCTGCGGGCGCGGCGCCCACGCCCGAAGCCCCTGCAGCGCCGGGCTCCGCTTTGACCGCCCCGGGCTCCGCCTTGACCGCCGCCGCCTCCGCGACGGCCCCGGCGGCCACCGCCGCCGTGACGGCGCGCTGCACCTCCGGCAGCACGCTCGTCGCCATGAACGCGTCCAGCGGGTCGACGTCGTCGTCCTCCGCCGCCGCGACGGCCGCTGCCTCTATCGCCTGGTTCTGCACGGCGGCCGCGGCGTCGTTGGTCGCCATGAAGGCGTCCAGCGGGTCGACGTCAGGCTCGGCGGCCGCGGCCGCGCCGGACAGCCCCGGGTTGCCGCCCGACCTGGCCGGCGCGTCGACGGCCACCTCGTCGCCCTCGTCCTCCAGCGTCCAGGCCATGGCCGGCGCCGCGTCGGCGGCGGCGGCGGAGGCCGCGGCGGCGGCCGCCTCCTCAGCCGCGGTCGCCGCCTTCTGGCGCTGCCACGCCTCGATGCGCTTGCGGCGCCGCTCGGCCTCGTCGTCCAGCTCCACCTGCAACAGGGAACCTCCGTCGAGCCAGCACCAGGGCTGCCCAGCGCGCATCTGTGCTCTGCTGCGCTCCTCCAGGAGCTCAAAGCGACCTGGCGGAAGCACCGCCCACACAGGCGGCGAGAGCAGCACAATGCAAGAGCGGTGCAAGCGGCGCCAGGTCAAGTCAAACACAAAAGCTGGGCACTCGGCACGCCCGTGCCTGCTCAGCCACACGCTCGGCCTCCTTGCGCTCGGCGCGCTGGTCGTCGCGGTGCTCTCGTCGCCTGGCGTCCGAGTCGCGCCGCCGCGCGTCGTCCGTGTCGCGCCGCCGCGCGTCGTCCGCGTCGCGCTCGGCCGGCGCGGCGCCGTTCGCGCCGCCGCCGTCCGAGTGCCGCCGCGGCTTCTTCTCGCGCCGCTGCTCGTGGCTGTGCTCCTTCTCGCCATCGGACCGGCCCGGCCGAGGCGGCGCGTCCTCGGCCCGCGCTCGCTTGCGGTCGCGGTCGCGGCTGCGGTCGCGGCTGCGGCTGCGCCGGTGCTCCGCCGCTTCACGCGCGACGTCATCCTCTCGCGCGCGGTGCCGCTCGCGTTCCCTGTGCGTCACACAGTGCTCCCGTGAACGCTATACGCTACCATCAACAGGTGCTGCAGCAGCCTGTTACACAAGCTGCGCCACAGCACGCCCCGTCGTGTTCTCAGGCACTACTTTCAGACAGCTGATAGCAGCCAGGCCGCCTGAAGGGGACGCCAGGGGCCGCAGCGAGGCTCACAGGCGCGACTGTGCAGTGCGCACTGGTGTGCGCACCTATCCCTGTCCTTCACGCTGTCGCGCTCCTTCCCGCGCTCGCGTGCGCCCGCGCCCTTGTCGCGGTCGCTGTCCTGCACGCACGGGCGCGCGCGGAGGTCAGTTGAGGTGATGCTGGACCTGCATATGCTGTTGCCTCTACCTCGAGCCACTGCAAGCCAGCGCAACACACTCGATACGTTGAGCAAGGTGCCCACAGTTTGGCAGCCGGCATAGCAAGCAGCAGCGTGCTCGTCAATAAGGCCACATGCCTTCCTCTCGGCCCGGTGCGAACGGTCCTTGGAGGAGTGCTTCTCCTTCTTCGCCCTCTTCCGTTCTCGGTCGGTGTCGTCGAGCTCCATGGCGAACAGGGGTCAGCCTGTCGCCTGCGAGGGATGCCTGCCTCTGCGAGGACACAAGTGAGCCCTATCAAGCCCGGGCGGGGCTAGGCAGCCTGCCCTGCCGCGCCGCGCGCCTCAGCGGGACGCGCAGCCCACGCCGGGATCAGGCTGTGCATTCACCTGCTGCGCGCCGGCACAGCATGACCAGTGGCCGCCGTCCAGACTGGCAAGGGGATGTGGTGCTAAGCCAGACAAGCGTGTGAGTGACAGCGGGGCTACAGGACTGGCTGGGAAGGCAAGGTGGACTTTCAAGAGCTCGAGTCTGCACCTGCCTCTTCAGCTAGGCCCTGGCCGCCCTAGCCCTGCCATGCATAGCCACATGCATGGCCTCTGGCCCATGAATAGCCGCTAGTTGCCTCCTACACGTATGAGTTCACAGTGTGGCCCAGACATGAGCTTCACGGGCTTACAGCCACAGACTCAGAGGGCGCACAGGCTACCAGGGGACGCATAAGGTAAGAGTTCATCAGCGGTCTTTACACGCGCGTTCGACAATATTCAAAAAGATCATAAGTGCGGACCATGATAACTGGCTGCATATACAGACACTGCAGTTACATGCAACCAGCGACACGCCCAGTGCACTCAAGTCAGGCGGACTGGTGAAACGCTTCAAAACTGACTTTGGAGCGTCACGTAGGTCTAGTGCTCTGCGGCAACAGACACATACACAGCATATAGCACATGCTGGCTTCCGACCCGCAAAAATTGGTTGCACAGCAGCACACCTCAGTGCCTTGCAGCGCATAAAATTCCCTCACCTTATCACAGGAGGAGGTCAAGGCGCCACCAGAGCCCCGTGCGCCTCAAGGCGGCTGGTGGCGCTCAGCAGCCACAGGCGCCTGCACGCCGTCGCCGTCCCAGCCCGATATGGAAGCCAGGAAGCAGGGGCAGGAAGGCTGCATACGCCCAGTGCTCATAGCCATCAGAGCGGCAGGCCGACGCTCCAGAGCGGCCACGCTAGCGCTGGTGCTGGAGGCGAGCTGCCGCTTGGTCAATCTAGATCCCTATGTGGCTGGGAGTCGCAACATTCGGCTAGCGCCCACGCCACACCACGCTGTCTTACATCCGCATGGCTGGGGCTGTGCGCTCGCTAGTGGCGCGCTGCGACCCCAGGCAAGCCTTTCAGCCCGGCTGCCACCGGTAACTTTAAGCAGCCAACCGGCTACAGCAATAGGGCTAGCAAAGGCTGTCCAGACCCGAAGCCGGCCCCACGTTGGAGCCAAGGCGCGCGGGCGGCGGCGGCGACGGCAGGTCCGAGCCGGGCGACGAGGCTGCAGACGGCTGTGTGTCGGAGCCGTCCGAGGCCCAGTCCTGCGGCGGCGCACATGCGGGCGGGCCCGGCGGCGACGCCTGCGCAGGGAAACAAACACACTGTTTTGTGGGCTGTCAGCCAAGTCAGCCACCAGCAGCCTCACCATCTCATCCTGTATGGTGAGCCGCAGCAGAGCAAAGGCCACGGACGGCTCTACACTGGAGCTACATGCAGCCCAGCCCCTGCTCCCGGGCAGCTGCCATATGCACACAGCCCTTGCTTGTCCATCCTCTTCTCTGTAACTTCTTCTCATTCTGTGCCACACGTTGACAGATCTTTAGCATGGTGTATGCGGCAGCCAGCCACCCACACCATCCCCTTATGTTGCTAGGACTGTTTAACCAGGAGACAAATCCCACACAGGCCGGCAGGTGTGGCAGGAGCAACAGGGCTACCTGAAGCAGGCGCAGCGCTGTCGCATGACAACCTGCCATGTTGGCATGAATATCGCACTACATTGGCACGCGTGCGGGCCAAGCACCTCGTGCAAGCGCGCCAGGACCGAGCGCTCGTAGCACGGCGGCGAGCTCGATGCGCGCGCGGCGTCGCTGGGCGGTAGCTCATAGTATTGCGCCCCTCCGCTGCCAGCGCGCAGCGGCACCTGCGCGCACGCGTTCTGGTTGCCCACAAATGGTAGATTTGATGCGCGCTTGCAGCTCGTGCGGCGGCAACACCACCATCTAAACACCACACGCAAATGTGCACAGGTTTTAAGCAAATCATATTGGACATATGTATGCCTGAGTTCTCTGCTTCCTCAATGCACACAAGCAACATGCACTGCACGCATGCTCCCTGCAGCGCACCGGGCTGCCCAGCCCGGCGGCACGCATCATGCCGCGCGGCAGCGAGCGCGGCTGCCGCGGCCCCGCGCGCTCGCTGGCAGCCTGTGGCGGTGGCGGCGCGGGCGCGTCGGTACGCGGCTGCCCCGGCGCAAACTCCACGATGCGCCGCGCCGGCGCGCGCCGCGCCACCCTGCGTTGCCGCAGGGCCAGGGCCCTTGCAAAGCTCGATCTGCCTCTTGCTGATGTGCCTGGCGCACTCTGCCAGGTTATTGCCTGGCACAATACAGACCGCCAGCAAGCCCACCCGCCGACGTTTCCTTGGCGGTAGCTCACCGGACCCAGCACCCTGGATGATGTGGCACCAGCCACACAGGACTACTCTCAGGCATGCGCCCGTGCCCGACAAGGGCGCGACGGGACGCAACCACGGAGGCCGCGGCACTGGCCGCTCAACGGGCTGCCAGTTCGGGACTGGAGCCAACATTACAGCTCGGTGAAGCAGAGCGCCAGCGCATAGGGGCAGCACATGACACCGCAGCCAAGCTGTCCACCAGCACCGCCCGGGCATGCCGCCCACCTGCCGGACGAGGGCCCGGCGGACGCGCCGGACGCCGCGGCGCTGGCCACGGACGAGCCGCCGTGCGTGGACGAGGCGCTCGGCGACGCGGGCCAGCTGGGGCCGCCGGTGTCGAGCCGCGGGGCCGCCGCCCCGTCTGAGGCCCCGTCCTCCAGCCAGCCCCAGGGCCAGGCGCCGGCGCCCCCCTGCGCCACCAGCCCGGCCCATGCTCCCGGCGCGTGCAGGCCCCCCTGCGCAGCACCCGCACAGCAGGCTCATGCGCCTGCCTCAAATCTCCGCCGTACCGCTCTGCATGGCTGCCCGCAGCTGCTATGCGGGACCTCACCGAGCAAACTCTCTGCTGTATGATGATAAACATTACGGTGCTCTCGCTATACAGAGCACGTCCGCACGTCCACTCATCTGAGGGCAAATTTGAAGAGATCTGTATGCACTGCTCCTAGGCCTGGCTGGATAAAACGGTTGTAGAGCTATGATCTACACACTGCCATCCCAGGGCACGGAGCAAGGCCGAAGCATGCGTGGTCAGAGTCACACTGTCCCGCGCAGCCTCGCATGCGGACAGAAGTGCGTGGCACTCAAGTGGCCGCGCACGCCAGGGAGTGCCGGGTGAGCGGGCGGGCGCGCGGCGCGCACCGGCCCGCGCAGCCGCGCGGCGTCCAGCTCGGCGCGCGAGGCGGGCCGGCCGTCGAGCGCGAGGCCGCCCGGCGCCAGGAAGCAGGCGAGCACGTCGGTGCGGTACCGCGGCGCGCACGCCACCGGGTTATCCTCCAGCCACAGCTGCCGCAGCGCGCCCAGCCCTGCCGCCCAGCACTGGTGACTGTGAGCACAGCTTGTTACGTGTAATCTTGCTGCATGGGCGTGTCCCTACACATGTCATGCAACCAAGGGCGCACCTCACTCTGAGTGTGTGGAACTGGGTAGGTCAAGATCCTGAGGGTGCTACGGTGCATCTGGCCAGTGCTTGTCGATGGGCGCCACAGCATCGTGAGTGATCAGGACCGACATAAAACACACGCAGGCGACTCCCGACAGTGCCGCATGAAGACTCTGAGACGGCGAACAGCGCTGCGACTTCCTGATGGGGCCTTAGCGCAGCGCGGCAGCCGCCACTGCGGCGCTCGCAGGGCCTGGGCAGGGCGCCTCGTGAGCGTCCCCGCGCATGCTGGCACCAGCGCCATTACTACACTGCGGGCGCGGCCAGAGCACGCGCGCACGAGGCACGCGAGAGCCCTCCCAGCCGCGCCTGCGATGCGCGCGACCTCGTGCATGCTGGCGAGCAGGTTGCAGGCCAGGTCCAGCGACTCCAGCGCGCCCAGGCGCTCCAGGCCGGCCGTCGAGCGGATGGTGTTGCTCTGCGCGCGCGCGGAGAGGTGGTCAGCTATGCGGTGGCGGCGCCCACACCCCTCCCCTGGACTGCTGCATCTGGGGTGGTGATGCGCCGCGCGCGTGTTTGGGGACGCACATTCCGCGGGTGTGCAGCGGGTCACTGCGTGCGTTCAAGGTAACTCAACACACGGCTCCCACGCATTCAGACTGGACAGTCCCTGGCCAGGCGCATATGCTGATAATAATCGCCGCACAGGCAACTCCTAGCAGCGTTGAGGCCCAGGGTGAGCATACAGCATGCTTTAAAAACAGCCATGAGCTGACGGGCGGGTGCTGATGGCGAATGCGGCCCGAAGAGCAAACGCTCACGTGCCGCGCTATGGACATGGCACCGCAGCACGAGGAGGGCGGCGCTCGGGGCGGCGCGCGCCCGCAGAACCAGCCGCCGCAGGCCGCCGCAGATCTGCGCGGCGCGAGCGAGGCAGGACAGGCAGTTGTTGCTCAGGTCCAGCGCGGTCAGCTGGCTGCAGGCGCCCAGGTTGGCGAGCACGCCGATGTTGTTGCACGAGAGGTCCAGGTCCTGCGGGCGCGCGCTGGGCCTCAAGCGGCTGCGGTTTCCTCACTGCATCCTGGTCCTGGCACACTCAGAAAAGCACAGCATACATGCGAGGGCGCAGACCTGTACACACTCACACGCTTGCATCAAGCATGCATGCCCAGCCGAGCTGTTCAGGATGAAGGTGCAAGTGGGTGTCCTCCCGGCCTCTGCATCATGCATAGCCTGCTCACTGGGCGAGTTTTGTCGCCAACAACCAGGTCGCTCGGCCAAGCCACCATAGGGCTACCCCCCCCCCAGAGAAATGTCACACCTCCAGTGCGGGCAGCAGCGCCAGCGAGCCATCCATGGCGGCCAAGCAGTTCCGCGTGCATGCCAGCCTGGCCAGGCGCGGCCATGCAGCCGCGCCGGACGCGGTGCCGTTGGGCAGCTCCCCGCTGCTGCTCGGCCCGCCACCGCCGCTGCTCGTCCGCCTCCGTGCGCCTGTGCACCAAGGGGCTGATGCCGCCGGGAACACACAGCCATGGCACAAAGCGCCTGCGTGCTGTCATGCGGACCTCCCGCAACCGCCTGAAGTGCCCTGTGGTTGCCCACTTGACTGAAGGGCAACACTTGCACATGGGCAGTTGAAGCAGAAATGCGCACTCTGCACTGCGTGCACAGGGGCTGCAAAACACAAGCCTTGTGACTCCATGAGTCGTGCACCACAGAAGCCCTGTATGAAGTGCTGGCGTAGCCGGCACGCATGGCGCACAACACTGCGACCGTGGAACCAGAGACCTGCGCTTGCGTGCGTTACCGTGCAGCCGTGCCCCCTACCCTCTCAAACCGTTCCTGTCCTTGGCATTACGTGTCAGCCACGTGAGCCAGGGCAGGCACCGACTGGCGCGCCCAGCCGCGCCGCGGGCGCGAGCAGGTGCTGCAGCTCCTCCAGCGAGTCCGCGCACGCCAGCTCGCGCAGCGTGGCCTGCCGCCCCGCGAATGGCAGCCCAGCTTCGCGCTGTGCCCTGCGGGGCTTTGCGTCCTGGGAATAGTGTGCACGGCAGGGGTGCGGCGCGTGTGCTGGGACTGCAGCAGCTCTCGCGCACGTCGGCCACACCCTGCTTTCCCGCTAAGAACAGCACAAGACTTTAATGGCCAGCCCATAGGCGCTGAGCACGCTGTGAGGCGGTGCCAGAGCACCGCGTGCGCTGCCGCTTGCAGCCAGCCCAGGTGAGCAGGCAGGGCCGGCCAAGTGGCAACAGCGTCGGCGACGGCGCGCGCCTGCACCGCGCCCGCGCCCTGCCAGACGGACGTGGACAGGTCGCAGCCGCGCAGCTCCAGCGTCTCCAGCGCATGGAAGGGCGCCAGCACCACGCGCGTGGGGTCCCTGCAGGGCACAGCGGAGGCGCCTCGCGTCAGTAGAGTCGGCGACGTTGACGCCTGGACTGGGCTCAAGGCGGAGACGCCTGCCCTTGCAAGCTCCTTCTGAAGGACCAGCGTGCACAACCTGGACCAGCGTGCCCGGAGCGGGCACGCAGAGCACGGCAGACAACGCGGAGTTGCTGCGCAATAAAAGGTGCAACATTCGCAGCGAGGCGGCTGACTCGGGAGAGCCGAGCGGCAGCGGACCCACCGCAGCTTGTAGCCGAGCGAGAACACGCGCAGGTGGCGCACGCGCTGCAGCACGTGCGCCAGCTTCTCCAGGCGCTTGAAGTCGCCGATGTCCGAGACGCAGTTGCGGAAGTACTCCACCTGCGCCAGCCCAGCGCACTCAGCTCCACTCTCCTAGTTTCCCGCTGCCGCGCTGGTGAGCATTTCGGCAGATGTGCACGCACCGGCGACAGGCGTTTCAAGCTCTCCAGCTCCTCCAGGCGCTGCAGACGGGCGGCCACATACTCCAAGGCGCGCGGAGTGAGCCGCAGCCTCGTTCGGCCTGTGCACGCGCAGCGGTGACTTCAGCAGCATCAGGCGCAGATGCGCAAGTGCTGTATGTTTTGAAGTGCTAGCAAGGACAGCCACACATAGGGCAGGCGCATCACTGACTCACCTGACATGAGCTCCGGTCCACGCCTCTCAATGTAGGCGACCAGCTCGTCGAGGCACTTCTCGCCAGACGCGCTGGTCGCGGCCATAGCCGGTACATTGGCCGCTAGCAGGGACCAGCAAAGGTCCCGGTGTGGGCAGGCTTCTGGCAAGGTTGTAGCTAGCACCAAGTGCTCCTCTTCAAACTTCACTGACGTGCGTGTGCGCCCCTTCTGTAGTGCTGGTCGCAGATATGTAACAACGGATAGTTGTCTGATTGCACGTCAGTCTTGGCCACAGTTGCTTGAACACAGGTTGGTGAGAAAGAGAGAGTCCCACACTTCACAAACTTGCATGTACTACAGACTTACTGAGTCCCCCTCACATTTCACGGCCCTTGCCCACATCTACCTCTAGCCATGGATAGCTATGCTGCATCCTTGTACTTGCATTCACTTGCAGCGCGCTCGCACCCCCAGGCCCCATCAGAACATTGCCTCATTTATGAGTGCGCTGCCATGCCCTGTCTTGCCACTAAGCCGCGTCCTCATAGACAGAATCTCAAGAAGTGCAAGCACCTTGCACCTGCTCAATTGTTTCCGCCCCCTCGACGTATGTGCAGCACAGCGGCCCACTGCAGCACCCAACTGTGCAGCTCCAGCAGTGCGGGCCATGCACCACCAGGTGCGCCGCATGCACGCACGCAGCAGATGCTCCGGGTGTGCATGCGGCACCCACCCGGCTTTTGGAGTTATGGGTGGCAGATGGCGCGGCCACCAGCAGGCCAGCAGGCATGTCTGACCGACCATATAAGCGCTGCAGGCATCGCGCCTTATGTGCGTTGAGCCACCCCCCCCTGCACAGTCTTTCATGCGTAGTTGAGCCGGAAGAGATCTGCGCGAGCTCACCCGGGTCAGCCCTGCAGATGCGAATCTGCCAGAGGCCTGATCATGGTATGTTGACAATTGATCTGGACCCCACACACAGGCCACCCCTACACACAGTCTGCAAAGGCCTCAAAAGCGCAAGCCTAACAAGCACGCTCTTGTGAAAGCCTGGCACTGTGAAGCGACGGGTATTCAATACTCACCGTTAGTGATAACCCACGATCCGCCCACCGGGGCCAGATGGAATATTTGGCTGAACTTCAGTGCGTTGGCCTCGCCCTCAGTCTGCGCATTACATCCATTTCAGTCCAACATGCAGGCACCCCCTTGTACTTCGCTCGTTACGCTCGTTGACGCTACTACCCACTTTTCATGTTCCCGCCTCATACTCTGTCGCACTGGCAAACTCTGCACACTTGCAGCAAACTGCACATCCCACAACCTTGCACGCAGTGATGCTGTATCTCAAGCATTTGTTTTGGCGGCGCATACGCAGCGAATTACGCTAATTCCGCATCGCCTGGCATAGTCAATTTGATACAGGTCAAGGCTGTACAGCAGATACAGCTCAGGTTTCGTGGCGCACCATGAGCTGACCAGTCACAAACACAATGAGGCCGTGTGACGCTGACGGCTGCGCGTCAATGGAGCTGACCTGGTGCTTGCAGGCCTGGCCACGCGCTGCGGGCATCAGTGACTGCTTCCATAGAGCTGCAGTGTCGTCTGCTTACCGCAAACCATCACAGTCACAGCAGGCATGCTTCCAGACAGCAGGCCCTTCAGCACGTGAGCCCTGAACACGAGCAGAGTGCCCCTGCATTTGGCAAGATTTGTTCATTTATATACCATGCGTGGCTTCTGCCCAACGCATTAATAGCTCAGCTACGAAGGCATAGGTCGCCCCGCCACTGAACAGCCCAAGCACACCCGTATAGCCCTACTGCAACACTCACATGCCAAGCACTGGGCAACAGTCCGGAAGGCGCACCTGGAAGGGCAGCGAGGTCAGTTTTTGCATAATGGCTTGGGCGCCCTGCACCTTGCTAACCTCAAAAGTCAACAAAGAAGTATCCTGGTACAGCGAGCCCAGCGCCGCTCGGTTGCTGTCAAAGGTATTGTAGTAGTGGTCCGAAAACGCCTGTGCAGCAGAGTCTGTTACCAAGCATGCGCAACGCCTTGAGCACGTGTGCCGAGGACAGCCTCGCAATACCACGCTGAGCGTTTGTATCACACTGCCGAGCGCAACAGCAGTTACAGATCCAGTCAGGACATATCGTCGGCACTGATGAGCAAGTGCCTGCTATGCAATCAGAGAGCACTGATTGCTGTGGCCGCGCTCACGCACTGTGACAGCGCCAGCACACAGTGGAGGTAAGCTGCCGGCAGCTGAGTTGCAGGCGTGGCGCATTGCTTTTTGCGCTGCGTGGGCCGCAGCAATAATCAAGCACGCAGCACACCTTGGCAATGGCCTCAGGGTCGGCCATTGTATGTCGGTGGCGGAGCAAGAGCGACCGGGCGCTGTGGCCCAGCCGGAGCCGCGGCGAGCGGCAGCCTGGTCACCAAGCTGGTCGCAGAGCGCCTGAAGTCCTTGCTGCTACTGAGGCACGCTCAGACAAAGGCGTCCCCGTCTGGCAAGGCAATACTGATATATTTGCAGAAGGAGGATGCCCTGACCCGCATGGGTGAGGGTGCGGCCTCGGGCCTAGACATGCTAGACATGCATGTGCGTCGTTCGTCCGTTCGCCTAGAACTCCACACTTGCACGGATGGCCAGCGGTACACTGCGTGACCTGCGCTGGCCACACCGCAGATGCTGCGTATGTTTAAAGCCCTGCCATCCTGCTCTGATTGCGCAGGCGCTGCCCTGGAGATTAATACGTAGGAGGCCCTGGTTGCACAAGCAGCAAAGCTTCAGCACCTGCCAGCTGCGCCATGTACTGTGCAGACGCGTCGGTGCAAATCTAGAGAGCCAGGTGCTTGCACACCTGCACACGTGTGTCTGTTCCCTGATATAACGATATCACACGTGTTGTAAGGCAGTAGTTGAAAGTAAACTTAAAAGAGTGCTGGCAAGTAGCACGGGCAATGCAAGCTGACCAGAGATGCGCTGGTCACCTGAGCTGTCAGCTCTGGCTCTTACTGGAGCGTGCAGGAGGCAGGAGAGGAGGATGCAGAGCTGCAAGGCTACCTGCGTGCAGTGCTGCTCGCGTACCTGGCCAGCCAGAACCGCTCGCTTTTTGCGGCGCGCTGCCTGATACAGACGGTTCTGGAAGCGCACCGCTCAGGTGTGCTTTCCCAGCTTGCTTTCCCAGCTTGAAAGCCTGAGTGCTGCCGAGACAGGCACAACATGCAGCCTGAACACCAGGGCTGGCTTCAACCTGCCTGCAGCTGCCGGAAGTACCTATGGTGTGCGGTAGCTATTATTGACCGTGACACAACTTGATTTCACTGTTGCAACTTGTTCGTGGGGCCGGTTTCGGCTGTGGTACTGCACCTGCAGCTCCTTGTCCACTCTGATGCATGCTGGGCATGGATCCGCGGGGCTCATCCCATGACTACATGATCTGCATCATGGAGCTAAAGAAGTCTGTTCTTTGTCTGGTGATAGATATGTGCAGAGTGTCGTTGCCGTATCAGGGTGCATGGGTTGCAGGCATGCGTGAGCATGGGCCCTGGAGATCAGGGGCGGCTTTGTCCTGTGCATGCATCGCATGTTGGTGCCACAGCATGCGGGAGCCATTCACTTTCTAAGTGCACAGTATCATGCTGAGGGAGCTGGGGAGCGCTGCATCAATTATGCATGAGCACCTACAAGCAATGTACCTTAGCATGCTGAGATGCTTTTTGTTTCAAGCCTGAAGCAGCAAGCCTGAAGCTTCAGACCTAGCCAGATGGAGGAGTGCTGTATTAACCACAAGCATACGTGACTTTATATTCAACAGCACCATGACGGCCATCCTTCTCTGCCCACCAGGAGTCACGCTGCGCGACCTGGAGAGCGCGCTGGCAATGGCCGCGCTGCAGTCGGGCGGCCGGCTGCTGGCGCCTATTGAGCAAGAGACTGCGCTTGCATGGGCCGGCTTTGTGCTGCTGACGCTGGACGCGATCGGCGTTCAGCAGCACGCTGAGGTGTGCGGCCATTCGCATCCTCTCATGCTGGCTAGCCTCTGCCATGCCTAGTTTCAATCAGTAGATAAGTTACTGCATGCAGTATCTGAGTGTTGCCTGTTTTGCGGGGGCGGTGCATTGTTCCTCACATGTGATGTGCATCTCTTACTGCTCGACAGAATGACAGTGGGTTGCACCACGCTCGGTGTGCCTGATCAGACAATAGCAAACACACCCCACTCCTAGCCCCCTATCCTGTCCAAACAGTAGGCGCTGTTGCAGGCCAGGCTGATGTAGCGGGTGAAGCTGACATGCGCGCATGGTGGACGCATGATGCGGCAGCTTCATGTATGTGAGGCATCTTTGACGCATGCTGCGGACGCTGGCTAGCGCTGCGCGCAGGGCCGCACACACAGGGATGCCTCGTCAGCCAGCGCTGACACTTGCGCCCCGCCCAGGCAGCCGCGCGACGGCCCGGGCGCCCGCCAGGCGCCGGCGGCGGCGCTGGCGAGGCGGGCATGCGCCGGCTGGTCGCGCAGGCGGTCGGCATGTACCGCGGCGGCTTCGACTCGCGGCGCATGCTGCTGACGCAGGCGCTCGCGGCGCCCGCCGGCGGCCAGGGCCTGAGCCCCTTTGCCGCGCTGATGCAGCAGAATACGCGGCTCGTCATCCTCACGCTCGAGGCGCGCCCTGCACCCTGCCCTGCGCCGCACGCGGCCTGCTCGCGCCCTGCACCTTGTGGCTCCCGGGCCTGCTTACGCAAAGTGTACCTTGCTGGTACATGCTGAGGTGCAGGTCATGCATCGTAGGCGCTTGCAGTTGTCCAGCCCTGCTGGGCTGCGCGTGGCAACCTGTCTCTGTGTCTGCCGTTGCCTTTTCAGTTTCTATTTAGATCTGGCTCTGCTCCACTGATGTCCTTAAAGCAAATGGTCCCAACCACACCTTCTGCATGAATTGCTGCTCCCCCGGCACTGCACATGTATCGCAACTGCAGGTCGTCCGTGATGCCGGGCTGCCCACCACTGCGCCGCTGGGCGCGTCAGTGCTTTCGCCGGCGGCTGGCGAGGACCCAGACTCCTCTGCTGAGGACTCCAGCTCCGGCGCGGGCGATGACTCGTCGCCCGCAGTTGTGCCAGGTTTGTCACGACCTTGCCTGACACAACGGCTGCCACTGCCATGCAGCCAGTGCGGCCCTGGTCCTGGTGGTCTGGCCACCAGGACGTCAAGAGCGGTTCAAGCTACAAGGCCGAGCGTGCGAAATAGCTAATTGACGCATGGATCAAAGGGTGTGCGAGTCTGCTTTGCCTGCTGTATACTGTGCGTGACATCGGTGCTGGCGCCGCATTGCAGTCAAATTCTAATCCAGTGCTCCAGTGCTTCTAGGAACGTTGTGCCTTGTCAACTGCAGCCTAGACATGGCGGCAGGAGTGAACGTCCCCATGGCGCACGGCGTGCCGGTGGACTATATCTACGGGTTCTTGCCCGATGATCGCCGCGCTGAGCTGGCAACCCTCGTGGGCGGCAATGGTGCGGGGGAGCATGCATGCCCCTGTTGCCTGACGTGCGCAAATGGGTGCCTCACGGCCCAATTCAGCCTGCAGAGACGGCCTTACACTGCCGCAGGAGGGCAGCTGCACAGCAGGGCGGCCTGAGCGCCTGGGCCGCGGCGCGCGCACGCGCCTTCCACTGCTCCAGCAGGCCGGCGCCGCGCCGCACGCCCGCGTCCCACACGCGCAGCCGCGCCAGCGGCTGCTCCACGCGCCGCGTCACCTGCGGCCCCCGCGCCGTCCTGTCACTGTGACGCCGTGACCAGGTTTCAGCAGGTACAGGGAGCAGGCACTGTAGCCAGGTGTCGGCCCATGCGAGCCCAATATTCAGGTACAAGGAGCACCGACTGTATCATGTCGCGTCCGGCTGGCGTGCTGGCGTCCGCCCGCGGCCGGCATGATGCCGCCGGCAGGCGATGCACGGAAGGGGCCGACACGCCATGCCCGGCCTGCGCGGGGCCGGGCGTTGCTGGGCGCACCTCCGCGGCGCTTTCCAGCATGACGCGCACGCTGCGGCCGGGGCCCGCGTCGTCCCCGTCGGCCAGGCTCTCCAGTGCGCCCATCTCGCGCTCGAAGCCCACGCGGCCTGCGCGCGCCGGCCAGGGTCCGCACCTCCTGCACCGAATCCCTCAGCGACTGCCAGCACGCTCTCAGAACGCTCAGAGGGCCCTGCTCGGCCGGCGTGCCCGTTCGCAAGGACATGTCAGGGTCCCCAGACCCTCCAGTCACTGCCTGGCTGGAGCCTGCGCGTGCGCCCCCGCTGCCGCGCACACCGCGACGCGCCGCAGCGCCCGCCTCGCCCTACCATCGCCTGCGCATGTCAGCGCTACCAGCAGCAGCAAACAGGCACGTAGGACGGAGGTCGCGAGGGTCCGGGTGTGCAACGCCCTGTCAGCACACAACAGCGAAGCCGAATCGGGGCGCGCCAATGATGTCCATGCTCTCACGCAGCAGCAGGCCGTCCACGTTGACGGGCCGGGCGGCGCCGTGATCCGCCAGGATGTCGGCCAGCTTGCCGGCGCGCTCCACCACGTGCGCAAACGCCGCCCTGCGCGCCGCGCCCGGCGCGCGCCGCTCTGCCCCGGCTGCACGCTGCGCGCAAGGCAAGCGGGCGCGGCCTACCAGCGCGTGCAGCTCTGCTGGCCGGTTCGCTCCCGACGCCCACAAGTATGTTCTATGTGAGGCTGTCTGCCAGGGGCATGCTCGCATCAGGGGTGCGAGGGAAGCCTTTTGGGTGCAGGCTGGACGTTGACACCGCTGCAGCAGGGTCGCCCGCCACACGAGACACCATGGGAGCAATGTTTGCCTGAGCAGCGCTGTCCCGCTGACACCGGCTCCTAGACCGGTCTGCGCCGCCCGAAGTGCCCGGCAGGGGCGCGCGCCGCATGTTGGCGGCGCTGAAGGCCGGAGCGACGCCCTTGCGCACGGCGCGCCAGTGCTCGTCCGTGTTGCCGGTCAGCAGGTTGGGGCCCGCCAAGAACTGCGCGCGCGCCCCGCCTGATTTGGTGCGCGCGCGCGCCCTGACGCCGCTCGGGCGCGGCCGCCCTCGGCAGGCCCATCACGGGCAGCGCCCGATCCACACGCTGTGCGGGCGCCTGACCAGGCACCTCTTGTGTCATGCTGCAGGGTCTGGCGAGCGCAAGTGCATGCGCCCGGCATGCGAGGCACGCTCAGGGCGCGGCGCGCGCAGCGCGCATCGTGCCTTTAAGTAAGGCGCGCCTGCGGGCGCGCTTGCATGGAGCGGCAGGCGTGCCGCCCAGTGCGGGGCAAATATAGGGTTAGGGTTAGCAGCGCGGGCCGCGCGCCGGGTCTAGGAAGGAGTAGAGCTTGCGGAACTTGTCCAGCAGCCGCGAGCGCAGCACCGCGCGCGCCAGCAGCGGGTCGGTGATCACCACCGCCTGCGCTTTCACACTTGAGAGCGTTCACCGCCGGCCGCCGGAGGCCGTGGCCCGAGCTGCTGCGCAGCTGACATGGACGCTCCGTGCACGAGGCACGAAGTATCGTCGACAACGGTACTCTTACTATAAGCACAGCAGGTGCAATGACTTACAGGAGTTCGCCTTAATGCCATGCTCCGAGAGCGGGCTCTGGTCGAAACGACAGCGCTCATTGCCAGGACAACAGCTGTACTGCGGCAGGCGCACATGGTAGAACAGGAAGCGCACTCGATAGACGGGCCCAAACTCCTCGGCCCACTCGGTGGCCTGCCTGCGCGCAGGCAGGTCGATCAGAAGTGGTGCTCCCTTCCGGCAGGCCGTGCGCGATGCGGCGCTGCCGGGCGTGTGCACCATGCACGCTCATCGGGAGGCATGCGAGCGCCCGCAGGCAGCAGGGCCGGCGGGCACCAGGCGCGCGCGCATGGAGCGCTGAGGACGCTGGGGCACCATGCAGGGCGGGACAGTGATGCTGCCAAGAGGCAGTCGCTGGCACAGCATGCGGCATTGTGCAGCAATCATGAGAAAGGTGGTCCGCGGCGCCGTTGCGCATGCGCCGGCCGCGCGCGCCGGCGCCGGGCGCGCCTGTGGATGTCGCCGCGGCGCAGGGCCCCCACGATGCCGAGCAGGCCGTACTGCGGGCCCGGCAGGCTCCTGAGCGCGCGGGCGCGGCGCCCGACCTCCGCGTAGAACCTGCGAGCGCGGCGCGTCAGCGCGCCCCGCGTGTGCAGGGTCCAGCCGCGGCCGCTCGGAGGGTCCGGCGGCCCGGGGCCGCCGCTTGGGGCGCGCGGCGGCGCTGCAGCTGCACCTGCTGCAGCCGGTGCAGGCCTGGCGCAGCTGCACCCCCCGAGCATGGTCCCATCCCCCGGGTGAGGCCGCACGGCCTCACGCTGCATGCACCAAGCGCTGCAAAGTTGCGCTGCTCTACCAGAAGCTGCACAGTGAGGACATACTGCATGCGGTGAGCTGCCAGCAGCAGCATTATGTCATGCACTGCGAGCAAGCCGTGCAAGCATGCGGCTGCAGTTTGTGAGGCTGTGGCTGCGCACACGAGCGACCTGCGGAAGCGCCAAGCCAGCAGCGCGGCCGCTGCCAGGGCGAGCGCGCATGCTGCAGCGGGCGTCCAGGCGCCTTTGCCGCACACATCCATGGCTGCCTGAAAGCTCTAGACCATGCTTTCTGATGGAAAGCGCTGTGCAGGCCCAAGCTGTGGAGGTTGCATTGGTCCAAGGAATGGTAGGGTCCCTGGCAAAGGCTCGCCTGGTAACGTGCACGCCCTGCTGAGTGTTCACAGAGTGTACCGAAGGGAAGAAGATTGAAGCCGTATCCCGGACATGGTGGTTGCACGGTCCGCAGCTGCCGCGTGCTCCTGCAGCTACCCGCCGGCCAGCGCGCCGCGCGTGGCGGCGTGGGGCTGCAGGCGCGCATTCTGCTGCCGCCGGGCGCGGCGGTGGGCTGCGCGGCGGCAGTGCGCGGCCGCGGAGCCCGGGGACAGCCGCGGGGGCGGCCTGGACTCCAGCCGGGAGGTGGCCGTGCCCTGGGAGCAGCGGCCCGTGAATGAGCTTGCGCAGCTGCGCAAGTCCTGGCTGTTCTCGTGGGTGCGTGCCAGACCCCCTTTGCAGCCCGCCTGTCACCTGTGGTCAAGGCCGGATTCGTGCGGCGTGCGTCTGGCCCCCACTCGTGCCAGCCGCACACCTGCGTGATGGTGCATCGTGCGCTGCTGCATGCGCGGGAACCCCTGCGCTTGCTCGCAGTCAGCGCCTGCTCTTTACGTGCAACTGTGATGCTTTGCGCAGGCGACGCTGTCTCTTCCAGACTACCTGAAGCGGGTGCGCCGGCATTGTCCCGTGCTAGCCACCAGTTGGCGCGCCGCTCGGCCGGCCGCTGCGCCGCGCTCGGCCGTGCCCTCACCGCGCTCGCCCGCGCCGCAGCTGGCCATCCTGTTTTCTGCGCTGTACGGCGTGGTGGGCGCGCCGATCGCCTTCCAGACCTTCGACCCGCAGCGGCAGCCCAGCCAGTTCCTGCTGAGCGGCGCGATAGGCACCGGCGTGGTCGTGCTGATAGCCATCCTGCGGATCTACCTCGGTTGGGCGGTGCGCGCTCGCTGGGGCCCGCGCCTGTGAAGCAGGACATGGGGGTGTTCGGGAAGGATGAGGCAGACGCCGGCCTTCACTGTGTGACTTGCCTGTGACTGAACGGCAAGCGGGGCAAGAGCTATGGATGGCAGCGCGGCGTTGGCCGGGAGAGCATGACGATAGTTGGGGCTGCGTGTGTCCTGTACTAAGGCTCTGCAGCTCGGAGCATGCCCGTCGCTGGCGGGTGGCCGACACACCACTGCACAGCACGCTGCATGGGGCGCCAGAAAGCGCAAACCGGGCGCCGTTGCGCGGCGCGCGCGGTGCCGCGCGCTCCGCGTCCCTCACCCCCTGGTTTATAGAGTAGGGACCTAACCTGAACCGCTGGCGCTGATGCGGCCGGGGGGGGGGGCCGGCGGCGCAGTACGTGGGCGACCGGCTGCGCACGGCGACGCTGGACTACGAGGAGACCGGCTGGTACGACGGCGCCACGTTCCACAAGCCGCAGGAGGTGCTCGTGCGCGATCGGCTGCTGGCCGCGTACGAGGCGCGCGCGCCGCGCAGCCCACCCGACCCTAACCCTGCCCTGGCAGCGGCGCGGCGCCCGCGCGTGCTGCCCGGTCTGGCGGGTTGCGGCTGCGGCGCAGGTGCTGGCGCAGCGGCGTGTGGGGACGCGCCTGTTCTGTCCCTTTGGAGTGCCGACCGCGCCCAGACATGGTCGGCAGAGAGTGGCCTGTCTTCGAGCCTGCTCGATGCAGACGCGGGCGCTGGCGCGGGAGGCCGCGCTGCTCGTGCAAAGAGGGTTGAGGTGCTGGCTGGGAGCACAGACGCACCGCTTGTGTGTATGTATGCTCGGGCAGACCTTGGATGCTGCAAGTGGCGTGCTGAGGGGCGCACGTGCGGCGCCGCAGGTGCGGCCGCTGCTCGCGCGGCTGCAGGCGACGCTGCTGGCGGCGGGCGGCGCGCTGGTGCTGGGCTCCGGGCTGCTGCTGTCGCTGGTGCTGGCCGGCGCCGACGCGGACGGCGTGTACGGCGCGCCCTGCGCTATCCATAACAATTCATATTTTAGCCAACAACATGGAGCGTTGGAAGAGTTTAATATATCTTCTGTTAGAGGCCCCGCCCGCCCGCAGCATCGCACACCTCGTCCCATGTTCTGGCTCGGGGGCGCCTCGCGCATCCTGCCCGGGATTTGCACCACCGTGGCTGTCGCCACTGCCTAGACAGGACAAGGGCCTGGTGAGGCACGGGGCGCTCGCTGCTTTCATAAGGCCTCACGCTCTGCTCAGAGGCTTCGCAGCGGCGTGCTCTCTGGAGGAGCACCATGCATGCGGCGTGCACCGCAGCGGCCAGCCGCGCGCTCGAGCGTGACGGCGGCGCCGGCCGGGACTGCGCAGGGCGTGGCGCGGCAACCGCGCGGGGCTCGCGCGTCACGTCGGACGGCATCGTGTTCAGCCGGGCCGTGCGTAGCCTGGCGGACCTGCGGGACGACGATGAGGCGGCCGCCGCCGAGGCGGCCGCGCAGGGCGGTGCGTGCGCGGGGCCCCTGCCTGCGCGCGGCGCGCCGCGCGCCTGGCGCGCAGGGCGCCATGCTCGCGCGTGCACTGACGCGTTTGAGGACAGCCTGGAGCGCTGAGGCGGTGGGGGGCCGCGCGGCGTGTTTCGTGTGCGGCGCGGCATGTGGGCAGCGCGGGCATCTGCGTGAAGGGAGTGCGTGAGCGGCACTGCGAGTGCGAGGCGTCAAAGCTGGTCGCCAGGCCAATTCGTGCAGGCTGTAGTGAGAGCGTATCGTGTGATCCCTGGTTTCGATGCGCATGGCTGCTTCGCAGAGGCACAACATGTACGTGATGCACCACAGCACTGAACTGCGGCATGGCCGGTCGACTCTGGGCCGTTGTCGTTAGCGCCAAAGTGGCAGATCCCGTGGTCGCAGGGTTTCTAACCCTGGCTGCGCGCCTGGCGCAGGTATGCCCGGGTATTGCTCCGACCGCTATTTCCGCGCGGCGGCTGGTGGGTCAATGTGTCGCAAATTTGATTGAGGCGGTGTGCGCTTGGCGCTGCCCGCGCCTGGCGGCTGGCGGAGAGGTCTAGCTTGTGGCAGACGTGGAGCCGCCTTGTAAGCAGCTGCCAGCAGATGCGGCGCGAGGCATTATCACACCTCTGAGCCAGGCCATAAGCCAAGCCATGCGGGCGCCAGGAGTTGCAGGTCTTGCACATGGGCGGTCGCGACCCAGCAAGGGACAATGCGAGGCTGCCTGCCCCGTCAGCAGTCAAACAGAAGACAGCTACCTTGCGACAGGCAGGCATGCAGGGGTCGCGGCCATGGACTTCAGGGCCATTGGGACCCTCTGAACAAGGCATGCAGGAGCGCAGCACAGTGCGCTCCCCTGCGGCGCAAACAGGCCTCTTCACGCGCCTGTCAACCCCTAGAGACTGCTACAAGTGCACCTCCCCCTCTCAACCTGCCCCAACCCGAACGGCCTAAACTCTTCGCATGCCTACACCCCGCTGCAGACCGCCAAGCTCTCTGTCCAAGGGGCCAGGCGCGACGCCGGACGGCCCGCACGCGGGTCTGCTATGACGCGCACACTCGGCCTGGCGCACGGGACCCTAGATGTACAGCACCGCCTCCCAGGGGTGCCTGTACAGGCCCTGCTGCAGCCGCTTCTGGTCCAGCGCATGCCCAATCAGCCCGATCGCGCGCGCCAGCACAAACAGGCCGTTCAGGTAGCCTATCTGCACGATCTGCTCGATCTCCGCCTGCGCGCCAGGGCACCCAGCATGGGCGCTCGCTCGCGTGCGGTGCACGCCTGCAACATGCACAGCACGCATGAGCGCTCCCTGTAAACCGTGCGTCGGGCAAAGGCGCACCAGCCTCCTGCTCATCCAGGCAGGGCTGCTCACAAAACGGGCTTCCTGCTTGCGCTGCATGCGCAGAGGCTGCGGCAGCACGCGCAACGCTGGAGCCGGCCTCCCCCCCGCATGCGAACAGCGGCTGTGGCAGTGCGGGCGCCGCGCACCGCCGAGAAGAGCGAGGACGAGTGCAGCAGGTCCAGGAACAGCGCGCCGATGCAGCCCTGCGCGCCACGCACCCTCAGCCCAGCACTCAGTCCATCACTCAAGCGAGCGGCGGCCAACTGGCCAAGCATGCACCCCCATGGACCCGCTGCGCTGACGGCTATTTGTGTCGACCCAGCAAGGGGCCCTGCGCAGCAGGGCTTCGGGCACCAGTAATGCGAGGCCCCACACGTCAGTTACGACCCTCTGTGCTGCGCGCGGAGCCGTGCGCGCGCGCGCCGGGGCAGCGGGGACGGGAGGGGAGGGGGGCAGGGGTGCCGCACGTCCACGTTCATGACCAGGTTGGCCGCCTTGGTCAGCGTGTAGGCCTCCACCTTTAGCGCGTAGTCCAGGTAGCGCGTGGACGGGAAGAACTTGCGCGCATAGCGCTGCAGCAGCTCCACGCGCTTGTCGCGGTTGTCCTGGCGCGCGCCGCACCCGAATAAGGGCCAGACGGCTTCGAAGTTGTGACCCAGCTCATGCGCGTTGCGGCATCTCCGCGCGCTCGCCGCGGATGCGCACCCAAATGACGGCCGAATACGATTTGGTGCTGTGACCCGGGGCAGGTGCGCTGCGCTGCGGCCGCTCCGCGCGCTTGTCGTGGAGGGCCCGGCGTGCATTTTTTGAAGCGTGGCGCCCAGGCGCACCTGGTGTCCGCCCCGGGCTCCCAGCTGCTGAGCGCGCAGGCCGGGAGCTGGCGCCCGGTGCCAGGCTGGAGAGCGCGCCGCATGGGGAGCCCCAGCTGGAGGCTGGCCGGGGGCGAGCCGCCGCGCTCATCACGCGAGGCGTCCGCGCCTGTGTGCCCAGCTCAGCGCGGGCGCGCCGCGTGGGCCGCGCGCGTGCGGGGCCGCGCGCGCGCCTTGCTCTTGATGCGGTGGCCGATGCCGGGGACGCGGATGCCGCTCTTCTTCATGTTCTCCACGTACTCGTCCGCGTCCAGCTTCTTGTCACACGCGTCCTGCCGCCCGCGCCCCAGCCTCAGCAGCCGACGATATATCAGACAATTTCAGCGCCTGGGCGCGTGATTTTAGCAGCACGCTATTAGTAGCCCGCCCCACCTGGCACCGCCTCGCTGCGGCACACGCAGGCGCCAGAGAGCACGGCAGCCTGAAGCGCTTGCGCCCACAGCGCGCGTGCTAAACACCGACGTGCTGCGCGACGCAGGGCCCTGCGGCGCGGCAAGGGGCGCTGCTTGCTGCGGCTGCCCACCCTGGGCTTGTTCGCATGCCGAGCGCCGACCCGGCCAAGGCGCCGCGGCGCGCCTGGAAATACCGCGCTGCATCGTCGATGGCGCCGCCGAAGCGCGGCCCGATGGTCAGCAGGCCGGAGACCAGGCAGGACACCAGGTCCTTGCCCGCGCGCGACGTCACGATCGTGTTGTGCGCGCCTGTGCCGGCGCCGCGCGGGGCCTCGGCGGACGCGCGGGCGGGCGCCGAGCGTCACGCCCGCTGGCGCCCGCAGGTGGCATGCGCGCATGCATGTGCACTGTTCGCGTGCTGCCTTCCGCGTAAGCACACAGCCGCGCTGCACGAACGTTTGGCTGAGTAGCTCGTCGCGCCTGGCGCGCGTGCGCAGCGGGCGGCCGGGGGCCGGGGCGCGCCCGACACGCAGGGCCCGTGGTCGGCGCACAGCATGACGCACATCTCGATGAAGCGCGTCGCGTACTTGGGCAGCGCGCGCTTGAACCAGAGCAGCGAGATGACGTCGCCGACGCCAAAGTCGCCCTCGATCAGCGCGGACATGGTGACGCCGGCATAGGTCGGCTCCTCGCCGCGGTCGTCGCAGATGGACGACACAACGTTGGTCGGCACGCGCACCTGCGCGCCGCGCGGCGCGCTTCGGCGTGGGAACGCGGGGCGCGCCGCGCTGCGCGGGGCGGGCGAGGCGGCGGCCCAGCCGCGCAGGACGCCGCGCGCGGCGCCTGCAGGCCGTTGCCGCTGGCGCGGCCAGCGCTGGCGCATCGGCAGTGCGTCAGCAAGCCTGCCCCAGGTCAAGCGCTCTGCCCCCGCCACTGCGCCGCGCCAGCAGGGCGGGCAGGCGAAGCTGGCCACGGCGCGCGCCGTGCGTAGGGTAGGGCAGGGTCGGGCGCGCGCGCGCCTTGCCGGCCTTCTTGGCAGCCTCCAGGTCCTGCGGCACAGCGGGCGCGTCCACGTCCGGCCGCGGCGCCAGCGCCCCCTCATCTACCAGGCGCGCGAACGTGTCGCGGATGGTGCCCTCGAACGCCTCAAACGAGGTCGGCACGACCGCGCCGGCCGCCGCAAGCGCCTCGTTCTTTGCCTGCGCGGGGTTGCCATGCTGAGGATTGGGCTACCCCTACTCTACCCTACCGTAACCCTTTCATGCTGAGGCAATTCGCTAACTATGTGGAGCGACGTCGGCAGCGCGGCTCCGGCACTGTACTGGGGCAGCGCAGCGGGCTGCGCGCACAGCGCCGCCAGACGAATGCAGAGGTCCGAGTGAGGCACGCCCATCCGTGGCCCCATGCCAAGGGAGGCCACCGCAGGCCACCGCAGCACCATGGTTTCCAAGCTGCACCGCGGAGGGCAGGCTTGCGCAGCCTGCCAGCGCGGGCGGCCGGGCGGCACCTGCGCCGACTCGGCCTGGCCGCCGCTCTTGGCGCCCGCGTGGCCGAACTGCACCTCGCTCTTGAAGAGCTTGGCGCACGTGCCGCTCACCCAGGCCACCACCGGCTTCGTTATCCGCTTCTGCTTCAGGGCGTCCACCTGCGGCGTGAGCGCGCCTGCCTGAGCTGCGCCTCCTCTCAAATGTAGGTGTAGGGTAGGGTCGGGTCCTATGCACCACTGCTGCCACAAGAATGGGGCCCATCCTTGTGGGATTTGGCATCACTGTGCTGCACTGTGCTGCGCCCCAGGCTGTGGCCGGTTGCAGTACTGCCACAAACTCGCTAACACACTCGGTGACACTGCCCCAATGCGACGACACCCGCTGACACTCACCTGACAGTGCACCACGCTCGCACACGTGCCCGCTGACACGCCGGGTGCGCACACCGGGCGCGCATGGGAGCCAGAGAGCGGGCATGCATGCGCAGAAGCAGGCGTCACTCATCAGGGCAAAGTTGCCTGCCTGCACGCCGTTGGTCCAGGGCCATCCCCACGGGCAGTGCTGGCGGGGCCGGGGGGCGCACCAGGCAGCAGCAGCCGCTGCCCCTGGCCATGGCCGCAGCAAAGAGGGGGCCCGGGGTGCGCACCAGGGAGTACTCGTCGGTGCCGCCCAGCTCGCCGAGCACCACGATGAGCTTGATCTGCGGGATGTTCTCATAGCGCAGGCAGTGGTCGGAGAGCGTGGAGCCCGGGAATACGTCGCCACCGATGGCGATGCCTGCCGGCGCGCGCGGTGCGTTGGGAGAGAGCTGCAGGGGAGCTGCATACTCGCATGCTGAAGCGTGGTGTGTGTGCACGCTGCCGCAGGCCACCGCCTGGGCAGCATGCAGGCGCGCTGCGCCGGCTGGAGCGCGACCGGCAGCGCTCCTGTTAACGGGTGCAGGCGTTCGGTTGTGTCGATGACCGGGCGCGCCCCCGTTAGCCGATCCTGAGCGCTGGGCTGCTGGGGCGCCCGGGCGACCCACACGCATGCCGTGCTGCCCAGCATGCCTGCGCTCCCCTGCAGCATGCCTGCGCTCCCGCACGCCCGCCTCCGCGCGTCCCTCCCCATGAAGTACCCCCACATCGTCCTGGGCGGCAGGCAGATGCGGACCTTCGTAGAGGCCGTCGGTCACGCGCGCGAGCACGTTGTACATCTCGTTTGACATCCCGCCGCTCTTGGACACAAAGCCGACCGAGCCCGGCCGGTGCAGCTTGCACGCCACGATGTTCTCCAGCGTGCCCGCGGTGTCGCCGATCCGGAAGGCGCCCGCCTGCGCGCGCGCGCCGCGCTCGCGCGGCTGCGTCGCTCGCGGGGCTGCCATGGCTAGCGTGCCAACGCGGGCAGCATGGCCTGCTGGCTGCCCAGGCGCGGACTGCTCGACGACGCGCGCTCACCCAGAGGACTCGCTATGCGCAGTCGGGCTTGCAGACCGCACGGTCGCTGCGTCTCCAGCAGGACCACCGCGGTCGTGCACACACGCCGCTTGCCGCACGCACGCAACGTGCTGGCAGAGCAGCGCCTGCGAGGCACGGCAGGGCGCAGGCGAACCTGCACGCCGCCGACGGTCGCGGGGCCTAGCAAGACCTTGTTGTGCTGCCGCGCATAGGCTATGAGCTCCTTCGTGTCCGCCCTCCGCGATGGCACGCCCTCCGCGATGATGGCCACCACGCGGATGGTCGGCTGCCGCAGCGCCTCCATGCTGGACTGGAACGCGCTCCGCTGCGCAAGCAGGCGATCGAGCGTGAACACGTGAGAGGCAAGCAGTGTGTGCATGGGAGAGCACGACAGTCCTGACAGCGGGCCGCACCATGCTGGCAAAGTTTATAAATATGTCGGCGCGCGGGTACGCGCGCGCAGCCTCCGACACGCCGCCCTGCACGGGAATGGCGACCTCCTCGCGCCCGAAGAACACTTTTTGAAAGCCGCCCGCGCTGCCCGGCTGTACCACGCACGCCACGGAGGGCGTGGGGCGGCCTGCAGTGGCGCATTGCGCTCCTCGACGGGTGCCGCAGGCGAGCGCAGAGCCGATCAAGTGTTGGGGGCAATTGCGCACCGCACAGGAAGTCAAAGTCGAGCATTCGCTGCACTGGATTGGCTTTCCAATTGTAAAAGATGGCCTGCGACTCTTTACTGAAGAGCTGGCCTGTCATTGTGGCCCCTGCCGCCCCCTGACCGCCTTGCGTCTGAGCCGCTTGCGCGCACGGTCACAGGCGGTTGCAGGGCGGCTCCGTTCCTGCCCGCGCTCTCAACAGTCCCAGCTCATGGCTTTGTGTGTTGATGCTAGACCAAGCAAACGAGCGAGATTGCGGCAGCTGCTCTCTTGCTTGCCAGTCCATGCCAGTCCATCACGCTTGCAGAGAAAGCTTGAACATATGCCACCAATATAGGCTTGTTGTCACAGGCTATCTTTAGACAGAGCAGGCTCTTCAGAGCTTCAGAGCTTCAAAGCCTCAGATGATGGTGCTAGCAAGCACCATCACGCGGTCTTTGAGTCGCGCGCTTGTAAGTGAAACCGCTCGTTGAGCTTGTAGTGCAATATATAAGGAGGGTAGCACTAACCGCGCAGACAGTGAACGACGCCCCGCGTGGCTGTTAGACGGTGCTGTGAAGCCGCAGAATATGCTGGCGACACTCAATTGGACCGTAGGCTGCTCGCTCGTTGGTGGTTAGGTGAGCAGCCCTGCCAGCAGCAACACACGCTCAGCGCGCGGGCGGCGCACCGGCGGCGCCCAGGCGGACCAGGCACGGCTGCACCTCAAGCCCGGTCGCGCCCACGCCCGCGAGATGGTGGTGGATCGCCACCGACGTGCCGTGGACCTTCACCCATTCCGGCTCGTGGAGGTGAATCAGGTCCCCCAGCGCCGGGCTGAGCTTCTCAATCTCCTGCCGGCAGCCGCGCGCGTCAGCCCCGGCGCTGGCCAGCGCAGCCGCGCAGGCGGGCGCTGCAGGGCTACGGGCGGGCGCGCGCGCGCGCGCGCGCGCGCCTGCTTGATCGTCTCGCCGACCGTGTCGACGACGGCCGTCAGCTGCTGCCAGGCCTCGGGCGGCTGCTCCAGCGCGTCGAGGAAGAGCGCCACGCGCCTGTACGACAGGTTCGTCACGTCGTCGCCCTGCGCCGGCGCGCACCCGCGCGCGTCAGCTGCACGTACGGAGCCGCCCGCGCTGGGCGCTGGGCGCTGCCGGCGCGCGCACCGGGGTGCCGGACGGCCGCATGTCGACGCCGGAGCGGAACCACGTGGCCAGGCTCCGCGGACCCGTCGGGATGATGAGGTCGGGCAGGCCGTCGGCGGGCGCGGGCGCGGGCGCGGGCGCGGTGCGCTGCGGGCCGGGCGCGGGCTGCGCGGGGTCGGCCTCGCGCAGCCACCGCCTGGGCGCCGCGCCCTGCGGCGGCGCGGGCCGCAGCGCCCACGCCGCCCAGCGGGCCGGCAGCGAGCCGGCCTGCGGCGCGTCGGCCGCGGCGCGCAGGGCGCGGCGCGGCGCGCCGGCGCCGCTCGCGGCCGGTGGCGCGGCCAGCAGCAGCAGCGCTGCCAACAGCAGGGCGAACACCATAGAGCACCTGCCGCGGGGACCGCCCCCATGGCTGTGAGTGTGGGAGGTTTGCCGCGGCCGATGCCTCAGGCCCGCGACCAGCCTGGAAGGCGCTGGCCCGCAGGGCAGTGCAGGCAATGGATCAGCCCAAGATGTTCTTGCACGCAAGGGGGCCGCAAGGCTGCCCCGCAGGCAACCCGTCCGAGATGCGGCCTCGCGGACATCTTTGCTTATGTGAGTGATCAAGGCACCGGCAGGCGCAGAGCGTGCTACTGAGCGGGCCGGCCGGCGGCAGGGCAGGCTGTGTATATCGTCGACACAGACAGAGACGGGCCGGGACGCACCTCATTGTCGCGAGTCTGCCGAGCACAGCCGGCGGTGAGCTTGGTCCTGGCACGAAGTGCAGGCGGCGGTGGCTGGCTTGTAATCTGAGCAATTCACGGCACGCAGCAGACGATGGAGAGAGGCAAATGTGCGTGAGCTTTGCCGACCTGCGAGCTGGTGCAGCCCCGGCTGACCCTTCAAGGGTCCACCATTATGGATTAACCCCGGACATGGCGCATAAGCAATTTGCTGAGCCAAAGCGCCACCCAGGTGGGCGCCCCTGGGACTCGGCACGGCGAATACAGCCACGCGCGACGGCGCCCCGGGGGCCGCCGGGGCGGCAGGCACTCCCGTGGCTGCGCCCTGCACCAAAGCGTGCTGGCCCCTGCTGCAAACAAACAAACAACGACAGGCTGTTCCACGCCTCGTTCAGAGTACACTTTGCAAGGAGGCCCTATTAGAAATTAAGCTTCTCAGTCCTGCCACGGCAGCTTGCCTGTCAGGCTGGGAGCAGCGAAAACAGTTGCTGCGCGCGTGCGCGCGCGCGGCTGGCCTGATGCACCATGGTGTGCAGCTGGCTGAGCAAGTGCGGGCTTGCCTCTCCTGCGCTGCAACATGGTGCACGCGTGGCGAGACTTCCCGCCCTGGTGATAGCTGCACTCTTTGTGGGCCCAGGCTCGTGTGCAGCGCTTGCAGCGCCTCGCAGCGGTCTGGTATTGTGCATGGTTACACACGCGTGTGGTCCGCCGCTCTCAGACAAGCCAAACAGGCCCAACTCTCTGCTGAGAGCCGCTGCCGCGCCGCGCGACCGCCCATGCGCGCAGCGCCAGCGCCTCGACGCGGCGCTCCGGCTCCACGCAGGTCAGCTCGTGGCAAATGGCGGCGACCTTACACACACGCCAGCGGCCAGAGCGCGTGCGGTCAGCCGGGAGGCACAAATGAGACGCACAACCGCGCGCCTCGGGCCGTGCGCCTTCGAGGGCGGCGCAGAGGGCGTGCGCGCGCGCCAATGGCGTGCGCGCTGCCCGCCGGCCTGGCGCTAGGCGGGACGGGCGCCAGGGTCGCGCCGACGCTCATCGACGTCTCACCAGGCCTCTTCAACGTCGTCGCGGCCGGCGCCGACGCGTCCCCCGCGCAGGTCAGCGTGTCGTCAGCGCCGGTGCGCGCCGCGCCGGGCTACGCGGCGGCGCGGCTCAGCACGGCGCAGGCGCGACGCTGACCTCGGCCGGGTACGCCTCGGCGCCGGCGGCGCTGACGTCGATGAGGCCTGGGGAGACGCCGATGAGCATTGGCGCCAGCTTGGCGCCCGACGCCCAGCGCCGGCGGGCGCTTCGAGAACGCCTCGGCGTGCACGCCCGCGCCCTGTTGGCTGCCCTCGAACATGCATGGCCCGAAGCGCGTGGCTGTGGAGTCGCACCTGCCTCCCGGCTGGCCGCGCGCGCCCTCGCAGCACTGGCCGCGCGCAGAGCGGCACGCGCAGAGTGGCGCGCGCCCAGCAGCATGGGTGCGGCGGGCGCGGCAGCCTGCTGACCAGCGCCCACGGCTTTGCCCACACAGCTGCAGCTGCGCGCGCCAGCACCTGCGGCGCCGGCTCCAGCACCGCCGCGACCTGCCTGCGGCGCCGGTCCAGGGCGAGCAGGCCGCTTGCTGCGCCGAGTGCACGCGCACGGGGTCGCCGCGCTCCAGGCACTCTATGCCAAGCAGACTGAGTAGAGCTGGGCTGCGAGTTGCTCCCTCTCGTAGAGCAGAGCTGGCCTAGGAGGCGCCTCTCGCAGAGTAGGCTGCGGTGGAGAGTGTTAGAGCACACGAGCACCGCGCAAGCAACAGGTGGGCCCAACATCCTCTCTACGCGCAAGGGGCGCAAGACTGCAACCAGACCGTACTGTGGCCGCGCGCAACTGTGCTCATGTCAGTGGTTGACAACTGACAGGAGAGCACCAGGCCTGGTGCTCTCCTGTCCCTGCGCTGCTGAGCTGGCCGGCCGGCAACAGGGCCTGTCCCTGCTCACTGCTTGGTCACCGGCGTCGCAGGCGCGTCAGGATGCTCCCCAACGCGGCTATCTGCCAAGCAGACGATACGGAGCTGGCCTTGGAGGCGGCAGCTGCAGCAGGGCAGGCGGTGGGGGAGCATGCACGCACCCGCGCAGCACAAGTCTGAGAGCAACGGCAGGAGTGCAGGAGCTGCAGCCTTCAGAGCAGTGCGGAGCAAAGAAGCCTTTGCAAGCTGACCTTAAGCTGCACCTTCATGTATCTCCGACTGCAGGTATGGTCTCTGTTGGGTCTTTATTTTGTGCGAAAGAAGAAACTGCTTTAGAGGCTACCCGTGTATGTGCCCCGACCTGGAGGCAGGCCATGCGTTATGCACACTGGTCCATATATGCAAAGCTGCTCACCAGTAGCAGCCTCCCCTTGCAGTGAATGGCTTGCTGGCCAGCGCAGCGCCTTGCTTTGCAGCCAGTGACGGCCAGTAGGCAGCACTGGTGCTGAGCCAGAAGACATGTATGCTTCCGGCTCAGCAACTGCTCCCCACGCGAGCAGCCTCGCGCCTCAAACAATGCAAAAGCACCAGCCACGACAAAGCCGCTTGCCAAGCGCAGCCCGTCAGTTCAGCTCTGACACGGCAGCGCACAGCATGCTGCCTGACTGGCAAGCCGCGCACTGCACCTTAAGCAACCTGGCATTTGACCGCTTGCAGCGAGGCGCGGCAGCTGCTTCAGTGAGCAGCAGCAGCGGCAGAATCGCTGGTGTGCGCGTGTGCCCTCGTGCGCTGCGTGCCTGCGCAGCACGTGCACCGTGCGCCAAGCCTGCTGCCTCGGGAAAGCGCAACTGCGTCCGTTCTGCACTGGCGCCTCCTGGTAGGTCCTTTGGTGGCACTTTATCTCTCAGTGTACGATGCTGTTTCTTCCATGCGTGTTCTTGTCTAAGCGCTTTGGGTCCCTGGCCTCTGTAGTGCACATGCTGTGCAGAGCATGGGCTCAGAGCTGTCTGCCTGAGCTGTTGCACCTGTTTGTGCAGGAAGGAGCTCTGTTTTTTCACCAGGAAGGAGCACTGTCGTGCCGCGGAGAGGCTAACGTGATGCCTCGTGACGCCCTGCAGCTCACCACTGCTGCGGGGCGTATTAGCTACAGGTAGCAGCCCTTCTGCTGTCCTGCTGTCCTGCTGCGATGCGCACAATGCTTTGGTGCACTTGGCCTGGCTTTGAGGGTCCACAACCCTGCAATGCTCGCTACGAATACCAGCTCGACACAGACAGGCATGCCTGCCTTGCTGTTGTGCGTGCTGACGCCCCTGCTCTCACCAAGACAATACCACCACTATTTTCAGCTGACCTGCCTCACAGCTCGGCAGCTTGGCCCGAGTCTGAGGCATGCAAGCCGTCCTCGGCGGGGTGGCTGCCTGTCTGGCTGTGGAAGTGTTGAACATTGGTGAGCACAAGAGCCCAAGGGGACGTTTGACGGGCAATCGGGCACCTTTGCTCCGGAGCACTGCATGGTGCCTCACGGGCATGCCGGCCCGGTCCGCTGCGGCCACGGGCAGGCTACCCTGAACGGCGCATTGTGTGGGGATGCAGGAGGCCAGTCGCTCCTCTGGCCTAGCCTGGCGAGCTGCGCGACCGCGGTCCTCGGTGAGTGCGGCCGGGCTGCCATCTTTCTGCTAGAGATTCTGGGCATGTGCTGCCACTGTGTGTGCAGAGTCCCTGGCCCGATGCACCGTTGCTGCTCCCGCAGGCCCGTCGCACAGCGAGATGCGGCTGCGGGTCACCCTGGTGCGGCCCACTCGCGCTTGTTGCCTGCGATGTGGCCCCTGGCTGTGCGCCCGTGCTTGTGCAAGCCCACCCCCGGCAATGCTGGGGTGGTGAGCTCCACCTGCTGGGCAGCAAGCTCCTGTGCAGACAAGACTGAGCCTGCAGCAGGCCGTGAAGCGCAAGGGGCGCGCCAAGGATGCCAAGACCCCCCGGAGCCCGCGCGTGGGCCCTGCGGCCGCGCTGCGCGCCGGCGCGGCGCAGCATGCAGCGCCGGCCGCCGCAACCCCGCAGGCTGCCGGGCCTTCGGCCGCGTTCGTGGCTGCCCTCGACCAGTGCGGCGTCTGCAACCGCGCGCTGAACCGGCAACTTCGCGTGGTGCAGCAGCAGCTGGCCGCCGTCGACGCCGAGCGCGCCGCGCTGCGCCAGGGCCTGGCCGCCGCCGACGACGAGCGCGCCGCGCTGCGCCAGGGCCTTGGCGAGGCCGCCGCCGAGCGCGCCGCGCTGCGCCAGGGGCTGGGCGAGGCCGCCGCCGAGCGCGCCGCGCTGTGCCAGGGCCTGGGCGAGGCCGAGCGCAAGTGCAGCGCGCTGCGCGAGGAGCTGGCCCGCGCGCATGCGAGCAAGGCTGTGGCCGCCCTGCACCTGAGGCAGCTGCACTGGTACAGCGACGTGCGCGCCTGGACACGCCTGCTGGTGGTGGCGCAGGCGCGGGCCCCGCTGCCGCCGCGCGCCCCCCCGCCCCTGCCCAGCTCTGATGCGGTGCACCTGCGGCTGGCGCTCTCGCGGCTGGCTGCAACGGCTCCACAGAGCGCGCCAGTGCTTTATAGGCGCTCTGCCGTTCGCTACAGGCGTGACACATTCTCGCTGCAACGCATAGGGCGAGCTGCGGGTTGGCGAGCAGCTGGGCGCGGGCGCCTACGGCAGCGTCACGGCGGCCGAGCATGCGGAGATCGGCGCACTGGCCGTCAAGCGCGTCAGCCCGCCCGCCGCGCCGGGGCGCGCTGCGGCGCTCGGCGAATGCGCGGCGTACTGCCGCGACGCGGCGCGCTGCAAGCACGCGCTCGAATTCCTCGCAACGGAGGCGCGGGTCGCGGCCGCGCTGGCGCACTGCCCCTACATCGTGACGGCGCGCGCCCCCGCTCCCGCCGGTCAGGCTGCGAAGCTGTCCTCGCTGGCAGGTCCGGACCGGTGGCGGGGGCTTGCCGGCGGGCTGCGGGTGACGCCGGGCGCCGCCTGCGCTGCAGCGGGCGCTGGGGCCACTGGCGGGACGTAGGGAAGGTCAGGCGGGGACCCTGGCGTGTGCACGGCCGCCGGTCCGCCAGAGCCCGCTCCTGCCTGCTGGCGTTCGCGCCGCGCGGGCCGTGCAGCGCCGTGAGCGTCCGCGCGCGCGCTGGCGCAGGCGTGCGCGCTGGTGGATGAGTCCGCCCCCGGCCGGGGCGACTGGGCGGTCGCGTTTCCCCGCGTGGGCTGCGGCATCACGCTCGCCAACGTCATCGACTCGTGCGCCGCCCGCCCGCTGCGCCCGCCCGGTCGATCAGCCGCCACGCGCATGCCGCCGCTTGCCCCGCCGCTGCTCGCGGCGCTGGGATCCGCGCTGCCACGGCCGCCGCGCGCCGAGGCCCCCGAGCGCTCCCGACGCCTGTTCGTGCGGGGCGCGCAGGTACCGCAACGCGGGGACGGACATCCCGCCATGGCAGCTGCTCGACATCGCCGGGCAGATCCTGGCGGCGCTGGAGCACCTGTCGGCCGCGCGCATCCTGCACGCGGACCTGGTGCGCCGCCGCCATGCTGCAAGGCCCTGATGAAGCACACCGGTCCCCGCCGTCTCAGGGAGGCAGCCCCGTCAAGGTCGCTGGCGGCCGTCCACGCATAGATGACCACCCTAACCTACCCCTACCCTACCCTGTCCAAGGCATCCTAGCGCGCTCGCCCGCCTGGAGAGCGCATCATGAGGCGCGCCGCGCGGCAGCCTTTGCAGCGCCGCGGCGCTGACGGCGCGCCGGGGCCGCGCGGCGCCACAGAAGCCCGGCAACGTGCTGGCGGTGGTGCACAGCAGCGCCGTCTGCTGCTACCTGGCGGACTTCGGCCTCGCGGTGCCGCTCGGCGCCGACGGCGCCGTGGCGCTGCCCCACGGCGCAAAGATGCACCCGCGCGGCACGCGCGGCTTCCGCTGCCCGGCCATGGCCGCGGCGCCCGAGCGCGTCGGCGCGGCCGCCGACGTGTTCAGCTTCGGCCGCACGGTCCGCGCGCTCGCCGCGCTGACCAACAACCTGGACCTGCCCGACGACGCGCTGCCGGTGCGCTGGGGAAAGTTGTACCCTACCTACCACTACCCTGACGTGGGGGGCTATACCCTATCCTACATAAGCCTTCTGGCTCGTCGCCAGGCAGGTCCAGGTTGTTGGTCAGAGCGGCGAGCGCGAAGGGCGCGCGGCCGAAGCGGAGCCCGCCGGCGGCCGGCCCGTCACGATTGGGGCGCTGTGGGTTGGGCCGCGCCGGGCGTGGCGGCAGACCTAAACATGGGGCAGCCAGCGCACGGCGTGCCCACGCAGTGCGGGGGGTGCCGGGGTGTCCGCAGTGCTGCACGCGCTGGTGACTGTTGAGCACCGGGGGCCATCGTGGCAGGCCCCCCCGGCTTGCAGCGTGCCCTGTAACGGGCTTGCCATTTCGCTGGTCCCCGCCAACATGTGGATGTGCTGACCCTGCCAGCGCCCAGTGCCACAACGTAAGCGCGCAGCCGTGCTACCGCGAGCGGCGGGGCATGCCGCGCAGGCCGTGTCGCACTACGGGCCGGACCTGGAGCGGCTGATCGCGCGCGCCGAGCACCCGGACCCGGCGCAGCGCGCGACGCTGCCGGAGCTGTCCGCGCTCCTGGCGGAGATGCGCGCGGGCCTGGACTCGTCGTAGCGCGGCTGCGGCCGCCGAGCGCGGGCTCCGGGCGCGGCGGCGGCTGCGCAGCGGCCTGAGTTTGCTGGGCACGATCTCATGTGGCGCTGACACTGGGCCAGAGCGTCAATTCTTGCAGTTGTGGGCCGCGGGGGGCGACTGCAGGCACAGAGCGTGCGGGGCGCCCGTGCGCACGCGCTGCAATGACTTGGTTTCCCTTGCTTATACTGCTTGCAGAGTTGGGCCTGCAGTCGCACCAAGAAGGGAATCTAGCGTTAATGTAAGAGTCCATCCCGCGTCACACTGCACCTCGTTTCTGTCACGGCGCAACGAGACAAAGTCAAAAATCAATCCAGGGCAGGAGGTGAGGCCGCCGCCGCCGCTGCAGCGCGCATTTGGACCCTCGCAACAATGGCCGCCATGCATGCTGCGCGACAGCCAAGGCACAGCACCGGACTCAGCCCTGCGCATAGGCAGGCCTTCCGTGTGCCCTGCACCCCAGATATGCCGGGCGTCAAGCGCTCGCACATTAAAAATTGGCAAAATCCGCGCCGGAGCCCCCCCCTCCCCAAGTCCCCAGGCGCCGGCGCATCCAGGCCGCGCATGGCCCGCGGCCAAGCGGTTTCGGGCGCGCGCCGCCTCGCCCGCCGCACCCCGGAGCGCCGCAGCGCGAGGCGCTCCCCGCCGGCCGCCCCTGCTCCGCCAGCCCGGGACAACCAGGCGCGCTGGCGGGCTACTCTACCATAGTAGGGTAGTAAGCGTAGGGTAGTAAGCGTAGGGCAGAACCCTGCGCCTGCAGGCGTTTGTCGGCGCGCGCGCGCGCGCGCGCTCACGACCCCAGCGCCTCGGCCACCTTGGCCTTGAGCGCGGCGCAGGTGGCCTTGGCGTCGCCCAGCAGCATGAGCGTGCCCGGCTTGTAGAACACCGGGTTGTCCGCGCCCGCGTAGCCCACGCCCAGCGTGCGCTTCAGCACGATGCACTGCTTGGCCTTCCAGACCTGCGCGCGGCCGCGCCGCGCGCTCGTGCGTCGCCCTGCCCCGCACGGATTGGCGAGGGGCACGCCCGGCGCCCGCCTGCCTCCCATGGGCCGGCCGCGCGGGGCGCGCCAGCCGCGCTGCATGCACAGGCGGCCCGCGCCGCCGGCGCGGCTCTGCCAGCAGCTTTCCACCAGCACGTCGCGCAGGAACACGCCTTGCCGAAACTTCTGCCACCGCTGTGCTGCTCGCAGAGCTCAACAGCGCCTGTAAGAGTGCAGGCATGCTGTGGCGCTGTGCCAAGCTCAACACTGCCGCTTAAGGATGCTCGGCGGCTGGCAGCCCCCGCGCGCACGGCCAGGCGGGGCCGCACCTCCAGCACGGGCATGCCGGCGATGGTCGAATTGGGGTCCTCCAGCGCCGCCGAGTTCACCGTGTCTGCCGCGCATGCGCAGCGCCGCTCAGGCGCGCCCCTCTCCCGCCTCTGCAGTCCCCTGCATTGGAACAGGAGCAAGAGCCGCTGCGCAAGCTCAGGGTAATAGGGTAAATACCCTACCCTAGCTACCCAGGCGCAGCGGCGGCGGCGCACCGTTGGCGCCGATCACGAGCGCGACGTCGCAGGACGCGAAGTCGGGGTTGATGTCCTCCATCTCCTCCACGATGTCGTACGGCACGCCCGCCTCCGCCAGCAGCACGTTCAGCTGCGCGCGCATGCAGGCATCTCACTCAGCCGCGCGGCGCGGGGCTCAAGCCGTGGCTCATGCTGGGCTCAAGCGGAAGCTCAAGGCTGCATGCAGGCCTGCGCGCGGGCAGGGCTCACGCCAGGCACCTTTTGCACGCCCGCGCCTGCCAGCAGGCCCGCGCAGCGCCGCGCGGAGCTCTGTGCGCGCTCGCGCGCGCGCGCATGCGGCTGCGCAACAAGGACCTGGCCACCGGTGCGCGCCCGCGTGCGCGCAGCGCGCGCGGCCGCCGCGGTGCGCATGGCAGCGCGTGGCTGGCAGTGCGTGGCGGGGCGCGCGCCTGGCCGGGCAGGCGGCCGGCGACGGGGTGGATGCCGAAGCGCACGTTGATGCCCCGCGCGCGCAGCGCCTTCACCAGCTCGGCGATGTCGTACTGCGCGCCCGCGACTGCCAGCCCGTACCTGTCTCGCGCGCGGGGCGCGGCACCACACGGCTGAAACGGAAGGGTTACAGCGGCAAACTGTTGCGCCTGAAAACATTAAACACATTTGCGTGTACAAAAGAGCCCTCATGCAACTGCATGTCCTGCCGCAGAGCCCTGCTGCCTTTCTGACGGCATCTTTTTATATCCAAGCTGCACTCCTCATGCAGCATGCACATGAGTTCCAGCCCAGCGCCATGCGACATCGCTCGGCCGTCAACGCTGGTCCGCGCCGGGCGCCCGCCGGCGCGCGGCGCGCGCGGGGGCCGCACCCCGGCACGATGATCACGGAGCGGGCCTGCGTGAGCGCCTCGACGGTGCTCTCCACGGTCGTCTCCACGGCCGTGCCCTCCACCAGCGCCGCCTTGCCCGTCTGCGTGTAGCCGCCCAGGATGACGTTGGCCAGCGAGCGGTTCATGGCCTGCGCGCGCGGCGCCGGGGTTGTTGCAGGGTGGCCCAACCAATAGGGCTATGACAGTAGAGGCAAGCATAGAGCAATGCAGGGCCGGTGTCGGCCGCTGCGTCGAGCTCATTGAACTGAACAGTGTGTCCGGTCGAGAGTCTCCGCCACAGGCACAGGCAGACCCTGTGTCGCAGCGCAACCTCTTGGGCGACAGGAGGGCGCTCCGGCTACTGCACAATGACAGCGTGAAAGGTGAGGCGCAAGGGCTGCCGCCCGGCCCACCTTGCACATGATGTAGGACAGGATGGCGCCGCTGCTGCCGATGAGCGCGCCTGCAGCCAGGCACCCAGACCCCGTCTCCGCCTCCAGGTCAGCGAGGATGCTGCGCTGAGGCCAGCTCGACAAACAAGCATGAATAGCATACATCTGACAAATCCATACCTCGGTAGTATGTCACTGTAAGAAGGTGTAAGCTCAGCTCACTGAACCTCGCCCATGCCGCAGCAAGGAGCAACCGTGTGCAATTTGCATTAACCTGAGCCTTGCCACCGGAGTGGTGCTAGGTAGTGCTTGGAAGCCTGCGCACATCCTGCTCTCATTCACATGCACAGCGGCCTGAGCTGGGCGGCCGCACCGACGGTGGTGAGCAGGTCGTTCTGCAGCATGAAGCCCTCGGCCGCCAGCGCGTAGCCGCTGTACGAGTTGAGCAGCGTGATGACCACCGGCATGTCCGCCCCTGGCCGCCCGCGCCCCACACTCTCTCCTGCATCAGGTTGAGCGCCGGGGAGGCAGCGCGCGGCAGCATGTCCTTCACCCCATACCCATTGCACGGCACCACTGATATTATTTTCGGGTGCGACACGTCGAGACATCGAGACAGGCATGTCCCAAAGCTTCACGTAGCGCGTGCGTTGATGTCTTGTGTGGCGCGTGAACAGTCACGCAGCGCAGCGGGCGCCCACCGCCGATGGAGGCAGTCATATGGGCGCCCATGGCGCCGCCCAGCGCGGTGGTCGCGCCCAGCGCGGCCACGCCCGCCGCCGGCTCGCCCGTTGTGAAGAGCGCGGCCGCGCCCGCCAGGCTGCCGCCCGCCATTGCGAGGTTGGCCACATTCTTGCCCGGCAGGCTCAGCGCCTTGCTGTTCAGCAGGCCGTGCAGCTTGCCGAACGCGACCGCGCTGCCTGGCGCACGCGCCCGCGCGCCGTGTTGGCCGCAGCAGCGGCTGAGACGCATGCGTGCAAGCGCAGGGCTGGGAGCCTAGCCAGGGCACCATGAACAGAAATTGTCGAGGTTGTAAGAATGAGCGTCCTGTGAACTCACCATGAGCACAAAACGGGTGATGTGGCCGTTGCAAGAGGGGCAGATCACTGCGTGCAGCGCAGCAACAATCAGGCCACCGCAGAGAAGCTATGCATGCATGCAGGAGAGGGCCGCGGCGCGCCTGTCAGCGTCACGGCGCCGATGAATGTGCCGAACCAGGTAGCGCCCAGGTGCACCGGGTCTGCGAGCTCGGGGTGCGCCATGTATGCCGCGATGCTCGTGCACACCGCCGCGCCGCCGACCTGCAACACACCATTCCCGGCTCCGTGAGTGCTCTGCTCTCGCAGGTCGCCAACCAAAATAACTATCAAATGATAGCAATAGAATGAACAGTCGGCAGATAGGTCCGCGTTGCCGCATGGCGGGTGCATTGCACTGTACACTCTGGGGTGCTGCACAGAGTCAATGCAGGCATTGCACTGCAGCCGAGCCGGCGCGGAGCGGCCTCAGGCGCTCTGCAGGCAAAGCCGCACGCAGGTCTGTGCTACCCTGCCCTGCCCCACCCCTACCCACCCTGTCCCGCGACCGGCGCCCCGGGCTGGGCGCGCACCAGGGAGTGGAAGGCGGCGACGGTCTGCGGCAGCTCGGTGATCTTCATGCGCTGCGCGAGCGCGCGCCCGGCCAGCGCGCCCGCGCCCAGGCAGCCTGCCGCCCCGCCCCGCGCCTGCTGCACTGTGCGCGAACAACAGACCGGCCACCCACTGGCCTGGGGCTTGGCGGGCGCCGCCAGGGCCTTAGGTCGTGCCCAGGTAACGGGGACCAGGCAGCAGCCCGCAGGCTGCGTGCAGCGGACGCCCGCATCCCGCGCCGGCCAGGAAAGGGCAGGCCGTGGGCGGGGCGCGCGCCGACGGTCTGCGCGAGCAGCGCGGGGCCGCCGCCCATGGCGCCCAGGCAGGCGGCCACGCCGCCGCCGACGCCCAGCAGGCCGAGCGTGTTGCCCAGGCGCGCGGTCTTCTGCGAGGACAGGCAGCCAATTGCGCCGATGCACAGGCCCGAGCTGGCCAGGTATGCCATCGTGGTGGTCTCGGGGTAGCCTGCGCGCGCGCGCGCGCAGGCCCACTTGCGTACTGTCGCCGGCGTCGCGGCCGCTGGACAGTGTTCGCTTGCTTTATGTTGTGCTCACTGACGCCGCTGCAGATGTTGGTTACCCAAAAGAGATTCAATGTTTAACTTGGCGCCAGTGCATGTCCATCCAGCACTTAACCTGCCAGCTGCTGCAGCAGATAGAACAGCGGGACCAGCGGGCGCCTTGAGCGCCTGCACCCAGCCGCCTTGCTGCGTCCGGCAGCCGGCCCGCGCAGCGAACAGGCCGGGCGCCCCCCGCCGCGCCGGCCGCGGGCCGCGGCACCTGCCAGCTGGCCGGCCAGGCAGCCGCCGACGAGCGCGGCGGCGGGGATGGCGTACAGGCCGTGGTGCTCGTCGGGGTCGCCGGGCCGCCGGAACATGTCCAGCATGCGCTTGGTGATCGTGAACCTGGCGCTCGCAGCCGTCAAAATGACTGTAAACCCTAGCCCAACCCTACGTATATATCATGCGCCGCTCAGCGAGCCCGCGTGGCACCAAAGCATGTGTACAGGATGCAGTCCGGCGCGGGCAGGCCTGATCAATGCTGCGCCTCCTGCTCGGCGATCGCAGGCCTGCTTGCAGACGTGAGTCTGTCCAAACTCTTGCAGGCCGCGGGCTGCGCCCTTCAGGCGCGTGCGGGGCCACCCCAGCAGGGCAGTGAGCGGCGCTGTATGCGTGTGCGCGCCCGCCGCCAATGTTGACGGCCGACATCAGCACCGCCGCGGCCGCCAGCGCCTGCGCGGCACGCGTCGCAGCGCTGCAGCGTCATCCAGCGCAGCCTGGTTCCAGCTCGCAGCGCTCGCCCGCGCCGCTGCTGCGCGACTGTCGGGGCGCATATATCTAGCAGGTCGACTGTATAGTACCCCGACGATGCGCTTACATGCGAGCAAGGCGCACATCCAAGCACCCATGACCTAGGGGCACACGTTGAGCTGTCGATGCGCCACGCCACAGCGCCGCTAGGCTGCTAGACCCGCACCAAACTTCAGCAGCAGCCAGGCCAGGTCGCCCATTCACCACCGCCTTGTTTGCGGCAGCCGCAGCACCAGCGATGGCTCTCCCGGCAGCACCGACAGCCGGGCAGGTCCCCTGCGGCTCCCCGCCGCCAGGCGCCGCGCGCAGCGCGCGCGGCCGGGCACGCCTGGGCCCTAAACCTACCTTACGCCTGCAGCCGCGGCGCGCCTGGGACGTTGTGTCGGGCAGGAGGCCGCCGCCCATGAGCAGCATGCCGCCGACGGCCGTGAGCCCGCTGATGGCGTTGGTCACGGACATCAGCGGCGAGTGCAGCGCCGGCGTCACGCCCCACACCTGCGCCGCGCCGCGCGCTGCATGCAGCGCGCTTCGGGCGGGCGCCGCCCGCTGCTCTCGGCCAGCCAGCCTGCGGCAGGGGACCAGAGCAGAGAACCAGGGAGCCATGCTTGCTGTGCATGCACTGCGTGTTGCACCATGTCTCAACACAGAGTTTCCCTTAAGGGTACTGATTGGTCTAGGGTAGGGTCAGGGGTAGTGACACGCCACAGGGTGACGGAGCGAGCAGAGGCCGCGGCGCCGCACCGTCTGGTACCCGCAGATGGAGGCCAGGCCAAATTTGGCGACCTGGCCGCTGAATGCGCTGCCCGGCGAGGCAGCGCCCAGCGCCAGCAGCCCCGCCAGGCCCGCGGCCGTGCCAGTCGCCGCGGAGCGCGTCTGCTGGTACAGGTCGGGCGGCCCGGCGGCCGCAACGACCTCCTGCACGGCCGCCGCCTTGGGCGCGGCGGCCGGCGCCTGCCGCCGCGCCGCCCACACGGCAAAGTCACTGCCAAGCACCGGCGCCCGAGCCAAGTGCTCGTACCTCAACATGGCACTGCATGCTGGCAGGCTGATCGGCAGGCTCGACGACTGCAGACCAGCCATGCGGCCCCTTTGGTGCCACGTGTGCGGCGGGCTGTGGCCGCAAGCGCAGCCTGCTGCTGCCGGCCGCACTTAGGGGCGCCTCAAGCGGCTTGCTACCACCCGCATCCCGCATCTTGGCTGCTTGAGCTGCGGGCTCGTGTGAGCCTGCGCTCAGACTCGGCAGCGCTCAGTGCGGCCGGCAGCAGCAGGCTGCGCCGGCGCTCACAGCGCTGCCAAGTCTGACCGCAACCTCACACCAACCCCAACCTCAAGAAGCCAAGAGGTGGCATGCGGGTGGCAGCACACCGCTTGAGGCGCCCCAGCCAGTAGTGCTTCAGCGCACCTGCGGCGCCGGCGCCGGCCAGCGCAGCTCCCCGTCCTCCAGCACCAGCGCGCCGCGAATCTGGGCCGCAGGGTAGGTTAGGGTCAGTCTGACCCTATCCCAGGCAGCCGCGTCGCGCGCACTGCTGCAGCCTGTGCATGCCTCTCTGCTCCCTTTCAGCTCACAGACAGGCTGCTGGCCTTGCCCACGCACGCTACGCGCACCGTGCTCCTGGCGCACGGGCGCTGGAGTGTTCGCGCCCCTCGGGGCAGCAGAGCAAGCACTGGGTGTGGGACGATAGACGCGCGCCCGAGCGCATGGGAATGCGCGCGCGCACCGCCGCGTCCTCGTGGTCGATGAGGAACTGGTCATTGACCTTGGTCGTGAAGGGGCCCGCGGACAGCAGCAGGCGCGTGATGTTGTTGCTGTACAGCGTGGACGACTGCGTCGGCAGCCGCGACGGCAGGTCCGTAAAGCCGATGCAGGTCACGCCCTGCGCGCGCTCGCGCGGCCGCGCTCGCGGCCTCGCCAGCATGGGCCGCACTGGCCTGCAGGACGGGGTGGTGACCAGCGCGGCTCGGCGCGGCGGGCGCCAGGCGCGTATCGCATGTGCGGCGGAGCTTGAGCTCGTCAGGCTGTCGACGAGCTGCTCTACCGCACGATCCCCTCCGCGAAGCAGCGGGGCCGGAGAGGGCTGCTGTGCGCGCAGCACGGTTGCCAACAGCCGCCCTCCCAGGTCCACGCAGCGGGCCAGCCGCCAGCGCGGTAAGGGCAATCTGACCCTTGTACCCTAACGCGCGCGCCTGGTGCGACACGACCTCGCCCGGCGCCGTGGTCTCCACGTTGCCGCCGGCCTCGGCGGCCAGGTCGACCGTCACCGAGCCCGGTCGCATGCTCTCCACCATGTCGCGCGTGACGAGCACCGGCGCGCGCCGGCCGGGCACGAGTGCGGTCGTGATGATGATGTCCACCTGGCCGCGCGCGGCGCGCGATTTAGTCAGCCCGGCTGCGGCGCGCGCGCATTTCGTGGTGCCGCTGGGAGCGCGCGGGCAGGCTGCCGCTGCCGAGCGCAGTGCGGAGTCGCTCTGTGGATTTCAGATGCGCCGACGCCGCCGCCAAGCAAGGCACCCGGCAGCATGGGCGGGATATGCTGAGAAAGGCCCCAGTCCGGAGCACTTGCATAAGACTTACAACCACTAAGCAAGAGAAGCCGCCCAAACCAGGCGCAAGGGAGTCACCTCCTTGGCCTGCTGACGAAAGAGGTCCATCTGCACCCGCGCGCGCGGCTCCGTTCAGCATCGCACCCATGCAGTGCTGCACAAGGCGGAGGAGCATGCATGCCATACCAGGGGAGCCAGCAACACAGGCGTGCAGCGTTCATCGCAGGCAGCAGCAGTACCAGTGCTCACTGTGGTCTTCTCGTAAGCGAACTTGCACAGCGTGCATCCAACGCACGCAAGGGCATCACCTCTGCTTTGATGAACTCCGGCGACATCTCTTTGGCATACCCCCTGCCACTCCGCGCCGCTCAGAGCAAAGCACGCACTGCACGACACTTGAATGCTGTGTGCTTACAGATGTGGTGTGCTTGCTGAGATGCCTGCAGAGCAGAGGTAGCGCCCCATACAAATGCCAGGGATGCCGACGCAAGGTGGTTTAGAAGAGAGCGGGTGCAGCGTACCCCGTGCCCTCGCCGCTCTCCTCTATCGTCACAGTCAGAAACTCAGCACCGAGGCTCCTGGCCTGCGCGTACCCCACTCCAGCGCGTCAGCCACCCCCCAACATACTCCAGCCTGCCTGGGCACAGAAGGGCGCCGTTTGAGCTCAAGCAGACGCGTCATCACGACAGAGGGGATCACGCCTGCTCCGCGACGGCGGCGCGCGTGTCGAACACGCGCACAATGGCGCCCATGTTGCGCGCCTGCGAGCCCGGCGCTCGGCTGAGCAGGCGCATGCACTAACAGCTCGGGCCTGGAGGCTGTGCGCGGCGAGCGGCGGGGCGCCGCGCGGCTGCACGCGCTGCAGCCGCCCCTGTGCTGCCGGCAGGGGGCACGCAGCATGTACGAGCACCCAGCAGGCGGCTGCGCACCGTGGTCACCGCGGACAGGCCCGCCACGCCGCCGCCGATCACCAGCACCTGCGCGCAGCGCCGGCGAGCGCCGCTCGCGCCGCGCCCGGATCCTGCAAGCCTGACCCTGCGCCGGCGCAGCGGACGCAGGCGGCGGGGGCTGCCGGGCGCGCGCCTTCGCGGGTGGCACGCGGCCGGCAGCCGTCATCTGGCCCGCGAAGAAGCGCCCGAAGCGCGACGCGGCCTCCACAACTGCCCTGCACAGGCGACAGCCGGCGCAGGTTTGCACCATGCCTGTAGTAGATATTACAGTGAGGCGTGACTGGATCTTTGGGTGGCGCATCGCATGTGACGCGGGACGCTGCAGTCCCAGAGCTCAACATTCACAAACAAAAACAATAAAACAAACAAAGCGGTGCGCGCACTTGTAGCCTGCTATGTTGGCCATGGAGCTGAGCGAGTCGAATACCTGCGCCCGGCTGCAGCCGCGCGCCCGCATGTCAGACGCACAAGCGCGTCTGCGTCAAGGGGCAGAGCGTGGGGCACGGGTCGGCGGCCCGCCGTCCGCGACAAGCCGAGCGCGGCACCACACGGCTCGCTCGCAGACCTGGCCCGTGACCTGGCATCGGCCAGCGCTCGAGGCGGCAGAGCAGCAGGCACTTGGTGGAGACAGCGCGCGCTTGGCTACCTCTTGCCACCACCGCGCTACCTTGTGGCAGGACATGCAAGTCCCAGCAGGACGGGAGGCTGCGCACCTCAGTGTCCTGGGGATGCAGTCCATGCCTGCGATGCGCGCGCGCGCGCGCCGCGGTCAGTGCCTGGCGCGCCGGCGGCTGCGCGCCCGTGCTGCGCAGCGAGCGCTATGCCTGGCTGCAGGCAGGCCGGGGGGCAGGCGGGCCGGGGGGCAGGCGGGCCGCCAGGGCTGTGCGCACCGACGACGGTCAGCTTGCGCGCCTGGAGCCGCGTGAGCAGCTCCTGGTTGCGCGCCGGGTAGATGTAGCCAAAGAGCCTGCGCCGCCCCGCGCTTTTCAGCTCAGGAAACCATGCAGAACTTTTTTGTCAGCATTGTGCATGTTGTTCGCGGTGCCCAGTGGCCGCATCCAGGTTGCGCGCATAGTACTGCATGGCAGCGTCGGCCATGCGGGTCATGCAGGAGCACAGACAGCCGAGCACGCCTTGCGGCGCCATGCTCGCCCGGGCATGCTGCTGCTCACACCTGGCGGAGGCACCTATACCCACTGCAGGCTACTACCTGCCTCCATGCGCGTGGCCGGAAGTCACATGCGCCCTGTCCGAGTCTGACCACGCGAGTGCAGGCAGCATGCATGCAGCGCAACCACACGCGACAGAAAGATATCACTGTAACGCTGAGATCGGCGCTGCAGAGAGCGCTGGGTCTCCACAGAAATAGGACAGAACCCTCTCCCTCATTTACCGCGCCACACAGAGCACACGCACCGCGCATGCTCCTTGAGCTGCTCCACCTCCGCAAGCGACGGCGGCTGCACCTTCAGCACCACGTCGCTGCCGAGCGCCTCCTTCGCGCCCGCCACCCGCGCGCCCGCGTCCGCGTACGCCTCATCCTGACGCGCCAGGAAGCAGCGCATTAATCTGATTAACATTGCGTTTGTGGAGCCACGCGCTACGCCGGCTTCGCCGTGCTTCGTCCTCACGTCGGGGATATCGGGGCGTGGACGGAGGCGCAGTCAGCTGCTTCGCATCTAGCTGGAGGCAGGAGCGTGCTGCGGGAGCCAGGTGCAGGGGCTGTCACATCGCTTGGAGAGGTGGGCGTACAAAAAAGCCGGCCGCGGCGCCGGCGCCCGACTCGACGGTGACGCCGTGGAAGCCGGCCTTCAGCAGCGCGGCGCAGCTGGCGGGCGTGACTGCCACGCGCTGCTCGTTCTTGAAGGTCTCCTTCGGCACGCCTGCGCTGCCGCGCCGGAGTTCGTCGCAGTGCCGGCGTCGCTGCTGTCTGACACATGCTGTGCGACTCGGACACTGCAGCGCACGAGCTCTCTTGGATCACCTACGACAAGCTCCGCGTAGGGCACCGGCGGCCGGCTGGCATAGCCGCGGCAGGACGCAAGCAGGCGATGCGCCACAGGCGTGACGCGCTGCTCCAGTACAAGCTTGCGCAGCAGGCTTGCCATCCTGCTTCTGCCACTATGGCTCTACGTCATCAACTGGTCGGACACAGACAGAAAGCGCTCAGGCAGAGGCATAAGCCTTGGTGTGCCGAGGTGCGCCAATGCCCGCTATCGCGCCAATGCGCGTAAAAACAAAGCAACAGCACACAGCTACATAGCTCGATGTTTTTGGCCTGACTGTCTTGCTTTTGGAAGCCCCTGTGTGCACCTCACGGACTTGGTTTATCCTGGCGCCCATTGCATCCAAGTCAGCCGGCTCAGAAGCCCCCCATTGCTCATGCATGTGCCCCGGCTCCCCCCTTTGCAAGGCATGTTATGGTCTCGCATGTTGTGGTCTTGCACTGCTGCACCCTACAAAATGTGTTGCATGGTTGCATGCAAAAGCTCGGTCTTAAGCTCAACCGCGCACATATGCGCAAAAAACGCTCATTCACAGCTCAAAGGCGCATGTGTGCACAAACAAAGCGAATGAAAGTTGCAGCAGATCAGATCTATGCATGTTAGGAAACGCTACGCTTGCTGCTTAGCAACAGCTGCACGTTTCTGCACGCGTGCACACTTCCCAGCGCCTCACCAGCGTCAAAGCTGCTGCAGAACTGCCCTCACTCAACGTCACTCTTGCAGCCGTTGGCCGCTGCGCCTTGGGCGGCCACGCGCGGCAGCGCATGCATAAACATGCCGCCCCGGATGCCCGTCACAAGCGTGTACTGCTCCCGCGCGCGCACGCCCTCCGCGCCGCCCATCTGCGCGCGCCTTTGCTTCTCACAACGCGAGCATGTGCCTCGCTCGCAGACAGCGAGCGCCCGCGCAGCTGCAGGGTCTAACCACTGCAGGCAGTAAAGCTGCTTGCACAAGTCATATGCATGTACGCGCCAGTCCACATGATCCAGGGTGGCTCAAGGCACTGAGGGCACAGACATGATGCTCATCACCTGCAAGTGAGAGATTGGGCCTTCATCTTGACTTGCAGCTCTCTCTTAGGAAACAGCACAACACAATGCAATGGTAAGTTCTGCATTGGTTCCATGCACCCCGTCTACCGTGGACTCCCTAGCTGGTGGGCCAGTGCCGCGCGCGCTGGCACGCACGTTTAGCAGCCTCTCCTCACCAGCAGCCTAACTGAAATGCAGTGGGTAGCAGCATGACAGCCGCCGCAGCAGCATGCACGGCCGCCATGGCAGCCAGGGCACCATGCAGCGCACGCGCGCACACGCGCCACGGGGGCGCGCCTGCGGCGCCAGGCGGAAGCGGAAGCGGCCGAGCAGGAGCGCCAGCGTGGCCGGCAGCGTGACCTGCGCCAGCGCCTGGCCCACGCAGCTGCGCGGCCCCTCCGCGAAGGGCACCCAGCGCCGCGGCGGCGCCGCGTCGCCTGCGCCGCAGCGGCGGGCCGCCGCCTGAGGCGACCTCGACAGGGACACGGACATGCACGAGGACATGACTTACATACAACCGCTGTGGCCGAAAGGCAAGCCATTCCTGAGGTTCACTGGTGCGGCGGCCAACCAGCGCCACGAGGGCGCACCAGCCTCGTCGGCGGCCACTCCGAGCTGGCCTGCGCCGGCCTGCGCGTCCCAACCGCTGTACCACTCTTCCGGCATCGGCCGCCTATGCGCGAACTCCGCGCCGGGCAGTAGCCAACGCTCTGCGCGTGCGCACTGGCCTCGCGCTGCACTCGATGTGTTTAAAACAGTGGTTCCAAAGTGGCGCCCCGCACAGCCATGCATCAAAGCATGCCAACGCACAACGCACGTGCCCTGTGTCAGCAGGCCTTGCCATAAGGTGTCTACCGTTTGTGACAAAGTGCGTCTGAGGTGGGACCCATACCTGGGTCAAACACCTGTGGGCGGTTCCAGTTGAAGGATGTGTTGTGCAAGCCTGCATGCATAGCAGCCGTCGCTGCCATCAACAGGTGTCCTGTGGAGGTGCAGGCTCTCATGCTTAAGCATATGCCTGCGGTTCATGATCAGACATGCGCGGCATCGTGATCTACTGCACGACCTCCCATGGCATTTGACACTCAGTGCAGTGCTGTCTGGTGAGGCGCGCTGCCAGCGCAGCATTGCGCTTAGGCGCTCCCTGCGCGCAGCTGCCAGCCAGCCTGCTGCGCCGCGGGCGGCAGGCGCACGGGCGCGCCATGGTGCGGCACCCAGAGCGCGGTGCCGCGCGGGACGCGGATGCGGCCGCCCGCCAGCGCCAGGTCGTGCTTGTGCGAGACGCGGATCTGGCCCAGGCCTACCGGCGGGTACATGCGCAGCACCTCCTGCGCGGGCAGTGGCGGGTATATGTATATGTACCCTACCCTACCCTGTTATGTCTCGGCCGCCCGTGCCCCGCAGCCCCGCGCCGCCTCCGTGCGCCGCGCGCGGCGCCGCGCTGGTGCCGCGCGGGCCGCGTCCGCCACCCAAGGCTGCCGCGCCCAGCGGCCGCCGCGCCGCACGCGCGGCCACGGCCAGCAAGTGTCTGGGTCCTGGCAGGGTCGCCGGACGACCACACTTTCGGCGCGTTTTGCAGAGCGCCAGGCGGGTGCCCGGCGGGAGCGCGGCGCGGCGCGCCTTGATGACGGCCTGCAGGTAGGGCAGGCGGCCGAGGTCGGCCCACTGAAGGCGCCGCGGCACCGGCCGCGCGGCCGTCGCCAGCAGGCCCGCCGCGTCCAGCTCGGCCGCCAGCGCGGCCTCCGCGGCCGGGTGCTGCGACAGCAGGAACAGCGCCCACGTGCCCGTGTGGCCTGCGCTGCGCCGCGCCGCGCTGGGTGGAGCGCGTGCGGCCGCGCGCGGCCGGGACGCGCGCTGTTACCAGTCAGGTGCTGGACATGCCCTGAAGGGAGCTTTGCGCACGCGGCAAACCTGCAGCACTGCGCTGCATGCGCGTTGCATGTGACTGAGCAGCGCCGGGCGTTATGGTGCTTGGCAGGGCTGCTTCACGGCCATGCCGTCAGTGCATGCGCGGCTGCATGCCCGCCACATGCAGCACGCAGCAAACATGGTCGTCTTGGTGGTGTGCTGAGCACCCTCACCTCACAAGGGCACAGCGCATCCACAAACATCCACCCTCTCCGAGCATGTGGGCTGCCCCCTGAGGCTGTGGACTGCCCGTGGGCCGCAGAAGGTTTGGTTTCAGGGCGCCCGGCGCTGGCGCATGCAGGCGCGCGCGGCGCAGGAGGGCTGAGGGCAGGAATGAAGGAGAGGCTCTGAGTGTGCGCGCCCTTCACCCAGGCGTGTTAGGTTAAGAACCTATTTCAGCGAGCTAGGCCTGCTTAGGCAAGGGCGGGGCCGCGCCGGTGGTGTCGATCCCCGCAAAGAACAGGGCGGCGATCTCGGGCAGCATCTGCTTGTCGCTGAGCGGCCGGCCGGTGGCCGGGTCCCTGACGCGCAGCAGCAGGTGCGCGAAGGTGCCCTCGGCCGGCGCGCCCAGGAGCACGTGCTTGAGCAGCACGCGCACCAGGCCCTGCGCGCGCGCGCGCTCTTCTAGCATGCTGGCGCGTCAGTGCCTGAGCACGCATCCGCGCGCCTTTGCAGCTGGGTAAGTGCGCGCTTCCGGGCTGCAGTTGTGGTGGCGCGCAACCACCAGCCTCCATGCACGCAAGGAGCAGGAGGCCCTCACCAGTGGTGTGAGAAGTCATGTTGTGCACACGCGCTTGCAGGGCCGCGCTATATGGGGTAGACCACTCCCGGCTGCACCACATCCTTGTGGGCCGCCGCCTCGCCCGCATGGCCATTCTCAAACGATGCACAATGCTGCGGCGCTGCACGCGCGCCGCGGGAGCGAGGCCCGGCCACAAGCTGCTCAGCGGAGCCATGAGTTGTGCAGCCTCATTGTGCAAGACTTGCTCTTGACTGGAGTGTGGCACATCGGCACAGGCACAGCGGTTCATGGTGACCTGCATGCTGTGAAGGGTGACCAGTGGCCGAGATAAAGGCAGTGCGTCGCGCTCCGGCTCCGCCGATGGGCATATTTCATCACGCTGGGTTGGCTGGTTCGCTGCTGCGCATGTCATGTGCGGTCTTGCATGAAGTGTAATGGCGCCCACTGAGCTGCATCGCTTGGTGCATGCACATGTCGCACTGAACCCACCAGCACCCGACCATGCGCAGTGGCGGAGCTGGAGGCGCGCGCGGCAGCGGTGCGGCTTCAGGTGGCCTTCATCGGCGCGCTGGGCGGCTCGCTGCTCAGCGTGACCGCCTTTGTTGAGGACGCGTTCCACTGCTACCGGTGCGGCGCCCGCTTGCTCATGCATGACCTGTTGACTTGTGAAGACCTGAAGTGCAGATACACAAGCTCGCTGCTGCCACCCTGCACTGCTTCGATTACACATGTCCCAGGTCAAGAGGTGGCTGGACTGGCCGCCTTTCTCGAGCTAAAGTGCTGCGGCAGGGAGGGCTTGTCAGCGCAGGCGGTGTTTGACCAGCTCCAGCCACAGGAGCTGCTGCAGAGCGGAATTGTGCTGCCCATAGCCGGCATGGGCTCGGCCGAGGAGACGACCAGCGCGCTTCTCGCGCAGTGGCTCAGCACGGCCTACATCGCGCTCGCTCAGGCGTGCCGGGATGTAGCTGTGGGGGTTCTGGACTGCATGCTCTGAAGTCTGCTGCCAAACTTGGTCGCATGCCAAAATTCTGTTTCTGGTAGGCGCACTCGTTGACGCGCCCCTCCTGCTTGCACTGAGGTACGCCGCCACGCCATGCTTTACGACAGTCTGTACTTATCAGAACAGCGCGCAACCTATACTGGTGGACACGTAATAGTGCCTGCACCCCTCCAACCCAGCAGGCGTGGTGGGCTGGGGTGTCCGCAAGCCCTGGGGGCTTGACGAGCTGTTTGCTATGCAAGTACTTGTCGCTGGCGATCCGTGCGTGCGCCGCCGTCGCAGCTTGGTGTGGACCGCCCGGGGGGCAGCGGCGCGCCCGGCTGGGCGTGGGCGCAGCCGCCAGGCGGCGCCGGTGACGACACGGCCCTCGGTGCCCACAGCGTGGCCCTGATGGTTGCCAACGCGCTGCGCCTGGAGGTGCTGGGCCTCGCGTGGGTTAATGCCACCCTACCTATCCTCGTTCACCGTGCGGGTGTCCCCATGAACGTCTGCCTAAACCAAGCATACTGCACCTTTTGGACCAGCTCTGCAAAGTGCAGGCCTGTTCAAGCAAATCCTGTTGACATGCAGTTTCATCCCACAGCCATGCTCTGCAGGATGAGCGGGAGGGCAGCGTCAAAGCCATGAGCAGTGCGTGGCTGTCGCCCTCGGCGGAGGTGGCGCTTGCGCCGCCGCCGGAGGTCGCAGCGGCAGTTGCTGCGGCGGCGGCTGCAAACGCGCCGCAGCCGGGCTCGTTCGCGGTGCTGCCGGATGACAAGCTCGCGGATACGTCACCCGCTATCGCACTGCTGCGGCGCCAGGCGCGCCTGCTCATGCAGCTGTGACGTCCCTGCGTATCCACCATCAACCTGCATTTTCCGAAAATCTTCCAGCTGTCAGGCACGGCCAGAAACTGCCCTCTTCTTGCCTGCGTTCCAGTCGCAAACTGTGTTGGCAGGCTGCGGCAGCAGCAAGCCATTAAAATAAGGGGGCAAACGTGCAGAACCCTGCATGCGCTCTGCATGCAGCAAGTGATCAGGGGCATGCATGTCCCTGACAGTCAGGCATCATGGTGCTGGCGCGCTGCACTCGCTGACGCGCAATGACTCAAGGGTGCAAACCTGCCCATGCCTTGTCAATGCATGCATGGTTGGATGTCAACGTATTTCGCGCGTGCGCCAGGTGGGCCTGGTGCAGCAGGTGCGCGACTTGGTCATACGTAAAGCGCTCGAGGCAGACCGCGGCGCACGCCGCTGAGTGTACAGCAACCGAGTGTTGCCACTGTAGCTCACCTGCACCGTTGCACCTGCAAGTGAGGACTGCAGGTATGCATGTGAGTTCAGTAAGCATGAGTCAAAAAGCTGTAATCATTACAAGAGGACTGCTGAAAGCGGCTCGACTTGAGATAGGGCCCAAGGCCAAGACAGGCGTCAGTGCAGTCATCACGCACACCAGTAGGCAGCGAATGTCGCATGCTTGCAGAGCATGCCGTGCAGTGCACGGTAAGAAAGCTGGGCCAGGCACGTGCACCCTGGACCCTAACCTCCGCGGCCTCAAAAACAAGCAGCACAGCTAGCAGCTAGCAGCTTTCCTTAAAACGCTGGAGCAGAGGCCTTTGAAGACATTGCAGCCCATTGTTAGCTGCAAAGGTACTTCCCTGCTATTCGACAGTGGCAGTGTGACTGGGTGCAACGCTAAACGTTTGCAGGGCTATCAATGCTGGCTCACACCCGATGGCGTGCTGAGAACCACACCGCCTCAACCGGCTGCACGGCCAGGCCATTACTTGGTGCTTGCATATCACGTGCATATTCGCGCAGGATGGGTGCTTGCCAAAACACACACTCAACTCCACGCTGCCCCAGCACGACCGCGTAGGCTACCTAAAGAACGCACTCACGCGAAGCCACTCTGATTGTGCTTTTTCGCCTGTAGGCACGCAAGCATCAGAGGCCCGGCAGCTGAAGACAGGCGCCTTTGAGCCGCAGTCCCGACCAGCCTCAGGGGCCTTGACAGCGGCTGGTGTCAGGGGCAGCCTCTGGCAGCGTGTGGCGATCTGCGCGCCGCAATGCTTGCAAGCAGGCTGTGCCTGCTGGGCAGCGCCCTGCTGCTGGCTGCCGGGTGCGCGAGCGCGCTGCTCACGCCGGGCGAGACCTTCCCCAACATCCAGGCTGGCCTGAGCGTGGCCACCAACATTAGCACCTACACCACATCTAGCCAGTATGTCACGGTGCGCGCCTCTCCATGCGTGTGCCCTCTGTGTCACTGCCCCCTCGTCCTCCTGACGTCCTTAGCGCGCTGGGAAGGCCTTGAGGGGCCTCCCCGCCGGCATACTGCAGCTGCGGCGCAGCATATGCCCCAGCGTGTCTGAACGAGGCGGCAGGTGTCCTGGAGCGGCGTGACCGCGCCCACGAACGCGGACGGCATTGCCCTGTACGTCAACGCGCCCAACACCACTGTGAACACCCTGTCGCCGCTGCGGTGGCAGTGGGCCAACCGCTCGCCGGGCTATGCGCTGGCCAGCGGCGGCTACAGCTCGTCTGGCAGCCTTGTGTGCGCGGGCCCGCCTGACCAGCTCCAGAAGTCCCCCTGCTTCCTGACGGCCAGGCCGCAGCTGTACTACAGGCAGTCCAACATGCAGGGCGCCTCTGCAAGCGTAGCTGCACTGCTCTGGCGCTCTTATCATGCAGCGGCAGAAACGCCACGCGTATAGCCTTGCCGGTCGGTTTGGTGCAGTGCTGCGCGAGACAGCCTCTAATCGTGCGGCTGTCTATCAGTAGCACTCCATCGCTGCACCAACAGCGCCGCGATACGCTCACCTCACGCTTGGTACAACCGCTGCCTGCGGGACGGGCGGATGCAACCATGCATGGCGGCCCTGCCGCTTGGGTCATGCGACGGGCAAACTGCGTGCGCGCACTGCTGCCTGGAACGCTGACTGTGTTGGCCCGCGACGGCCGCAGGTTCCAGGTGCTCAACCAGCGGTACGACATCGTGTTCTACTACTTCAAGAACGTGACCACCGTCCCGGGCTCCGCGGGCCAGGTCGGCTGGTATGCCGCACGGCCTGCCGCAGCTGAGCAAGCTTGCATGGCATGCAACCGAATCGAGTGTGGCAACACGCGAGGGCTCTCTGGCAGCCGAGCACGACACACACAGCCACGTGAAATGTGCTGATGCAAACAGCGACATGGTCGTGTGGCTCCCGCGCATGGCTGAATCGTGGAATCTCCTGCGTGCTAGCTCAGCAGCGAGCCTTATGCGCACGGACATACGCGCATGGCGGCGCGCTCCCGACCCGCGTGTCCCCTGCAGGAACGCGACGAAGGTGGTCGGCCAGAGCGTGCCCATCACCAACGCCATCCCCAACGACCCGCGCCACGGCCACCTGTCGTACACCTCCACCCCCGGGTGCGCAGCTTTATCGGTGCACGCCTGCAGCGCAGAGCGCGCTTGGCCATCGCCAAAGCAGTCGCCCAGTCCCCCAGGAGCAAAGCCGCTGCGCCTTGCCGTGCCTGCGATTGGTGCAGAAGAGCATGTAGCAGCGTAGTCTAGGATGACAGGGGCCCACCTCACTAACAGGCACGGCCCTGGAGCGGCTAGGCTGCATGCGTGCGCGCTACTGTGGTGCACCCCTGCGGCGCAGCGAAGCCGCGCCGATGCAGCATGCTCCAGACGTGGCAGAGGCATTGCCAACACTGCCAACTACAATTGCGCGCACCTCTTGTGCATGATCATGCATGCAGCGCCAGTCCTGTCCGCATGCGACGAGGCAAAAGGGATAGGGTTAGGAGATCGATGCGCGCGCAGGGAGGTGGTCGTGCAGTGGACGACGCGCGACGTGGGCGCGCCGATCGCCATGGTGGGCACCACGCCCGGCGGCCCCTACCCCATCACCGCGAACGGCGCAACCAGCACCTACCTGCGCAGCGACATGTGCGGCGGCATCGCCGCGACGTACGGCTACTTCAACCCGGGCACGTTCAACGCGGCGACCGTCCGCGGCCTGGCGCCCAGCACGACGTACTACTACACCTACGGTGCGGCGGCGGCTTGCCCGCTTGCCCTCACTTTTGCTCACCTGCGAGTCCGCAGCAGAGCGAATGGTGGCTGCGCTGGGTGCACTGCATGACCAGCATGTGTCTTGTGTGTTGGTAGGCGCAGCAGCGCATGATGCATGCGGACTGTGTCTGTCTTGCTCTGCTACGTTGTGGTGCTTACAGGAATGGGAAGCTGAAAAAGCCGCTCGCGCGCTCCCATGCGCTTCTGCGGCGCGGAAGCCGCCAGGCCAAGCGCGCGCGCCCGCGACCCGGCAACGCGCGCGGGCGGCTCCCCGCTGCGCCGGCGGCCACTGACGCTGGCCTCGGCCCCGCCGCAGGCGACGCGACCACCAAGGTCATGGCGCCGGAGGCCAGCTTCACCACGTCGCCCGCGGTCGGCGCGGGCAGCCAGCTGCGCTTCCTGGCCTGGGCGGACTCCGGGCAGGCCGTGGCAGGTCAAGGCCCTGGCATGCGGGCGGGGTCCTGCTAGGGCAGGTGGACCTGTCGCACCTCAAGGTCGGGGTTCTCTATGTACTCTGGTCAGCGGCTGACGTCATGCAGGGCGCCCCCGCGCGCTGCCCGTCCCTGCCGCCGCAGCCTGTGCCTGGGGGCTTGCATGCAGCTGCATGAATGCCCCTTCACGCCTGAGCACAGAGGCCTACGCAAGCTCTGCTGTCCCCGGGCAGCTTGCAGCGCCTGAGGCTGTGCTGTGCTGCCTGCGCAGACGACAGCAACGAGTACGACTACTCTGAGGTAGGGCGCTCGCCTGGCACGCATGCGGCCATTGTGGATGCACGCACTGCCGACATGATGCATTATTGCAGATATTTGCACAAGGCTCTGCCTGCTCACTGGTGGCCACTCCCGGTCACATGCGTCTGAGCGCCGCTTGCGCGCACAGGACTACGACCCTCTGATGACGTCGCCCATTGGTGCGCGGCCCGGCGGCCCGCCGGATGCGCAGCTGACAAGACATGGCCGCTTGTGCGGCAGCCTGCATGCGCTCACCAGCCACTACTTGCATGCTTTGCAAACGCGCCAGTTCATGCAGTTTCCTTGAATGCGCTCGCACGCGCAGGCACGACTGATGAGGCGTACTGGGCGGACTACGACGTGTGGGAGATTGAGCAGGTACTCGACCAGCTCGCAGTGACAGGCGTGCCATGTGGTGCCTGGCCGCTTGCCGCACAGCACGAGTTCCCAGGACGCGCCGCTGTGGGCCGCTGCCAAAGGAGGCGGTGTTCCCGAGAGGCAACCTGGCTGCCTACTAGCGCTAATATATACCACGTGAAGCAGGCAGACGCCCCGCATTGGCTGACCCGGCATGCATGCCGCGCGCGACAGGCCGAGCAGGCGGCGTCCATCCCGCTGGTGCAGCGCCTGCTGGCCGACATCCCCATGTGGAAGCCCACCCTGTTCTTCCACGAGGGCGACATCAGCTACGCCCGGTGCGGGGCCCTGGCGGTGGCTGTGTGCACTTCTTGTGCTGGACGGGGCGCGGTGTGCGGGAGTTTGTAGGGCAAATGCTTTTGAGTGACCGCCACGTGCAGGCGTGCGGGCACAGCCTGAAGCCGCGGTGCATGTATCAGACCTGATACCTGTGTCGCCCGTGCAGGGGTTCCGTCTCGCAGTGGTGCGCGCCCCCCTCTCGCTCCGCCCCCTCTCGCTCCGCCTGCGCCTCAGTGCCTCAGCTCCTGCCTTGCTCCTGCTCATGACCCAACTGCCATGGGAGCATGCTGGTCGTCTGCCGCGCGAGCGCTCTCACATATGTGGCGCGGCCCCAGGGACCAGTACTTTGAGCAGTACCTGCCCGTCCTCCGCCAGGCGCCCATCATGACGTGCGCGCCCACCGCACGCGCTCGCCTCGCTCCACTCCCTCCCAAAACATCACACGGCGCAGCGCAGCGCTTGTGCCCAGCCTACCTCTGGCCATGCCTGGCCGCACCACTTTGCCCATGCGTGTCGGGCGGCGTTTGGCGGAGCGGCGGCGTCACAGCCTGCATGCCCCCAACGCACCGTGCTGACAGCGCGGCGGCGCGCGCCCAGGCTGCCGGGCAACCACGAGCGCGACTGGCCCAACACAGGCGCGCGCACCCCGCTCGGCCGCGCGCTGCCAGCGGCGCCACCTGCGGCCCGCGCGTCAGCAGAGCGCTCATGTGTCTGACGGCCCGCGGCCCGCCGCGCTGCGCAGGCGACCGCTACGACCCCCTGCAGCCGCGCACGGACTCCGGCGCGCCCCATACTAACCTACCCCGCGCGCGCATGCGCTCAACGGCTGCGCGGCTGCAATTCGCCGCTGCATACCCCGCGCCCGGCCCGGCCCTGCTGACGCGCCCTGTGCGCCGCGCGCAGGCGGCGAGTGCGGTGCGCGCTCGGGGCCCGCGCGCTGATGGGGGCGGGGTCATGCAGGACATGCGCCCCGCACCATGCAGAGGCCGCGCCGGGCCTCGTCCTGGCTGTCTTGACTTATGTCATCAGCCGCGCCTGCCCTGCCTGTCTCCTGTACACGCCGTCACTGGTAGGGCGTGCCCGACCCTGCGCCGCGCGCAGGCAAGCCCTACCAGCTCCGCCTGCAGATGCCCGCGCCCCAGCAGACCGTCAACGCCACTGGCCAGTGGTGCGGCAGCGCACCCGGCATCACACGCTTCCTCGATACGCGCACGCGCTCATCCGGCGCATGCGAGTCTTGCTTGTCCGCCGCATGCGAGCCTCGCCCGGCGCGGCGCGCGCGCGCAGGTACAGCTTCAGCCAGGGCCCCGTTCACTTCCTGCAGCTGTCCACGGAGGAGCCCTTCGGCGCCGGCAGCGGTCAGTGGGTGCGCGCCGCCAGCGGCCCCGCGCGCACCCTGGCGCAGGGCAAGCCCCACCCCCTTTTGGAGGCGGGCCCGGTGGCTGACGGAGGCGTGTGCGCGCTCGCCGTTGCTCAGAAGTTTGCGGTGGCGGACCTGCAAGCGGTCAACCGCAACAACACGCCCTGGGTGGTGGTCGGCTTCCACAGGCGCGCCCAGCCGCTGGCCCGCGCTCCATGCGGCATGCCCGCTGGCCGCCAGCCTCGCCCGGGGTACTGCGGACCTAATGCTGCCTGTAAGATGTGTTGTAATTGATGGATGATTCCTGCTGCTTATGCATGCGCCAGGTTGCATCAGAAACCAGGTCCTGGGCCTGCGTGGCGCTTGCCAAGCCCCTGCTGCAATCCAGCATGCTCTGAGCCCTTTGCGCAGCTCAAGTTAGGCCTGAAAGTTCCGGGCGGCATTGGCCTGGCCGGGCGGGCTGACCTGGTCAGCCCCGCCAGGATGCCGGGGGGGCGGTGACCTGGGCGCCACCCGCGCGGCAGGCCCATCTACACCAGCTCGCTGGAGGGCGGCCTGCTGGCGTCCGACCTGCGCGTGGCCGCCGACCTGCGCGAGGCCTTCGAGGAGGTGTTCTTCCAGTACGAGGTGGACCTGACCTGGTCCGGTGCGCCACCCTACTCAGCCCTAACCCTAGCTCATGGAGTCCACGCTGCGTTCCATGCTGTTCCGCGCTGGTACGACTTCAGGCCACCCTGGCTGACACGCGGCTCTGCTGGGTCGCAGGCCATGTGCACGTGTACGGTGCGCAGCTCCGCCCGTCCTCCCCCGCAGGAGCCTGTTGCTCCATGTGCAGGCGCCATGAGCCGAGCCGCACCCTGAAGGACGTGACATGAGGTGTTCTATGAAGCTGTGCGCGCCCACCCTGCGAGGTGCGCGCGCGGCGGGCGCAGAGCGCACGTGCCCGGTGCTGAAGAAGCAGTGCCTGGGCACCACGCTGAACAACGGCGTGGCCGTCAACAACGGCCCCGTCAACCTGGACATCGGCAATGGCGGCGTGCGCGCCCGCGGGCCTCCCCTCTCCCAGCCTGTGTCGTGACGCATTGGTTTTGTGGAAGCTGTGTACCGTGGCAGCAAGCGAGCATGTTTCAGCTCCAGCGTGATGCTCGCATGCCCTTTCTTTGTGGCCAGACCTTGCAGTGGCCAGCATGAGCTTTGGCATGCATGAGTCTGGGTGTGCCTGGCGGGGCGCTCATGCACGAGCGCATGCATGCACCATGTGCGGCCAGCAGCGTCCGCCAGTAGCCGCTGCCTGCAGAGCAGGTACAGGACAGCAGCGCGCGCGCCCCGCGCACTGGCCCCTGAGGCGAGCGCGGCGCGCGCAGTACGACCTGACCTGGTTCGTCAACCCCAACAACCTGCCGTACTTTGAGGTCGTGGCGCTGGAGCACGGCTACATCCGCGGTGAGGTCAACGCCACCCACTTCCACATCCAGGCGCGGCCCCGCGGCCGGACCGCGCCGGCACCCGGGCCCGCCGCCGTCGCCGCCTGCGCGCTCCTCTCGGCCGTGTCGCGCGCCGCGCGCCGCCCTAGCACCCCTGGGTCGCAGCAGTGCACTAGCCCCATGATGCCCTCCAGAGAGACTTGGACAGCGTGCAACGTAGTCTCCGCTTTGCCAGTCCGTCATTGTGGTGCCTGGGCGTCTACCGCCGCCTGTGGCCCCGCTGCTGCTCATCTCGGAATCTCTGCATGACTCCGGGCGTGGGTGCATCCCCGCGCAGAGCCTGGGCAGCCAGAGCGGCCTGGTGATCGACGACTTTACGATGACCAAGCCGGCCGGCTGGCAGCCCAACCCGGGCGCGCGCCTGCTCACCCTCAACCAGGGCTTCCAGAGCAACTACACCGAGACGTTCATCGAGGCGCGCCGCCCCGCGCATTGGGCTATCACAGGCGTCCAGTGCAGTGCCCGAGCGGGCCCGCCAGCCTGGACGACCTTGACCGGGCCAGATTTGATCGCGCTTATTGAAGCGGCTTGTCTTGACATGAATATGTTGCGCTACTAGTCCCGCGTCTTCAGGGTCGTCCCAGAAACTGCCGTGGCGCGGCGCGCATGGACCCGCTCGCCAAGAGCGTTTGCGCAGGCTTGCGCCGCCGCGCTGGCCGGCGGGCGGAGCGCGCGCGGCGAGCGCGGCCTGCGCACGGCCAGACCCTGCCGCGGAGCACAGGCAGGTGCTGACGGGGTTTGCCCCCGCGCGCAGAACCCGGGCGTGTCCGCCAACATCCTGTTCGGCCGCATCTTCAACCCGGCGCTCACCAAGGCCATCCGCAGCAACCTCACGCTGCTGCAGGCCCAGGTCACGCCCAGCACGGGCCGGCGCCTCACCGCCGACACGCTGGTCTACCCCAACTTCAACACACGTGCGCGCGCGCGCCGCCCCGCGCGCCCGGCCCATGGCAGACAAGCCTCGGCGCTGCGGTGATGGCTGCTGCATGCTGGGCGGGAGGCGGGGCGTAGGCGCAGGGACTCGGCTGCTTGTCCGGCGGCGCGCGTCGCCCTGCTGCGTCCTCCCGCTTGATGCGCCTGTGCAGCTGCCAGAGAACCGCGGTGCAGGCAGGCGCTGCATTGCGAGTTGGCTGCTCATGAGAGAGGGCGAGCATGATGCGTGAATGAGAGCCTGGCGCGTGAGGCGCGCGCTGCTGCGCTAAACCTAACCCTAACACGCGCAGCGGACAACGTGACCGACCTGGCCCAGATCTTCGACCACTTCAGCGCTGTGCTCAACAACAGCACGCTGTTTGTTCCGTCGACGCCGCCCGTGCCGCAGATCATTGTGGATACGGTGCGCCAAGCCGCCCCGTCCGCCCGCACCCGACGCGATCCCTTGCGCTGCAGCCGGCATAGCGGCAGCTGCACAGCGCCATGCTTGCGCCGTGCGTCCTCGTCTCTGGGCTGCATGTGCCAGGGGGCCTGGTTGCATGCCGTGTCCGGCCATGGTGCAGCCGACCTGTAGGTGCCGTGGTGCTGCCGGCCATGGCACATGCTCAGGCGCAGCACAACGTTGCTGCGCATTGGACACGCACACGCCCGCTGCTGTGCGCTGCGGGCGCGGCGCGGCTTCAGCGCTGGGCGCGCGCGCGCCGGATGGAGTCATGCGCGCACGTGGTGTGACGCGCGTGTGGCGGGGCGCGCGCGCGCAGCTGAAGCAGCTGTTTGCGCTGTTCGACTCCAACGTGCAGAAGTCGCTGACCATTCCCGGCTTCGACGCGGGCATCCTGCAGGCACGCCGCTGCAGGCTCCGAAGCGGAGCCAGACAGGATGCGAGATGCTTTGCCTGCCTGCCTCAGGGTGTCTGTGCTTGTCTGCCTGCGCTGAGCCGCGCATGCACTGCACCGGTGTGCCCTGGTCGTGCCGCAGGGAGCGAGCCGCATGACAGGCTGTTCGAGTCTGGCATGGTCATGCTGGTCGAGGCGGGGCGGCCGCCCCTCATACATCCATGTATCAGTTTGTCGTCGCATCCCATCTGAATGAATGAATTTAAAGGTCAAATTAAAGCTGGTCAAGGGCTGGAGGCAGGCGCATGTGGAAACTCTGCCGGCCTGACCAGGGCTGCGTCGGCGCTCGCGCAGGGCCCGCAGCTGAACCTAGTCAACCCGACGCCCGCGCCGAGCGGCACGCCTGCGCCGAGCGTCACGCCCGCGCTCACCAAGCCGGCCAGCACGGGCGCGCTGCTGCAGGCGATCGCCGACCACATCAACAGCACGCTCGGCCTCACGCCAGGCGCCGGGCTGGGCGGCCTGCACAGCGGCTGATCGCACTGCCTGCGTTGCTGCTGCCGATGCAGCGCTTCATGCTTTGGTCCATGTGCGGAGCGCCCTAGGTTGACTTGGGGCGCGCTGCGCGGCGGGGTGACCAGTGGCCGGATGCGTGTGGGCCAGGGGTGGGTGGGAAAGCCCGCGGGCTGCCCATGATAGGAAGAGCCCCTTGACCAGTTTTGCCTCAGACAGCTGCTCGTGCCCTCCTTTATGCGCCTGACTTGCTGCACAAGCGCGCTGACTGAGGGCAGCATAGTGCGGGAACAGCCGCGCTTTCCTTGGACGTGCCGTCTGGACAGAGACGCTTTAGTATAATGTTTCCTTGCTGCGTGTGTAGAGCCTAGCGTGCCACGTGTGGCGCTGTCGGTTGCGTTGCAGCTGTTTTGCAGAGACAGCACCCACTCTCTGGATTCATCATAGCTTTCTGGCAACTGGGTCTGCTTCTTGCTGACAAATTTTGCATAGTGCACTGGCAAATGGTTTGCGCTGGCCTGTCAATGGTTGCGCCGGTGGAAAGAGTGCTTTCGTACCGATCAGCACTGCTGAACCAGGCTATGCTTTGCGCATGCCAGTGCCTGCGCTCATTGCCCAGGACTGGCCCCCTGTCGGTTTATGAACAGTGGCGGGGGCGGTGTGTTGGAGGGTTTACCTTGGTGTGCAGGCATCAGCCATGTGGTGCAGCGCACCACTGGCCAGGCCTGCGAGCGTGAGGCTCGTTGTGAGCCTACCAATGATACTGATATGCTATAGCTGCTCTGTGTGTTGCATGCTGGGAGTGACTGACATGTCACGGCTGGAGTGGGGCTTCACAGGGCAGGCAAGCGCATGGCAGCTCTGCAGCGCTCAGGCAGCGCGTGCAAATGCCAGGCGCTCGCCAGCTCTGCCCGGATATGAGCGTGTAATGATGGGTTGGCAAGAGCCTGCAAGTCGGTCGAGAAGCGCGATCCATACTGCCACGGAGCGCCCGAACACATGCTTACAGCACGACAGGGCCTGCACGCGCATAGCTATAACAGTCATAAGTTTGGTTTGTCGATGCACGCCATCATTAGCAGGCCGAGCCTTGTCGGGGCCATTTCAGGCTGGTCGGAGGCTGGTCAGCCTTGGCACTCCAGCTCATGCCGCACGCGCTCATACACACAGGCGGTACGTGACGTAGCGCCCAGCCGTCTCGGACGGCCGCACGATGCGCACCACCTGGCCGCGCTGCATGCCATAGTAGCGCGCGACGGGGTCGTTGAACTGTATCCGCGGCAGCTGCGTGTCCTTCACCTTGTACCTGCGCAACCGCCCGGCTCAGTGCGCTGACTTTGGTCACTTGGCTCCAGAATGACCTCATTTGCCATCCGGCTCTTTGTTGGCCCAGCACTGCTCACGCACGATTGTTATAGGTTCTCTAGGCTGTGCTTTTCTCGCAGCAAGCACACGCAGCTGTCACTGCACTCAAGGCAGCAGAGTAGCCCGGTGTTGCCTCTGATTCGGAGGCAAGGCCTGGCATAAGGCAAGCGCTTGGCAAAGGCTAGCCGATCAAGGACATCGTTTCATCCAGTGCACCCTTTTTGATTCGTTCAGGCTGCATGCACATCCAGAGGCACGCATGCGGAGTCCGCCAGGTCAGGCCATGCGCGCCTCTCCAGCAGCCCCTTCTTCTCGTCGGGCGTCAGCAGGCGGTGCTCCGGCACGAGCACGTGCTTCGTGATGTTGATCAGCAGCTCCGCGTCGCTGAACTGCGGCCCAGCGCGGAAGCCACGGTTCTCCACCTCCGACTTGCAGCAGTGGCGGCATGCAGGCATGGAATAGAGCGCTTGCGGAACAGCGGGTGGACACCCCAGCCTCTGTCAATGCGCAATCTTGCACGCCAACGCCTCCTCCAACAGCCCTCACGCTGTCAGGAGGGCGCGCGCCAGCAGCGTCAGAGAGGCATCAGCAGGCAGCGCGGCGGCGCGGGGCGCGCACCACCTCGATGTAGTACTTGGGCGCCATCTCCGCCAGGCACTGCCGCGAGAAGGGCGTGAGCGAGCCGATGACGACCATGATGGCGCGGTTCACGCTCTCGTTGCGCATGCGCTCCGCGAATGTCTTGATGGACTTGACGCCCACCTTGACCTCCTCCGGGAAGAACACAAAGATCTGCGCTGCGGCCCCGCAGCGCCTCACACGCCTGCCGCCCTCCGCATCTTCATTTGGCCCCAAAGGAGCACACAGGGCGGCGCAAGGCCCGATGGGAGCACACAGGGCGGCGCAAGGCCCGAAGGGAGCACACAGGACGGCGCAAGGGACGCTTGAGAGCGTGCGGCCGGCCGGCGCGCCACACAGCGACTGGCAGGGCGCCCGCCATGCCACCTGCTCGGTGGGGTCATCCTGCTTCGGAACGAGCGTGGTAAGGTCCTCGCGCTTGGGGTCCTCAGAGTACTGCTCCCGGAAGGTCGCCTTGTCCATGTCCAGGTCCTCCTGCTCATCCGTGCAGGACAGCTTGTGAGCCTTGGAACCTTGCCTACGTCCTGGGCGTGCAACGAAGTGAAGCAGGACGGAGGTGCACAGGAGCAGAGGCACGGAGTAGTGACTGACAAGGAACAGCACCGCTGCACTTGCACCGCATGCTAGCAGGTGTGAGTGAGGGCTGCGTGTGCAGGTCACCTGGGAGACCAGGTAGCCCCGGTCGTGCAGCATCTCCAAGCATGTCTTCTTTATTCGAAAGAGCTTGGTGCAGTTGTCCATGCTTGTGCTGCGGCTGCGGCCCTGCCCAGGCCAGGCGCGCTCAGCCGGCGGGTGACGCCTCGCGCACCAGCGGCTGTGGCTACGAAGCCACGCCCCTTTAGCAAGCCTGTTGCCCCATGCTAAACATGCTTGTACGTGCAGAAGTCTGCAGAGACTCTTGTATGGTCAAAGTAAACCTTGCAAGGTGGTACAACTGTGCAGCAATGCGCAGGCAGGGACTGGTGTGGCAAATACTGCTGGATGCCTGCTCCGAAATTTGGCAAAAACAGGAGGCCGGACGTGTGCTGTCAGAGGTTGTATGTGCGCAAGGTCGAGTGGGGCGATGGAGCAGGAAATACAGCTCAGTTCACCCAGAGCTAGGCTGCTCGCCGCCAAATCCCTACGGTGGTCTAGCTGCGGCAACTCGGCACAGCTCGACACACGAAAGGTAGGATGGCCATCTTTTGTCTTATAAAAGGCCTGAGACAGCGCTCAGACGAGCCTGTGCACGTGCAAGCAAGTTGGCGCCACAGTTTGTAATGACAAAAAAGATGCTGCAGCGGCCCTGCACCAGCCGCGTCCCAGCGTTCTTGGATGGCAGCGCGCGAGTCCACCACGTAAGATCTGGGCGTCACGCAGCCAGTCTGCGCACAAGAGCCACACAGCGCAATCATATTGCTGCACATGATGCAATCGAACGCCTTGCGTCTGGTAACACAGACCTGCAAGACGAGGTGTGCGCTGTTATACCTTCCGCTGTTGTACATGCTGGAGGCACTGAGTTACACACCGACTCCTCACACACTAACTTTGAACATACACTGTTTGAGAGAGCGGGCTGCTGTGCCTGAGCAGGAAGTGAGCGCGCTCATGGCGCTGGAAGGACGGGAGATGCATGTGCTGCTGGAAGCGGCGGGCGCCGTGCGCGACGCGGGCCATCGCATAATCACATTCTCGCCAAAGGTCGCTTCCCAGCCCCTGTCTGCTTACCAGTTGTACGCTCAGGAGTTCAGCAAGGGCTCAGGTTGCTGGCTGCGGCGACCAGGTGTTCTTGCCGCTCACGCGGCTCTGCCGTGACACGTGCGGCTACTGCACTTTTGCACAGCCGCCGGTGCCCGGCCGGCGCGCGTACATGACGCTGCCGGAGGTGCTGGACGTCGCGGGCCGCGGGGCCGAGCTGGGCTGCACGGAGGCGCTGTTCACGCTGGGCGCGCCCCCGCCTGCGCGCTGGGCGCTCTGTGCTGGACCAAGTGCATGTGCTGTGCTATGGGCAGCAAAGGCCAACTGGCAGGATAGCAGGCAGGACAGGATAGGAAGGGAATTTCATGGTGCGGCATGGTGCGGACGCGCCTGGCCCCGAGCACGTCTCGCACCGTGCGCCCGGCAGCCAGCCCCTGCGGGGCCGTGCGCAGGCGACAAGCCGGAGGCGGCGCACGCGGTGGCCGCGGCGGAGCTGGCTACGATGGGGCACGGCAGCACGCTGGAGTACGTTGCGCAGGCGGCCGGCGCGGTGCTGGCCGCCACGGGGCTGCTGCCGCACGTGAACGCGGGCGTCATGGGCGAGGCCGACCTGCTGCGCCTGAGACGCGTCTCAGCCTCCCAGGTGCGCCGCAGCGCTGCGTGCGCCGGCGACCGCTTGCAACCTTGCGTCCAGCACAGGTGAGGCCAATCCGCGGCGCCGGCGGGGCTGGCCTGCCTGCCAGGCGCGGCTGGCGCGCATGCCCGCTGTGCCAGGGTACCATGTGCGGCTCTGCAAAGGACGGTGGCTCAGGGCATGCAGGGCGAGCATGTAGGAGCACTCCTCGGGTTACGTCTCATGTAGCAACTGCTTTTCAACTGTGGCAAGGGGTTGTACACAAGCCTTGTCAGAGGGGTGTGGATGATAACCTGGTGGGGATGTATGTCTAGCAGAATGCAAGGATCTAACGCATGATGACCGCAGCATGCTTTGATACAGTCTCTGCACTCCTCCACACATGCATGCTGCATTCAGTGGCTTCCGGGGTCATGCAAGAGCAGATAGCAAGGCTGAACAATCTCATGAGTGACCTTGAGGTTCCAAGATCGATGGCAGGGACTGATGCTGGAGTCAACGGAGCCGGCGCTGCACGAGCCCGGGGGAGCGCACCACGCCTGTCCAGACAAGGCGCGCGCCGGTCGCGAGCCAGCTCGCACCGTAACACGCCGCTCGCGGTCTGCTTGGATTTTTCACCTGTCTCCCAAGCGAGGCGCACAGCATTGTCTCGGGGTGCAAGGGCTTGATTTGCTTAGCATTGGTAGTGAGCAGCTCATTCAGCGATTTCACTGCAGCGCACCTGCGACCATACAGTGCAATGCTGGCGCGGCAGCGTCGAGTCGCCCGCTGGGCACCGCGTCGCCCCGCACTGCGTGCAGCACTTTTGCCGCGTGCTGCCGGCATGACTGCAGCCGGCTGGCCAGCGCAGGTGCCAGCGCGGCGCTTGGAGACCATAGAGGCGGCCGGGCGCGCCGCAGTGCCTTTTACCAGCGGCCTGCTGATTGGGATAGGCGAGGGCCGCCGGCGGCGCCTGGCGGACCTGCGCCTGCTCCTGGACTTGCACCGCCGCCACGGCCACCTGCAGGCGCGCCTCGTGTGCTAGAGCTCAGCAGCGAGCCCGGCGGCATCCTGCGCCTACTCGCACTCCTTGCTTTCCATTTGGTTTGAAGCACACAGGTATCTGCCCTGGCTTCTGACAGCTATGCACTATGGCGCCGCTGAGAGCGCCTTTTCGGGTCCAGGAACTCATCATACAGAACTTTAGAGCGAAGCGTGGCACCGCGATGGCAGGTGCGGCGCAAGCGCGCGCCGGCTCTTTGCCAGCCCTGGCTGCATGCCCGTGCCCGCGCCGCCTGGCGCTCTCTGCGCATGTGCTGGGCAGTCACCACACCGTTCCTAGACCGCGGCGATGCGGGAAATCCTTGATGGCAGGCGGTGGTGGGCGGGGCAGCTGCTTAGATGCGCAAGAACCACTGCCTAGATTCACAGGCTCCGAGCCCAACACGTCACGTATTTGCTGCAGTTCGCGGGCACATCAGCCGCTCCACAGCTTCGCTTCCACCCCTTGCGAGCCCCGGCGCGCAGGGCGCTAGGCGCGCGGACGCTGCGAGCTGGCAGCGGCCCGCGGGCGCCGGGCATCGTCCACGCAGACTCGGCCATGCAGCGCAGCCTGGTTCGGGGCCTGCTGTGCACCTCGGGCATGCGCGGCGCGCGCAGGCGCGCCGGAGCCCCCGCTCGACGAGCTGCTGTGGACGGTGGCCGTTGCGCGGCTGCTGTTCGGCCCCGCCATGGGCATCCAGGCGCCCCCGAACCTAACGCCCGCCGCCGGTGCCGCCCCGCTGAGCACGCAGAGGCTGCTCGAGCAGCTGCAGGCGCCATTCGATGCAGCTGTGCAGGCAGCCTGGCATGGACGGTGGCGGCAGCTGTCGCGTGCGCGCGCGCAGCGGGCGCTGCTGCAGCCCACTCCCGGCACAGGGGTGTGATGCGCAGCCGCTGCAGGCATCACATTGGACATGCAGACGAAAAGCGTCTCACCTGATCTGAACATCCACCTGCCCCTAGGCGGCCTGGAGCGCGAGGGTTGGCGCGCGCTGCTGGCCGCGGGCATCAGCGACTGGGGCGGCATCTCGCCGCTCACGCGCGACCACGTCAACCCAGAGGCGCGGCCCGCCCCCGGCCCATACATTGCACAGCGTGATGGCGGCGCTGCTACTGCGCTGCGACCAGCCTGTGCTGCGGCCGCCTCACGGCAGCCATGCGCTTTGCCTCCTCTCAATGCAGCCATGGAGAGGCACGGGAGGGCGACGCAACCTCGGCCTTAAAAGCATGGCGCGCGGCCCGCGCCGCCGGCTCCCACGCCCGCGACGGCGCCACGCGGGTGCCGAGGCGGCGGCGCGGCGCGCAGGCGCCGTGGCCGCACCTGGAGGCGCTCGCGGCGGTCACGGCGAGCGCCGGCAAAGCGCTGGTGCCCCGGTGCGCAGCGGCCCGGCCGCGCATGGGAGAGCCTGTGCTCGTGGCAGCTGTCGTCTGAGCACCCGATTTGTTCGACCGAGAGTGGAGACTTTGTGATGTTGCATGGCACCTGCGGCAGCCTGTCAGCGCACTAGTTTTGTGTCTAGGCGGCGCTCTCGACGCCTCTGCGGCCGCCACAGGCAGGATGGCGTGTGAGTGCCGCTGCGGAAGCGGCGCAACTGCAGGTAGGGAACACACCCTTTACACCCTTTTTCACCAATGCGCATGCGCGCCCAGGTTGGCGGCATACCCGGGGTACATCGCTGACGCGGGCCGCTGGTTGGACGGCGCCGGCGGGCGCGGCAGCGTGGCCGCCGCGGCGCTGCGCCTGGCCGACGCAGACGGCCTCGCGCGCGCCTCCGCCTGGAGCCCCGGGCTGGCCGGCGCTGAGCCGGCGCCTGCCTCCTTCGGGGCCGCGGGCGCGGCGCAGAGCGCCGCGCGCGCAGGGGGCGCCGCGCATGCCGCGGCGCCCTCCGTTGCCAGGCCCTCGGCCGGTCCGCAGGGGCCGCCAGGTCAGCCGGGGTCAGACTGGGGCCGACCCGCCGTGCTGCCGCGCCCGGTCGGAGCAGCGGTGGTGCGCGCCGCGGAGACGGGCACGGGCATCCTTGGCCTAGCGGGCGGCAGCGAGCAAGGCGGCAGCGATGCACTGGCGCGGCCAGCCGCCGCTGCGACGGGCGCCGGCGGCGGGCGCGGAGCGGTCGCCTCTGCGCCGGGCGTCGACCGCCAGATGCACCCGGCGCCGACATCGGCGGGCAGGTGGGGTGACGCTGAGGCGCCGGCCGCGGCCGCGCATCAGGCGCGTGCGGGCGCGGAAGCGCATCTGCCGCGCGGCGGGGCTCCGTCCGCCTTACGCGACTGGCAGAGCCCAGCGCGCAGCCAGGAGGCGGCGGGGGCCGCGGACGCTGCAGCGCACGCCCTAGGCACAGACCTCAGCCCTGCGCAAGCGCCGCTGCGGCCGGGCGCGGGCAGCTGGGCGGTCGCGATGGGCGAGGACGGGCTGCTCGTGGGTGCGGCGCGGCCGGCGCCGGCGCCTGATCTGGCGCGCCTGCTGCGCGCGGTGCTGGACGTCGGCCACGAGCTGAGCGAGGCTGACATTGTGCGGCTATTTGCCGCGCGGGGCGCCGACTTCGACGCAGTGTGCACCGCGGCCGGTGCGCCGGCCGCAAGGACTTGGCCCAGGACTGCGCGGCATGCTGTGCAAGAGTGCCTCGGCGGCGTGTGAAAACCCTCAACCTTGCAAGGCGGTGCTCACTGTTGCGAGGGGTGCTCGCAGTATGCGGTGCGCTTGCAATGGTGTGTGACCGCATGTCGCATGGCCTCGCCTCGCACGTAGTTGCTCGAAGTGTTGTGAGCCGACCATGTGTTTGGGATCATGTGAGCGACTCACTTCGAGAGCTGCACATGCAGACACAGCACGGAGGCGCCTGTGCGGGGACGACGTCACCTACGTGGTAAACCGCAACATCAACAACACGAATGTTTGCGTGTTTGCATGCGCGTTCTGCGCGTTCAGCAAGGCGCGCGCCCCCGCTGGCCTTGCAGCTGGCTCATGTGCACTCGACCCATGCTGCACGATACCGGCATTATTGTAAACTTTGGTCTTTGCGCCTGACTTTAGCTTTAGCTGCTGCTTATTGACAGGAACCATGCCTGCTCGCCTGCCGCATGCAACAAGCAGGCAACTTGCACCCTGTTCAGAACTCGCTGAGCGCTGTGACACCGGCACAGCGGGCGCCGCATGGCCGCGCCCACCACCCTGCAAATCGCGCGGCGCAGGGCCGCGCGGGGGAGGAGCTGCGCGACGCGCCGTACCTGCTGCCGGAGGCGGAGATCGCGCGGCGCGCCGCGGAGGCCTGGGAGCGCGGCGCGACCGAGGTCTGCATCCAGGGCGGCATCCACCCGGAGTTCACCGGCGCGCCGCCTGGGCGCCGTCTGGCATGGGATCGCACACGGGCCAGGCTTGCGTGTGTGCCCGGGCAGAGGTGCGCCGCGCGCGCAGGCCTGCCGATGCGCGCAGGCGCGGCGCGCTCGCGCGCCGGCGGCCGCGGGCGCCAGCGCGCAGCGCGCGCGCTCATGCACCTGCGGCACCCTGGCGCCCTTTGTGCAAAAGGTGAGACGCGGGGCGCGGCTGCGCAGGCGAGACGTACCTGTGCACGCTGGCGGCGGCCAAGGCGGGCGCGCCGCGCGCGCATGTGCACGCGTTCTCCCCGCTGGAGGTCTGGCACGGCGCGGCGTCGCTGCGCTGGCCGCCGGCCCGCTTCCTGGCGGCGCTGGCGGCCGCGGGCCTGGGCAGCCTGCCGGGCACCGCGGCCGAGGTGCTGTGCGACGCTGTGCGCGCCGTCATCTGCCCCGACAAGCTGACGTCCGCGCAGTGGCTGCAGGCGCGCGGCTGGCCCGCCCTGGTCCGCCAGTGCCGGCGCGGGTTCGGGCAAGAGCCAGCCGCTGACGCTCCGCGGCCCGGCAGGTCGTGGAGGCGGCGCACGAGGCGGGGCTGCGCACTACCAGCACCATCATGGTGCGCGCGCCAGGCCGGCCGGCGCGCGCCGCGCCCTTTGAAAGTGCAGCCTGTGCAGCACTTTTGCAAATCCGTAGCGGGCGCCCGGCTCGCTGCCCGCGCATGCGCTCATGCATACAGCCCTGTGCCAAAGTTCTGGCCCGAAGAGCAGCCGGTGTGCGTGCGTGCGGCTGGACTTGCTCGCTGCTGAGGGCCGGAGCGCGTGCCAGTTTGGGCACGTGGAGGGCGCTGGCGCGTGGGCGCGGCACCTGGTGGAGCTGCGCGCGCTGCAGGCGCGCACCGGCGGCATCACCGAGTTTGTGCCGCTGCCGTTCGTGCACATGGAGGCGCCCATCTACCTGCGCGGCGCGCGCCCCCGCCCGCCCGCTGCCCCGGATGCCCTGTGCCAGCGCGCGCGTGCGCGGCGCCGGCCGGCGCCTGTGCCAGGGAGCGCGGCGCAGCGAGCCGGGGGCTCGGCGACTCAGGCCGAGTCGCACAGTGTCCATGTCACGGACGGGCGCCAGTCGATGCGTGACTGCTTTGTGCCACCACAGCGCTGAGGAGAGCTGATGTGGGGGCCCTGGCGGCAGGGCGCGCGCGGCGGGGCCCGACGTTGCGCGAGTGCGTGCTCATGCACGCCGTTGCGCGCCTGGCGCTGCCCAACATTCGCAACATCCAGGCGCGCCTGCGCGGCGCTGGTCTGGCGCCCTGCAGTGTGCCCTGCTGGCATGCCGCTCCTGCTGGCGGTCTGTGCTAAATGAGAGTGAGTCGCCAGCACTGCTCAATGATGCAGGCCCAGTCGAGAGCGTATGGCGCGTGCCTCGCCACAGCTATGGGCTGGTCTGCAAACGCCAGAGCGCTCCAACACTCAGCTCCATAAAGCTGCAGCTGTGATATTGCGGGCGGTGCCTTGGCTGCTCTGGCGCCGAGCCCAAGAGCTGTGCGCCACAGACGCAGCCCCCCAACAGCCTGCGCGGCCCGCCTGCGCGCAGGCGTCCTGGGTGAAGATGGGCCCCGAGCGCGCGGCGCGGCTGCTGGCCTGCGGCGCCAACGACATGGGCGGCTCGCTCATGAATGAGTCAATTACGCGCGCCGCCGGTGCGCCTGAGCATGTGCTGCCGCTGTACAAGGGCTGGGTCCTGCCCTTGCGGGCAGCTGAATCGCCATCATGCAGCCATACATGCCCTGCACTCCCTGGCTGGCCGGCCTGTGTGGCCTCCATATCCAACAGCCAGGAGGGTATGTGTGGGCCTGTCTTAAAGATTAGCTTGCAGCTACCATGACCAAGCTCGCAGTCAGGTGTTGCTTGGTAGCATCCCGGGTAAGGACAGGTCAGTCTTGCAAGAGCCTTGCAACCCCGCCGCCATGGGCACTCTTAACAATGCAAGTAGGAGGGTGTTCACCTGGCCACACTTACCGGCCGCAGGCGCAGCACAACATAACTAATGCTCAACACATGCTGCACGCGGCCGCAGGCGCGGGCTTTGGGCAGGAGCTGCCGCCGCAGCGCATGGAGGCGCTCATCCGCGCGGCCGGGCGCACGCCGCGCCAGCGCACCACGCTGTACGAGGACCCGCCGGCCGACCGCGCCGGCCTGGGCCTGCGCGCGCCGGCGCTGCAGCCGCTGCGCCGCGCAGCAGGGCCTGCGCTCTCTGCCTGACATGGGGGGCTCTCCAGCGCAGGGGCATGAAAGAGGATTGCGCAGCTCCCGCTGGCAGCCATGTCATGATGAACACAGTGTTATTTTGCTCATACAATATCAGTGTTTGCAGCTGCTGTTGCCTCAGCAATGTATGACTCGGCTCAAACTGCCTCCCTCCAGATGGCTGGCTTAGCGAAGTCATTCAGTCACAGACAGAGTACAACTTCGTAGTGGAAAAGGGGCCAGCATGGAACGCAGTGATGTAAGCGAGCAGGCTGGATGACAGATGCATGCTAGTTGCACGCTCGCTGCTGCAACCCCGCCAACAACTCCAGGGCGCGTGAGACACACACAGACATACAGATGAGGCAAATCAGGAGCACACAGACAGAAATTGTGACGTGACAACCACCCTGCCCACGGCGCCTGCAGTGCCTGCCATGCTGCTCAACACAGCGCTTCTGTCCGCACTTCCCGCTCGTGCATTCCTTTCAACTCGCACTAACAATGTACAGCGACCCCCACACACGAGACAGCAGCCACTCGCTTGGGGCCAGCTTTGGCCGCCAGCGCCCAGGCAAACTTCACATCCTGCAAGGCTGCGCGCACAAGCAGCTGCGCAAGCACGCCTGCTCAAGCCGCGCGCGCCTGGCACGCGACACTGCGGCGCGCACGGTGCCCGCGGAGGCTCGGGGGGCTTGCGCCAACGGGCTGCGCGCCTGCGCTGCCCCGCCGCATGAGCGGTGCCCCTGCAAAACTGCAGCAAACACAGAAAGCAGACTGGGTGTAGAGTGGGAGCGCCGCGCGACCCCGCCAGGACCGCCCGGGGCCGCCCGGCGCTGCGCCGCCGCGCCGCCTAGTTGCGGAAAACCAGGCCGCCCAGCGAGCGCGCGGCCTTGTGCTGGCCGCGCAGGTCGGCGCGCCCGGAGCCCGGGCCGAGCTGGTAGAACTTGGACGCCTGCACGCGGTCGCCGTCGTGCGCCGCGAAGCCGGTGCCGCCGCGCTGCAGCTCCACCACGTCACGCGCACCGACCGCGACGCCGTTGAAGTGGCCCTCTGGCGCGATGCAGCTCTTCCAGGTCTCGTGCAGCACGACGTCGCCTGCGCCCGCCGGCCGGTGCGGCGTCAGCCGCGCCACGCGCTAGCGGCGGCGCTACTTCCATGCTGCTGGCACCAGCCCCGCTATAGGCTGTCCGTGAAAACCAGCAAGGACCCGGCTGTGCCCGCAGGCCCATCAATCGACGCGACGACACGCAAACACGGCCACGGCGCCTCTGCCAACGGCACCCGCTGTTCCACGACGCCTTGCTTTTCCTTCACCTTGCGTACCGGGCACCACCAGCAGCGCGTCAGGCAGTGTCGCTGTCGCGGCGGGCGGGGGCGCGCGCCGGTCGGCTTCAGCAGCACCAGGCGCGACGCGTTGGTGAACGTGTCCTGCGTGACGGGGTCCATCGCGAAGCCGGTCTGGCCGTCCGGCACGCGCGTGAGCCGCACGGGGATGAGGTCCTTCAGCCGCAGCTTCTTGCCCGAGGCCGGGCAGTACGTGTCCATGTCCGGCCGCCCCAGCAGCGCCCGGGCCTCGGGCGTCTTGCTCGGCAGCCAGAACGCGCGCATCGCCTGCGCACAGCCAGACGCGCCGGCTCTGCAGGACGACAAGAATTAGGCCAAGGCGGTTGCCGGCGCGTCGGCAGCCAGCGCCGCTTCGCTTTTTTTATCGCCGCGTGTGGACTTGCCAAGCACGCCGCCTTTCCTGACACGCGGCGCGGACAGCGGCCCTGCAGCGGCTCCTGCACACGCGAGGCCGGCCTGGCTCGGGTTACGGTTTGGGTTAGGGCGCGCGCGCGCCTTCATCTTGTCGGCGTTCTCCTGGATGGTGATGGCGCTGGAGACCACCCTCTTCTCCGCCAGCATCGCCTCGGCCTCCTGCTGGATGGCCGCGCTCAGCGTGGCCGCGTGCCCGTCCGACGCGCCCGCGTGGTTCTGCCGGTCGAACGCCAGCAGGCTGGTCTGCTGCGCCACCGCCTCGCGCTCCTCGCCCTGCGCGGCGCCGCGCGGCTGCGGGCGTCAGGGCAGCGGCGGCCACGCGCCGTAGCCGCGCGCACGTGGGCCAGTGCTCTGCGCCGCCGCGCGGCGCTCCGCGCGCCCTGCTCGGGCGCCCCCGCGCACGGCCGCGCGCGGCGGGCAAGCGCGCGCCGCCCCTGCAACGGAGCGCCAGCGGCCCGCCAGCCGGTCGAGCTCTGCCGCCCACAGGCGAAAGAACAACTCTGCCCTGCCCCAGGCCCACTTGCAAGCGAGCGGCCCTGCACGCCTCTCGCACAGCGGCGCTGCCACAGCGCGAGCACGCCGGGGCAGGACGCGCTGCCACAAAGACTGCACACTGCGCTAGGACACGGGGGCGGAGGCGCGAGCAGGCGCGCGCGCCTTGCGCAGCTCGTCCTGCTGCTGCGCCTCCCAGGCGGCCAGCTTCCGCCGGTTGGCCTTCTTCTGCTGCAGCAGGCTCTCCAGTATTGCCTCGCGGCTGTACAGGTAGCCGTCCGGCGTGCACACAGGGTCCTGCCGCGCGGCTCGACGTGAGCGCCTCTCCCACAGGCTGGCGCGCGCTTGTGCTCAGTGCACCGCTTCAGGGGCCGCACCGCCACGGGCTGCAGGGAAATTCTGCAGTCGTAGTAGTTGCCGACGGCGTCCTGCGCGCCGCGCGTGGCGGATTGCAGCGGGTTCTGGCGGGCGTGCGCACGGATGTTGCTTGAGAGCGGGGATCGCGCACCTTCCCCAGCCTCTGACTGATAGTGCCGTACCCCTGGCCCGCACGCTCGCTGTACGTCTGCGCCTCGCTGCCCATGGTCCCGGCATTCTTGCTGTGCCGCGAGCCGCGCCCCATCTCGACAATGTTGCGGAGCGCTGCCCTGGTCCGGCGCTGCTTGGCAGAGGCAAGCACAGCCTGTGCTGCTGGCAAGGCAAGGAGCCTGATTAAGCCCTGCTGTTCCCTGTTTTTTTAAAGCGCAGCTTTGCAGCTGTACAACCTAGTGGGTTAGGGCGGCCACAGCGGAAAGAGCACTTCACAATTATTCCTGTAGAGAGCCAAGCACAGAGCTACAGATACCTCCTACGTGTGGCATATACACTGTTCACCGGAGCTATTGGGCGTTGTGCGTGGAGCCGGAGGCTGTGCAAGCGCCCCGCGTGCACCCTCCGACGCGTGCAACCTTGCTGCACACGCTTATCCTAAGGTAGGCGCTCCCGTATCGCACACCTGTGTGTGTGGTTGCAGTGCATAATGCTCCAGTCTGCAGGCTGCATGGGCCCAGCTACAGAGCCCGTTCAGCCATTGTGGTCTTGAGTATGCCCGGTAGACCGCAATCGTGATCGCTTACCCACGTCGTGCCGGGGAGACGAAAGGCCGGCGTGCACAGACAGGGTAGTAGCAGCGGGAACTTTGCTTGCGAGTGGGGGCAACAGCACACCGAGATGCTTCAGGCGCCTTGCGCACCGATTCCGGCCTGCTGAGTAGCCCGCCGGGCCGCGCGGGGCTGGCCGCGGTGAGTCTGGGCCGCCCCTGCATTGTCCGTTTGGCCGATGATCTCAGGCACTGGGGTAGTGCGGGGCCCCTGGCGCCTCTCCTGGCCTTATCACTCACCACCTCTCGCACCTGTGTCTGACCTTGCTATGCAGTGGTCTGGCTTGCGCAGGCCACCCCGTCAGGATGTGTATCAGATCGTCAACAGAGCCTGAGCCGCGTGTCTGGAAGCGCATCTGCTTACCCTCGGCGCTGACGCGTGGCGTGCGCGGCGACAGGCACGATGGGCAACATCGGGTCAAAGATGCTGGTCGCTGTAGGTGAGGGGTGTGCTGAGCGCTGCAAGTGCCCGGGTCAAAGATGCTGGCCGCCCTGCGCGGCGGGTTAGTGGACACCTGCGCCACGTGTGCAGCCTTTCCCAGCGGGGTGCAGCACAGCCTGCACCTCCCGTTGCAAGTGGAGATGCAGTGTGGCACCCAGCTGCTCAGGGTGCTTGGCTGCGGACTGAAAGCGCGCACGGCAGGCACTGCTGGGCGCCTGACCGCCGCGGCCGCGCGCGCCGCCGCATCGGCCGCCTGGTGGCCCGCTTCGCGCCTGGCCGCAGCAAGCTCGGCCGGCGGCAGCGCCGCCGCCTGGGCCCTCAGCATGCTCCTGGCCGGGGCTGAGGTCGAGGTCCGCGCGTGGCGCGGCCGCGCCGGTTGCGACGGCCAGCACGCGCTGGCCCTGCGCGGCGCCGCCCACATGGTGCGCTCAGCGCGCGCGCCCCCGCGCCGCGCCGCCGATGAGGCGCAGGCCAACCCCGCCTCGGCGCGCGCGCGCCCTGCCGCTGATGCCCAGCACGAGCCGGAGGTGCGCTCAGCCCCCCGTGCTTCTGCTCGCTTCGGCCTCCTGCGTCGCGCGTACACCTGTAAGCCGCTCAACCTGTCTGTGGGTCTGCTTGGCTAAAACATTCGTAAACTGCAAAGCAAGCGCCTGTGCAGAATCCCCACACGGAGCACAAGCGCAAGTCACTTGCGCCGCATACCCACCGCACGACGTAGCGCCTGCAGGCACGGCAGCTGACGCGCGCGCCGCGCCAGGCCGATCGCCCCATGCGCGACAACCTCCTGCTCCGCCTGCTCGGCCTGGAGGATGAGCATGCGGCGCTGGGCGCGAAGTGCGAGAAGGCGGTTCGCAGGCTCACCATCAAGCTGGAGGACCAGGGCGCCCAGCTGGCCAGCGCGGAGGCGGCCTGGGCGGACGCGGAGGCCGCGCGCATTACGGCGGAGCGCAAGGCGGCCGCCTGGGAGGACGCGGACGTTGCGCGCGTCGCGGCGGAGCGCAAGGCGGAGGCCGCATGCGCCTGGGCGGCGGGCATGCAGCGCGAGCTGCACGCGCAGCTGGCGGCCGCGGAGGTCACGTGCGCCGCAGCGCAGCACGAGGCGGCCGTTGTCAGGGCCTGGGCGGCCGACGGGGAGCGCGAGCTGCTGAACCTGCGCCGGCAGCTGGCCGAGGAGCGCGCCGGCCGCGCCGCCGCGGAGGAGGCCGCGGCCAACACCAGGGCGTACCAGGCCTTCATGCAGGCGCCGGCGTGCGGCGCGGCGACCTACTGATCAGCGCTGTGGCCGTCCGGGCGGCGCGCTCGCGCAGCCTCCCAAGACAAGGCTCGAGTGAGAGCGCGAGCGCGAGCGCCAGCGCGGCAACAGCGCGCGCAACAGCGCCGCGCCCGGCACAGTCCTCTCTGCAATACCAATGCGGCCTACGGTAGAACTGGCTGTCTCAAGTTTGTTATGCTTCTGCGCTACTGTCTGTGCATTTGGGCCTTCTCAGCGCATGCTGCAACTGCCAGGGTCAGGACTTGCTTCTGCGGGGTCCCTTGGGTCCTTGAGTGCGCGCTCGTGCCAACGCCGCCTGGCTGGCACAGAGCGGTTTATGCCTGCATCCGAGAGTTGGGTTCTGGGTGCAGATGCCAGGGTTTGGGGTTCACGCGCACCTGCCTGGTGCTGTTTGTGCTTGCTCTGAACATGTGCACCAGTGATGTCGTACTTGCTGTGATATTTGCTTCCTGTACAAAGTAGAGTGCCATGCTTGTGCTGTTACAATGCGATGCTTGTGCTGTTACAATGCGATGCTGCCGCTGTCACTATGCAAAATAAACGCACTGACATGCCCATAAGCAATATGCACATGCATGGCACTCAAAACCTGTGCACTGCCTCAGCAGTGCTTGCTTTCCCCAGTCCAGGAAGCTAATCTTACAGCAAGTACTACCTCAGCAGTGCACAGGTTCAAAGCAAGCAATTGTTACAGTGCGATTGGCTGCATCAGTGACAGTGGCTGCCTGTCACTGTGCAAATCAAATGCATCGACATGCCCATAAGCAACTTGCACATGCATGGCACTCTGAACCTGTTCCCGCTGAGGTGGTGCTTGCTTCACCCAGTCCAGGGGAGATCTCATGCATTCTCACAGCAACAACCACCTCAGCAGAGTGCCATGCAAGAGGTAGTACCTGCTGTGAGACTTGCCTCCTGGCCTGGTAAAGCAAGCACTGCCTCAGCGGTGCAAGGTTCAGATTACCATGCATTTGCTTGAACATGTTGATGCATTTTATTTGCGTATTGACAGCGGCTGTATCGCACTGTAACAGCGCGGTCGCCCCATGAATGCCGGGGCAGCCCCTTGGTGGGGCCTTGTTGCCTGGACAGCCCCAGGTGGCTGGCAGAAGCTGTAACATCCGCATAAACACCCATCGACGCCCAGAAGACGTGGGGGCCTGACCGCCTGGGCAGCCCCAGGTGGCTGGAAGAAGCTGTAACAGTAACACCAACACTCGTCCCCGCTCAGACATAAAGTCTGGGCGAGAGACGAGTGTTGGAGTGGTTATTACAGCTTCTGCCAGCCACCTGGGGCTGCCCAGGCGGTCAGGCCCCCACGTCTTATTTACATTTATCAAGCGCAGCGGCACCGCATGCCTGCACAAGCATGCTACTACTGCCGCCCGCTTCCATGCCACCGCCAGCGTGCACAAGGGAAAGGCCCCGCCTCGCGTGCTTGCTTGGCATCCGCGCCTTGAGCCCTCCCAGGTGCACAGCAGATAGGTCCAACGTTGCACGGGGCGCACCGCCACGCGGTGTTAGGAGGTCCTGCAGTCATGGCAGTTCTAACGGTGAACCTGCGCGCCGCGCGTGGCAGGTTGACAATGGGTTTTGGCGGGCAAGCGCATGGGATTTATGTAAGTGCGCGGACTGCGCACCTTCCCCAGCCTTTGACTGATACTGTCGTACCCCTGCCCCGCACGCTCGGTATATGTCTACGCCTCGCTGCCCAAGGTCCCCGCGCTTTTGCCGTGCCAGGATTTGCGCCTCAACTCGACAATGTTGCAGGGCGCTGCCCTGGTGCTGGCGCTTCTTGACAGAGGCAGCACAGGCTGCTGGCATCTTTCCAAGGCCAAGTTGGCCTACCATGGGCTGGAAATAGCCTGCCTCGACCGTGATTTTATAAACGCAGCTGTTGAACCTAATAGGCTAGGGCGGCCACAGTGGGAAGAGCACTTCACAAAATTTTCTTGTGAAGAGCCAAGCACACAGCTGCAGATACCTGCTACGTGTAGCTCCTGCAGTGTCTAGCAAAGCTATTGGGCGCTGTGAGCGGAGCGGGAGGGGCTGCGCGCGCGCTCCGCGTGCACCCTCCAACGCGTGCATTTTTGCATCCAAGCTTTGGGCGCCTCTTGTGAGGTGAGCGCACTCTTCACGTACACCTGTGCATGTGGGTGCAGTGCACAATTCTCCTTGCTGCAGGCTGCATGGGCCTAGCTACTGGGCCCATCCAGCCCATGTGGTCGTGAGTATGCCCGGTGGACTCGCCTCATGATAGCATGCCCACGTCGTGCCGGGGGAGACGAAGAGCCGGAGTGATGTGTGCAGGGTACTAAGAGCGAGAACTGTGCTTGCGAGTGGGGGCCAACAGCACACCATGATATATTGAGCACATGGCGCAGTGACTCGGGCCTGCTGAGTAGCCCGCCGGGCCGCACGGGGCCGCACGGGGCCGGCCGCGAGGTGCCTGGGCCGCCCCTGCAAAGTCCGTTTGGCCGATGATCTCAGGCCTTGTTATCGTGCGGGGCTGCTGGTCGCCTCTCCTGGCCTTTGTCACGCAACATCGCTCGCACCTGTGTCTGACAGTGCCCTGCGCTGGTCGGGATCGCGCAGGCCACGGCCCAGGTTGGAGACAGAGCCTGGCAGACTTGTCTGGACGCAGATCTGCCTGCACACTGCGTGTGACACGTGGCCTGCGCGGCGCAGGCACGATGAGGTCCTGTGCGTTCAAGCGGCTGCTGGCATCCGCCTGCGCGCTTGCGCTGGTGGCCACGCAGCCCTCCTGCGCCTCAGCACACCTGTGCGCCATCGCTACCAAGGCGACTACACGGCTCCTGCACGACAACGTCACTTCTGGCGCGACGCACGGCTGCGCGCTGGGGCGCGTCGTGTCGCCGTCGGCAGCGGCGTGGGCCGACCGCCGCTGCCCGCACCCTACGCTGGCCGCAGCGGCGGTGGCGCAGGGGGCTGCCATTCCCGCATGCGCCCCGGCCCTGTCGGGCATCCGCCAGCGGCTGGCAGTGGAGGCGGACGCAGCGCAGACGTCGGTGAAGCAGGCCGCTGACCGCACCAGGGACGTGGCCGAGCAGGCGCCGGTGGCTGGCGCCGCTTGGGTGCTGGCCCGGCACGCACAGGCCGGCCACGGGTACGCCGCGGCCTCTGTCGCGGTCGCTGATGCAGCCGCCGCAGCGCTCAAGCGGACCCGCGAGCCACTGCAGCGTGGCCTGGCTAGCGCAGCGACTGCCGTCAAACGCGCACATGTTCTGCTTACGGCCAACACGCAGCAGCTCGCCGGCGCGGCCGCTGCCGCCTTCAACCGCATGCGTGCTGCGGCAGCCGACGCGGCCGCGCTGCTCCACGGACGCTGCCAGCGCGTCACCGATGCGACTGCAGCCATGCATAAGCACATCCGCGCGTCCCTGCAGCGCGGCCTGCCCGCCGCAGCGGCTGCCGTCAACCGCGTGCGCGCTCTGATCGCGCCAAAGATGCGGCAGCTCGCCGGCGCGGCCGCAACCGCCCTCGGCCACGCCTGGCCCGACCCGAAGGTCTACCCGCTGCATGCGACGGCCGAGCTGCTCTTTAGCTCGGCGGCAACCGCGGGCGACGCAGCTGCCTGGGCGTGGCCTGCCGCGCAGGCCGCCGCCGCGCAGTGCCGCGAGCGCGCGCTGCTGGCCGCCCTGCGCGGCCGCCGCCAGGCCATGCACGCCGCAGGTGGCCTCCCTCCCCCAGCCGGGCTCCTGTGCAGTGGCATGGCGCGGTGTGTGCTGCTGCACGCAGTGTGCTCATGCTGTTGAAAACCAAGTATGTACGTTGAGCATCTGTCACCGAGCTCTCCGCGTGAGGGTCACGGGCGCTGACTGGGCCGCGCGATCGGCAGGCGCGGTCCGGCGCCTGGCGCGCGTTGCGCGCGCGCGCCTGGCTGCTGCGGCCGGCCACGCTGCCGCCGCTGCGACGCTGGGCGCCGACCGCGTCGCAGCTCTTGCCGCCCTGGCGGCGGCGCGCGCGGCCGCCGCTGCCGCCTGGCCGGCTGCCTGCCTGGCCGCAACGACGCCGGCTGGCGCATGCGCTCTCTTCTGGGCCCTTGGCATGCTGATGGGCGCCGGAGTGGCCAAGATCCCGTGGGGCCGCCGCGCCGACGGCGGCCTTCAGCGCGCGCTGGCCTCGCAGCCCTTGCAGCTCATGGGCTGGCTGGCGCGCCAGCCGTGCGTGGCCCAGCACTGCGCCGCCGCGCCGCCGCACTGCAAGCTCGCTATTGTGTGCGCGCCGGCCGCCGCGCACGCCCCGTCCGAGCCTGCGGTGCGTTCACCGCCGGTGTCTGCTGCTTCGCATTGACTGCGTGTCTGTACGTTACATTAATAAACATGCGCCGTCAGCATTGATAAGGTGGTTGGCCCAGGAAGCGCCATCAGCAGAGCATGTGAGTGAATGCATCGCAAACGGCTTTGTTGGGCAGGCTGTGTGCTTGCCAGCGTCTGAGCCGCGTGATGCATGCGCTGCGCCAGGCCGCGCGCGCCCCGCCGACCAACCTGCTGCTGCGCCTGCTGGCGCTCGAGGACGAGCACGAGGCGCTGGCCCGCGACTACAGCGACGCGCTCGGCGTGATCGCCGACGGCCGCGACATGCTGGTGGCGCTGCTCGGCCGGCTGGCGGAGGCGGAGGCCGCGCGCGCCGCGCTGTGGCTCGCGCGCGCCGCGGCGGAGGCCGCCCGCGCCGCGGCGGAGGCCGCCCGCGCCGCTGCCGAGGCCGCGCGCGCCGCGGCGGAGCGCGACGTCGGCGGCCTGCTCGAGCTCGTGGCCGTCCTTGATGGCGCGCCGGCGGACGAGCGCGGCCAGCTGGCGGAGGCGCGCGCCGGCCGCGACGCTGCGCAGCGCGAGGCGGCCGACATGCGCGCCCAGCTCGCGTTTGCGGGCGCCGCGATGCTGGACCTCGGCTTCCAGCTGGCGGAGGCGGAGCGCGCGCGGGCCGCGGCGCAGCGCAGGGCGGGCGCCACCGAGGCCCGCCTGGCGCCGCTGCTGGCCGCCTAGCACCGTGCGGCCCCCGGCCCGCTCTCTGCTGGTGCTGGACCCCTGCCAGCGGTGGCGGCACGCCAGCTGCAGCTGATACCCATCGGCATTTCGCCTCGCACCAGGGCCCGGCTGCTTGCAGGAAATTGTTTCGCCAAGAACCACACCTCTTCCAGCGACCCTAAAACAATGCAAAAACTTTGTTTGCCCGCTCACCAAGCAGGCCTTGCGCTTCGGCAGCCCCCGCATATCGCACCTCTGCTCGTAGCATGCCAGCCCGCAGCAAGCTCCTGACATGGCAGCCGGTTGGCGACAGGTCCCCGCGCCCCAAGCGAGTGAGCGGCGCTTCAGCCGTCAGGGCGCGCGCTCGCGCAGCTTCCCCTGTGGGTGAGCGTGCGGGCGCTGGCGTTGGCGGCACCGCCGCGCGCAAGGCGCTGCGCACGACGTATATAACAAGCCTCGCGCGACAGAAATGCTGCATTTTATGCTCAGTTTAAATTCCGCCGGCAGCGGAACTCTGCTGCCTCATGTCAATCATTGCTCCGCATCACTGCGTGTACGGCGTCAATCAATTCAGCGCTGCTGTGCCTGCCTGTCATGCCAGACGTGGGTTCTGCGGGTCAGGTGTTGAGCATTTCAGGGCATTGCTCGTGCCGAGCCGCCTGGCTGGCACAGACATCCTTCCTCATTTGTGGGGTAGCTATGGGGTTGCATGGCCTTGGTCCAGTATGCAGTGCAGTGAATGTGTGACTTGACTTGACGCTAGTGACATTTTGTACGCATTCATTTATGGTTCATGCCATCTCAGGTGAAGCAAACTGCCATGCATGTTTGGTTAAAATCTTCGCATCCTTAGCGTTAGCGCTTGCAGAATGACAGTGGCAAGTCCCTTGGCATGCCCTGCCTCCCCCCCGCGGGGCCTCGCCGCCTGAGTAGCACTGGCTGGCTGGCAAAACTTTGTAACAACATATTAAGTGCGCACCTGCCACTCTTCCGTTGAAAATGTAGCAAGCTACATAAACTGTAAGCGCTCTAAGACCCTGCGACTGTCAGGCAAAATGCGGACATCACAATGGGCAGGCATGCGGGTCCGGCAAGCAGTGGTGCAACCCGTCTACAGCTTGGTGAGACACGGCAGCCATGCCATGCGTGCCGCGCCAGGCCGCAAGCGCCCGTCCGTCCAACCTCCTGCCAGGCCTGCTCGAGCTTGAAGACGAGCGCGCGGCGCTGACTCGCAGAGCATGGGGATGCGCTAGGCCCGCCGCGCGGCAGCTGCGGCAGCTGCGGGAGTCGAGCAGCCGGGTGGCGATTGGGCCGCCGCGGAGCGCGAGGTCGCCGCCGTCCTAAGCCTGGGCGGCCGATGTGCTCGGCAGACACGTGGAAGTGCACAGGCAGCTGGCCGCCCCGGATGCCAGTCAGGAGACAGCAGAGGAGGAGGCCGCCACCGCCAAGGCACGGCTGGCATGCCTGCTAGCGGTGTAGCACTGTGCGGCCCAGGCCCTTGCAGACCCCGGTCACCGGTGTCAGCAGCCAGCTGGCATTCAGCAGCACTTTTGCAGGCGTGGACCTGCCACCAGTGACCGGGGCCCCGAACGATCCCCTCGTCGCCGCACAGTGCTAGACCGCCCCACAGGCACGCCAACCGAGCCTTGGCCTTGGCGGCGGTGCCCCTCTGCTGCGCCTCGACGGGCTTCCGCGGCTGGCGGCCGCCTGCGCAGGTCCACGCGCTCGCCGTGCACGCCGACCGCCCGGGCCTCGGCGGCGGCAGCCTCGCGCTCCACCGTGGCCCGAATGGCCTTCGCAACAGCCACCCGGCTGCTTGGCTCGTGCAGCACGTCGCAGCCGCCGCCCAGCAGGCTGAGCGCGTCCCGCTTAGCGAGTCAGCGCCGCCCGCTCGTTGTGCAGGCCGACCAGCCCGGCAGGAGGCTGTCCGGCGCGCCGCGTACGGCCTGGCGCGGCATGCATGTCAGTTGGCATGACTGTAGGCATGATGTGCATCGTTTGGGGGCATGTGGCAGAGCTGGCAATCGCCATGCATGCCTGCGCAACGAGCCAAGTGAAGCTTCATGCTCTGAGTGACTTGCAGTCAGTAACATAGTCAAGCCAAGCAGTTCCCCTGAAGTGACCGCAGTCCATAGAGGCGTGCATGCCATGAGGCAAAGCCAGCAAAGCGACCAGGGGCGAAGCATCCCGCAGGCCTGGGCGCTGTGCGGCAGCACCGCGCTGTGGCGACCTCACAGTGGGGAGCCAGCATGGCGGGGGGAGCCAGCACGGCGCGGGGCCCCACACGGCCTGCGTGCCAGGTTGTTGACGGCGCGCAGGGCCAGCGGTGCGCTGGTGGACCCTGCCAGGGCGGCGGCGCCATGCGCCCAGGGCGGCCGCCGCTGCAGCCAGCAGCGTGCCCATGGCCCAGACAACAGTGCCGGCGCCAGCCGCGCTTGACTTGGCCAGGTGCGGGGCCGCCCAGACGTAGCTGTGACGGTGCATGTCGCCACCGGAGCAGCACAGGCTGCGGCCCGTTGGGCCCCAGCGGCCAGACGCATGCGCATGAGTGCGCGCCAGCGCACGAGGCGCCTATGCAGCGCCTATGCTCATCGAGCTGCCCTGGCGGCAACAGCACCGGGATTTGTTTGAGACACTGAGTGCCGTCAGTCTGAGTGGCGTCAGCAACCTGCTGCCTATCAAAAAGTTTTTTGCTTTTTGCATTACATAAGCAGGGCTGCGGGAGTGGCATATAGACATGCCGCCAACCTGCCTCACTGTCTACAGCGCAGCCTGCAGAGAGCACTCGTGTGTACCGATGCAGAGTCGGGCTGTCAGCTGCTGTGCTTCACAGTCAGTGCGAGGACGCTTCTGCACGTAGTCCTTGGCGGACCTCGTTGCCCGCGCTGGTGCGCGCTCTCGCCAACGCTCGCGCAAGAGCCCTCCTGATACCGGACATGCAGGGCAAGTGCGCACTGTGATCACCTGCAACTGTTGCTGGCGCCAACTCTCCAAGCCCCCTGCAAGCCCTACCACCAAGCAATGCTACTCGATCACCATAGATGTTGTCGCAACCCGGACACCTTGACGGTGGCCAAATGCATACTTGCATGCTTACATGAAGTTCATTTGAACGCTGCGCAGCCCTGAGGGCTGCGACCGTAAGGGGCCAAGTTTGGCCGACACACGGTTGTAATTCATTCATTCATTGTTGACCGCTAAGAGCCTCGAAGTGTCTGGCGCCTGCCGAGTCCAACGGTGCATACGGCAGGCCTTGGCCGCTTGCAGGCCATGCCCGCGCGGCTGGTCAGTCCAAGACTGTGACGTATGGGTGTAGATGTGTCGTGAGCGTGCACCTCGCGCCTCCTTGGTGGCAGGCTTTGCTGCCGGGGCCCTCGCCATGGAGCTGCTGCACAGGTGCGTGTGCCTTCCATGACTGTGCAGCTGGCCAGCACACGCGTCTGCCACATGTGTGTACAGTGCGCCTGCAGAGACGTCTGCAGGTGCTACGGTTGTGCTACTGCAGCGGACCTCCTGTGTCGCACAGCATGACCGGCTTTGCAGGCGCGTACTAATAAGATCTGGCCCAGCGCCAGGCTCGTGCTGCAGTGGCGCAGCAGGCCGGGAGCCCGCGGCGCTGCGGGGCTCGGGTGTCCAGGCGGGGCGGAGGGCTGCGAGCCGGGGAGCGATGGCTCGGCGGGGCGCGGCGCTGCGGAAACGGACGACAGCGCGGAAGCGGCCTGCGGCGAGGCGCCCGTGCACTGGGACCTGCCGCGGCACCCGAGCCAGATTCCCACCGCCATAAACCTGCCGGCCCAGGCGCGGCGCCGGAAAACTGCCCTCCGTCGCACACGGTCCCGCGCGTTCGGGCGGGCGCCTGCGCGGCGGCGCCTGGCTCTCGCAGGCGGCGAGTGGCGCGCCGGCGCGCAGGTCTTTGGGGAGCAGGCGGAGAGCGGGTGCGGCTTGGACCGGCCGGACGTGCTGCCCTTCCCGACGTACGCCGCGTGCCGCTTCCTGGACACTACGCCGGAAGACACGGTGAGCCGGGGCGGCGGGGTTGGCGGGGCAGCTGCGGTCAAGCGCAGACGCGCTCGCTCGCTTGTGCCTGTCAGCCTGTTGGCGCAGCAAGCTAGGCCATGGTGTGCACACGTGCAGTGCCCGGCTCGGGCCCGCCCCGCTGGTGCACGGGAGCCGGGTGGAGGTTGCAGCCAGGGCGCAAGCTGCGGCGAGGCGCAAGTCAGGCCGGGCAAAGGTCCTGAGTGCGTTCGTGCATCTGGCGGCGCTTGAGGAGGGTGCGGCCGGCCGGCGCCTCGGGCGCGCTTGCGCGCCTGGCGCGCGCGGCGGCGGCGGGCCCTGCCGGGGGCTGCGCGCGCTCTGCGCAGCCGCGCCCGGGGCCGCCGCCGACTGCGCGCCGCGCCGCGGCGGCCGGCCGTGCGTCACGTCCGCACGCACCGGCGCCGCGCAGGAGAACGGCGCGATCTTTGAGGCGCTGCGCACGATGGCCGCGTGCTACCTGCGTGCGGACACGGAGGCCATCTGCGCGTGCATCCAGGCGTTCGGCCTGAACGACCTGCTGTTCAGCATCGCGCGCCTGGAGCGCCTGTACAACAAGCGCGCCTGCAACGGCGCGCGCGCTCTCCCGCTGACGCGCCTGTGCCACATCCTCGGCTTGCACAGCGCCTCGGCCTGCGCGTGCGAGACAGTTCCTGCGGCGGTGACGTGCAGTTGCTTGACACTGTGCTTGCTCACTGTGTGTGACATCTGCTGTGGAGTTGTTCGCCTGGCAGCTCTGGCGGCTCGCGCACGGAGGCCCACCAGCGTGCGCGCGCGCAGGCATGTGCGCGGAGGCCGTCAGCGCGGCGCTGCGCGAGGCGCCCAGCCGGCCGCTGGACGGCTGCATTCTGAAGCCCGGCGCCGGGTCCGAGGACCACAGCGCCTGCAGAGCGCAAGACGGCCAGGCGCCCGCGTGCAGCGCGCCGCGCGCAGAGCCGCTGACCAATGGCGACCGCCACGTCGGGCCAACGCCCTTCTCGACGAAGAGCGAGGGCGCGGCGGGCGGCGCGTCTGTCGCGTCCGCCGCCGCGGCCGTGCTGCGGGATGCCGGCCGGCAGCGCGCCGGCGCCGGGCGCCGCGACGCGATCGGCGACGGCATAGATGGGTCGGCGGGCAGCGGCGGGGCCGCGAAGGAGAACGCCGACTCGACAAAGCCGATCGAGCTCGGCGCCGTGCGGGAGGTGCGGCCCGCCGCGCGCTGCCGCCTCCCTTGCTTTTGCTTGGGCGCTGCATCGTCCTGCGTGCCTTTGGCCTGCAGTCGCGCACACAGGTTCACACATCATCGCCTGAGAGACAGCTGACATGCTGACTGAGCAGTTGCGGTCCATTCGAGTACCACCAAGCTTGCCATTTTGAGTGGGGTCATCCAGCGCCCAGCAGCATATCAAGCGACGTGAGCTCGCAATGGCAACAGGAGACGCATCCTTGCTTGTCCGCGGCCCCACCTTGCGGCACTCTGTCGCGGCCGGCCTGTCAACGCCGGCGGCCGGCCAGCAGCGGACGCGCGGCAGAGCGCTCCACTCAAAGCTGCGACCTCCCGCGCTGAGGCCGGCGACGCGCGCCGCGCAGGTTGTGGGCGCGCTGATGCACGAGATCGAGTGCATCCTGAACGAGTACCTGAGCTTCAACTGGGACCGCCTGGACGGCGTGCTGGCGGCCAACCGGCACCTGCTGCGCGAGGACGGCCTGGCCTGCCCCTGGAAGTCTGCGCCGTCTCTGGAGGTGCCCCAGCCCCCCCGACAGCGCAGCTCGCGCTTGCCTACCCTACCTGCCCTACCTTTAACCCAGGCAGCCCGCTCGGGAGGCGGCAGCCGGCGACGCCGGCGCTGCCGGGCGGGTGTCGCTGGCGATGCCCCGGCGCGGGACGTCAGTAAACATGTGAGTGAGGAGGTCAGGCGCGCGCAAGGTGTGACGGCAAGCCTGCGCGAGAGGCGGCTGCTGCCCTGCACGCGCGGGTTTCAGGATACCCTGGGGATCCTTGGGGCTTGCGCTTGCTGCGGGACAGAAGTGGCTGTTTGGGCGCTCATCGCACAGCGCAGCGGCGCCAGCTTGCCAGGCCTCGGGCAGGCAATGCGGCAGCGGCAGACGCTGGGCGCCTTGCCGGCGGCCTGCCTGTGGACGTCAACGCGCGCCGGCAGCCGCCTGCTCGGCCCGTGTGGCTGCTCAGGGCAAACCGCTCACGCACTGTGGGTCGGGCGCGCAGTCGCTGCCGGGGTTGCACGCGTGGGCGCGGCAGCCGGCTGGCACGTCGCCGCAGTCCACCGGCGACCTGCCCTCGCTCGGGTCTCTGGGCGACTCGGACGCGCTGGGGCGCAGCCCGGGCAGCCTGCCCGCCAGCGCGGCCGGCAGCGCGCACAGCGGCCGCGCGTTCATTAGCGGCAGCTCGCTCGACAGGCGCGTGTCTTGCATGCAGGCCCAGGAAACAGACCCATTGCGGCTTTGCTCCCGTCGTGCTTCGGCACATGCGCCGAGAGAGGCTCACCCTGCGCGGCATTGTCTCAGAGCAGTTGCCAGGGAGAATTACCAGAATACACTGAAGGTATTGTGCTGTGGCTGCCCATTGCACGTCCGGGCACATGCGTTGCAATGAGCCTGGTCCTCAAGCAACGCCATGCATGGTGATAATATATGGCTGTTGCGCGCGCGCCGCCCCGTGCTGAGGTCGTCCAGCGCGTGCGCAGCGCCAGCGACGCGCCCGGCGCCGACATCGAGAGCTTCGAGGAGTACGTGGCGCGGCGGCGCGGCCGCGGCTCGCGCTCCGACCGCACCGATGAGGCCAGCACCAGCGCCAGTGCGCCCCGGGGGGCACCTGTCGGGTCCTGCCCCGTTTCTGCTAGCTCGGGTCGAGCGCGGCAGGCAGCACCGTGTCAGCATCCCGCTCGGGTTCGGCCGCGAGCTGCGCCTGCCCAGGCGCTGCCAGACACGCTCGCGCCTTGGCAGCCCAGCCGCGCTTTGGACAGCACCTGCGCAGCGCACGAGGCGCTGCGTAAGGGAGGGTCGGCGCACCCTGACCCTGGCACGTCTCGCAGGCAGCGACGCGCGCGCCATCGGCGCGTCGCGCGGCCGCGGCCAGGCGCGCGCAGTGCTGAACTGGCGGCGCGCGCGGATGGCGGTGACGCGCAAGATCACGACCGACATGCTCGGCGTCCAGCGCCGCTTCCAGACGCTGTTCGAGATGTTCGAGGACCTGAGCTCCGGCCGGCGCGACCCGCGCGCGCCCGGTGGCCGCCTGCCCGTGCTGCTGCTGCTGGGCGGCGGCATGGCGGCCGGCAAGAGCACTGTGCGCGAGATCATCGGCTACGACGACTTCTGGAGCAAGGCACGCTGCGCGCAAGACCTGCTTGCGCCACCCGCAAAACCTAAAGCTCTGCGACGGCGTCATGCGCTGATGTCAGCTTGTAGGCTGCGGCTTGTGCGACGTGCAGAGCGCTCGCGCCCACAGAATAGGGTACATAACCCTAACCCTCAGCAGTGCCCGCCGGCGGCGCGCAGGTGGGCAAGGACGCGGTGGTGGTGGAGGCGGACGCCATCAAGAACCGCGACGCGGTGTACCGCGCGCTGACCAGCATGGAGCGCTCCGCCGACAGCCTCAGCGACGTGGAGTCGCTGTCCTCCTACGTGCACGAGTACTCCACCAAGGCCGCCGAGGCGCTGCTGGTGGCCGCCGGTGCGCGGCCCGCCCGCGCCCTGGGCGGCGTGCCCATGACGATGCCGGGAGCTGTGCTGTGAAGGTCACCGTCACAGCTTGACAATAATCCTGATGCTGTTCTGAAGGCTGGCGCCCAAGTAGGTGCACCGCAGCAGGCCAGTAGGGCTGCAGGCAACCACGTGTCGTCGCCAGGCCCGGCACAGGGCGGCCTCGGGTGCACGGTCGCGCGCCGACGCGCCGCGCTGCGGCCGCGCAGTGAACCAGCAGAAGGACATCGTCTTCGACGGCACGATGACCTGGGCGCCGTTCGTGAAGCAGACGCTGGCCATGGTGCGCGACCACCGGCACAACTACCGCCGCGGGCCAGGCTACACCGTGGACGAGTCGGGGCACGCCATCGAGCTGTGCGCCCGCGGCTCCTGCACAGGGCTGCTTAGGTATCTGATCAGGCGTTTTGCGTGCGTGGAGCTGGTTTGGCTGCTCAGGCCAAGAGCGCCCGGCAGTGGGCGCCCCGGATGAAGCGATTGAGCTGCACATGCCTGCCCTGACCTTGGGAATGACATCAGCGACATCACAATTGTGGCTGCTGTGGCTGCTCGGAAGTGTCAGCGAGTGCAAGAGACGGTACCCCTACAGCGCCCGTACTTCTAGCGACGCATCTTCATACTGAAGCTGAGTATTGCTCAGTTTGTCGGTGTCGCCGGGCTGCTGCCTTGTGATCGATGCGTGCTTGCGTGCTCGCGGGCACAGAGGGACGGACACCGCTCGGCCGCCTGCATCGCCGCGGCTGCCAGCCCGCAGGCGGCCCGGCGGGCGCTGAGGCCGGGCGCTGACGCACGCGCGGGCGCGGCACAGGTACTGGGAGGTGGACGATGGGCAGCCGATGGTGGCGCCCAAGATGCCGTACCGCATCGAGCTCGTCGGCGTGACCTGCGACCCGGGCCTCGCGGTCGCGCGCGGGATCTGGTGCGCGCGCGCGTGCGCGCGCGGCTCCCGCGCGCCTGCCAGCCCTGCGTGCCTGCAGGCTGCCCCGCCTTCCCCCGCGCGCGAGCGAGCGGCGCTGGGGCTCACGAAACGTCCATGTGGAGAGAGTTTTTCAGCTCTAATCTACCTTCTTTCCTCTCATGGAAATAGCGAAGAGTGACGCCTTGCGCCCTGCGGCCGCGCAGGCGGCGGATACGCACGGGCCGCGGCGTGCCCATCCACCTGCAGCTGCGCTCGCACCGGCTGTTCTCCGAGAACTTTGAGGAGTTTGCGCACCTGGTGGACTGCGCCACGCTGTACCACACCGGTGCGCGCCCTGCCTGCGGTCTATACCCTGTCCCCCTGGTCTGGGGTTCCATAGGCGAAGGGTGCCTAGCTGGCTGCACACTGCCTGGAGCAGCCGCCGGCTTGACACCTGCAAGGGGTGGCACTGCCCGGCGAGCGCTCTTCCCTGCAGGCGCGGTGCTCGCACAGTGCAGGCCGGAGTGCGTGGCTGCAGTTGTGCTGGGTATGTACCCAGAGCAGGCCCATTTGACGCGCTTGCTCGAGGCCACACGGCGCGGCGCCGCAGGCTCTGCGCTGACGACCTTCAACAAGGGCAACTGCGACCTGAGCCCGAAGATCATCGCGCACCGCTCGTCCGCCACGCGCCACGAGATGCTGGTCAACCCGCCCGCCTATGCGCAGTTCTGCCACAAGGCGCACATCAACGACCACGTGCGCGCGTGCCCGCGCGGTTTGGCAGCACCTGCGCCCCAACGTGGAGCGGCGCCACATGCAGCTCCTTGGCCAAAATTCACTGCAGGACAGCTTTCCTATTATGGCTTTTTTCTCCTATTTTTGCGTTGTTCGGACCCGCCTGCATGGCGCTGGACTGCCGGGCTCACAGCCGCCTGCTCGGTCCCAGCGGCATGCCCTCACTCAGGCCGAGGCCAGCGGCGACGGCCCAGGGCGGACTGCGGGCGCTGACGCGCGCCCGCGCCCGCGGCCGCAGGCGTCCTGCCGGCGCACGCTGTTCACGCGCGAGGGCGCGAGCGAGCAGAGCGTGCCGACCTCCAACGTCGGCTCGCTCAGCATCCTGCGCCAGGTGTTCCGCCACGCGGACCGGCG
>JAABUV010000162.1_pt1 | contig 98254 bp, 103 predicted proteins | sample 5559971 | NCBI WGS metagenome assembly JAABUV01 (sample SAMN10711881, study PRJNA513362) | rock metagenome | isolation source: Antarctica rocks | place: Antarctica: Victoria Land, Knobhead nord | collected 2015-12-19 | reverse complement strand
TCTAGGTAGTTATATATTATTATACTAATATAAAAAGAAAGCTTAATACTACTTTCTACCCTTAAATAGATAGTTAAATAGAGAGATAGAATAGCACGCTTAAGTAGTATTTATACTACTATTCTACCTAGAGATAAGATAGCTAGGTAGAGTTACTTTATCTAGTAGAATTTATATATAATTATATAAAGTATACTAGTACTAGGTTACCTCCGTATAAGGCGCTTTATAACTACTTACCTAAGCTAGATATAGAGCTTTTAGAGCTACTATTAGGAGAAGTCCTATTAATATAAAAAAGGGTTAAATTACTTTAGAAATAAAGGTAAGGTTTAGAGTAGTACCTATATTAAGTATAAGCTATATAGGCGGAGTATATAAATAAATAGTAAAAGTAAAGATAATATAATATAGGTAATTATATCTTATTAAATATAAAGTATATTAGATTAATATAAGTAACTAAAAAACTATTATAATATTATCTAGGGCCTTTTAAGGTCCTTAATTATATTAATAGTTAGGCGTATAGGTTATAACTACCTAATACCTTTTATATATATAATATCTTTTACGTCTTACTTATAAAGCTATATTAAGGTAATAGTAAGAGTATTATAAAAGCTATGTAAGTAGAGCTTATAAATAATAAAGATAAATAGGAAGTTAAAGCTATTCTTAATTATAAAATCTCTTATAATAAACCTTAGTATTTAATAAAGTAGAAGGGTTAGTCTTATAATTATAATTAATAGCTACGTAAGTAGGACTTAATTAATATACTAGATATATTAGAAAGATTTAAGTAGGATTACCCTAAGGTATAAAGTTTATATTATATAAGAGGGGAAATAATTTCTATTATTATAAATAAAAAAGAAAAGATACTTAATATAACTAGACTACTAAAGGTATTATAAGAGAGGGCCGCTATATTATACTAGTAGTAGTACTAGGCCTATTATTATTACTACTATTAATAATAGAAGTATCCTCCTTATTATCCTCTTCTTTATCCTTTATAATAGGAGGGAGGCGCTCTTATAATATATTAATAAGGCTTTAAAAGTACTTTGAAAGGGGAGATAAAGTAATATATATATACTAATAAGGGATATTAAGAATACCCTTTAAGGTATTTATAATATAGATAGTAATAGCTAGGTTAACCCTAATAGGAGCCGTAGTAGTAGTAGGGGTAGAGGAGGCGTAGTAAAGGTAGTAATAATACTATTAAATAAGCCTATTCAAGATTCGCTAGAATCTAGTAAGCTAAGGGAGGTTAGAGCTAGTATTTAAAGTAGCTACGGCGTCTAAGGATTAAAGAAGGCGTATATAAGCGCGGTAAGTATAAGTAGGGATCTCCTATTAATATCTAGTATTAAGATCTTTATAATAATTATATCTAGTAGAGCTAGGGGAGGCGTATATATAAGTTATACTATTAAAGGGGTAAGTAAAGCCTTAACTAAAAATATTAGACTTATAGCTTTTTAAATTAGAATATAATATAATAAAGGTATATTATATAAGATAATATAAGAATAGGCTAGGAGTGGCTTAATAGGGGAGGTTATATACTATTATAAGTAGAGGGGGTAGTAGTAGTCTACTTTTAATTAATAGTAAGGGTAAGTTTATTATTAAAGATTACTTATAAAATAACCGCTAGAAGTATAAGGAGGTATAATAAGGCGCGGAGGGGGTAATAATATAAATAAGACTTAAAAAGGACTTAATATAATTAATAAAAGAATTAAGATATTATAATTAAAAGAATAATATTAAAGGTATATAAAAAAGGTATATCTTAAGTACTTAATAAACCCTTAATAGTAATAACTTCCTATTTACTTTAAAATACTAAGACTTCTAACTACTTCTATAATAAATTAATAAAGGATAATAAGAAGTATAATAGGAACATATTATAGTATAAGGATTATATATAAGAATAGTATCTATAATTATTATAATTTAATAAAACTATAGATTCCTTAAAGCTTAGCTTAGAGGGCCTTATAATTAATTATATTATTATACTCTTATTAGAGGTATATTCTATTACTAAGGGAGTATCTTCTATAGATTATAACCCTTTATACTCTTAAAGCCTAAGAGCCTAGATAGGAAGATAATTATAAGGACTAATTAGGAATATAATACTACTATTAACGTAGCGTTTATAGTATATAATAGTACTACGCTACCCCTTTACCTATAATATATAAAGGAGGGGATTCCCCTTAAAGGGAAGGGTAGTAATTAGTCTTACTATTAATAAGAATAGAGAGTTCTATATATATACGTATACGTACTATTTATAATACTTAATAGCTATGTTATTATATAGCACCCTTATAGATATAGTATCTAGCTTATGAATATAATAATATCAGCTATATTATATATATCTATATACTAATTTTAATAATTCTAATAGTATTAGAATCGTGTAAATAAGATATATCTATATATATTTAATAATATATATTATATATATTATTAGTTAACTTAAATAGTAGGGGGAGTATATTAGGTATTTACTAAGATACTAGTATTAGTAAGGTTTTTATAATAATATATATTATATTATATATACTTATACACCGATTTTAATAATTTTAATAGTATTAGAATTACTAGAATAAGATGTATCTATACGCGTATAATTATATATATTATATATATTATTAGTTAAGTAGGATAGTAGAGGGAATATATTAGGATTATAATATTTATTACTAAGAAAAGCTACCTAAAGTAAACCTAGGTAGCTAAATTAATTAAGTTGTAATTAATATCTAGTAGTATCTAGAGAATACTTCTATACTATACTATATAATAATAATAGTAATATTAAATACTATATTCTAAGTACTACCTTTAGAGGTAGGTATAATAATAAAGAAGGTCTAGAGCTATTATAAAAGATATTTAGATATTTAGATATTAATTACCTAGGTTATAAGTAAAATATTATTATAAAATACTAGAGGTCTTTTATACTATTATTAATCTATAAAATAGCTTTATAAGATCCTTATTAATAAGTATTATAATATTTCTAAAGGAATTAAGGCGGTCCTTATATAATAGGTAGGTATTCCGCGTATATAATATACTACTAATAGTCTACCTTATCTCCTAGTCTCTTAATTATTACCTTAGTCCGGCGTTCTTACTCCTAATATTCCTCTTTAAGGGTTATTAACTAGAATAGGATTACTATATACTTATAGTCTTCCTATTCCTTATACTATTTCTTAACTTATTTACAGTAATAGTATAGGGCTTCTACTTAAACCTCCCTCTTAATTAATAGCTTATTATTATAAAGGATAGTATTCTTAAGTAGTAGATAAGTATATTTAGTATAATAGCTTTATCTTAAGGTTATAAGACCTAATTCACGTCATTAAAAGGTAGATATAAAAAATACCTTAAGGGCGCTATTATAACGCCGTATAAAGCTTTCTAGCTAGATATTATTAATACTAAGGTCCTCCTCTTCCTAGACTTACTCTATCTTATTATTAATAATATTCCCGAATTTTTCTAGCTCTACTATACGCTAATTAGTCTACTCCTAGTATTATACCCTAGTAGCCTAGGTATTATAATAATTAGACTTAGTAGGATTACTTATTTTCTAGATATTAAATATTAGCTAATTAGAGGGTTACTAGTAGTCCTAGAATAAATAGGTAGTATAGCTTTTATATATTACCTAAGCGTCCCCTTTCTTAATTTACTAGCTATCTATAATATATTAGGGTTCCTAATAAGGCGTAGATAGTTACTATTACTATATAAAAAGGATATTTTAGTTAGGAGGAGGAGGTAGTAGATAAGGGGGAGGAGGGATATATTAATAAATATACTATTAGTACTAAGACTATAATTACTTATATTACTAATACTTTTATATATAAGTCCTACGCTTCTAATATTACTATATAATAGCTTATAATACTTTACTAGTACTCTTAAAGTCTATAATAGATTAAGATATAATATAGTAGTATTAAATAGTAGGTAGGATTTACTAATATTATTATTAAGAAAAAACCTAGTAATATAAAAACTTAGTTATTAAATAGGTTAATACTAAGATATAGGAATTTAGCGTGTAAATACTATAATATTAGTTATATTATATATACTAATACCCTAATTAATATAATTTTAATAGTATTAGACTACTTAGAATAGGGCGTATCTTATTACTTATAATAATATATATTATATATATTAGTAGGTAACTATAATAGAGGCGGAGTAATATATAGAGTTTTTAATATTTATTAATAGCTATAATCGTATTAGATTTAGTAGGTAAAATCTATTTATTCTAAAGTATCTTTTAATCTAATAGACTGATTTTAAATATTTTTAAAGCCTTAGCTACGTTAAAGTAAGCTATAAAACTTCCTTTAAATAGATAATTATATAAGGCGTAGGTATATACGTAGAAAGAATACGAAGAAAGTTAGGAATTTAATATTCCTCGCTTTTCCCGCCAACCCTAAAGCGGTAATTCGGGGGACTTCTCTACAAATCTATTAGCTATATACTTAAAATAATTACTACCTAATCTAGTATAATATATTCTTAAAGAGAGACTCCTAGTATATTCTATTATAGTAAGAAGATTTAGATAGTCCTTTCTCTACTTCTTTAAAAGGTAGAGATTAGTTCTTTTATATCTATAAAGTTACTAGAGTATTAAATCTACTATTATAATACTACTTACTTACTAGTAGTTTATACTATCTATTCTAATCTTTAGGAACTAGCCTTCTAGTCTAATCCTTAATAAGAGTTTAGTTCTTTTATATTTATAAAGATACTAGAGCCTTAAGTCTATTATTATAATACTACCTACTTACTAGTAGTTTATACTATCTATTCTAGTACTTAGGAACTAGCCTTCTAGTCTAGTATCTAATACTTTAAAATTAGTCCTATATTATAACTAGATTAAACGTATCTATCTACTAACAAAGATATTTACTCTGGAGATGTTAATAAGGGAAAGATCTGACTGCCAAGTAGATACCCTTAGGCATTCACATCTTCGTTGCTACAAGCGATGAGAGAGAAACTCTCTCACTATCACTCTAGCAGGCTTGTGAATCGAATCGGTATGTGACTCATACTTCCGACGACGGATCCCACGCCGTGACATGAATTATTCTTTCGACACGTGATCTACTACAGGCGAGGGAAGACCATCATATTCCTTTGAAGTAACCCGATAGAGTCTTTACAGAAGACTCGCGTAGTATTCGGGTTCGGTCACGTAGTTACACTCGATAGAAGACAAGGGGAATAAACGTCCGATAATATGATAAGCTGTAACATGCAGGCCCGGGTGTTTTACGATGATGTTGACCGTAGATGCCAATGCTATGCTACCGGATCATGTAATGCGGATAACTTCGAAGATAACCGGTCCGACTATGTTCTGTACTTATACCCTTGCCTTAGTCCTCTTGCCACTTATGGCCACGGTGATTTTTCCTTTCTTCCGTGACTCTTTCGGAACAGTATACTCATCATCGTCGTTGCTCTCGATACCGGAGTCAGGCGTATCTTGTGGTGCAGCTCGCTTTCGAGGCCTTGCTTTACGTGCTGATTTAGTACCCTTCGGATCTTTGTCGACTCCATCAGCTTCGGTCAGAGTCACATTTGCATCAACATTGAGTTGGCTGTTCGCTTCAAGAGGAGTCTCGCCTTCTCCGATGGTTCTAATTCTGGCTTGTTGATGTAGCCTTCCAAGTGCAGTCTCCATACGCTTGCTTTTCCCGTCCGCTCCTCTTCTTCTGGGCGCAAAGGCACTCCCACTATCTCCATTGGGCTTGCTACCTACGCCAACGCTGCCCCCATAGAATTGCGTGATATTGGCTTGGGTACCCTCATCCTCTCTTCGGTTCATGTCTTTAATCACAGGTACCAGGACCTCATCTGTCCTCTCCTGGCTCCACCCGATCGTTGCCATCAGGAACGATCTCAAAGCATTGAGATCCGGCACACCCCATTGGAACGGTGAAGGATCCTTGTTAACTTCCGGATGTAGATAGGCGTGATCGACACGGGTGTCAGGAAAGATGGTAGGTAAGAAAAGCTTTGTGGCATTCTTTCTAAATTTTCGACGAAATGGGTTGGCTGCATCCTCAGCTGATAAAGGTTGTCCCATCTGCACCGTTCCCCACCATTCGGCGAAATGCTCAAGAGTGTCAAATTCGGAGAGAATTTCAAGCGCCGTGACCGGACCAACGTTAGGAAGGCCTTCGGTATAATCGCTACCAAGAAGGTGCGCTATACGAATGAGCTTCTGGCGATCAAGGGAATACTCCTTTTCCAGGTCTGAAGAAAGATAGCACTCTACAAACTTAGCCTGGTTGAACATATTCTTGTATACGCGTGTACCACCAAATAGAAAGACATCGGAGTCGTCCGTTACGATACCGTCAACGCTACCGAGATGGACGAGTTCGGCACATTGGGCTTCAGCTTCCATAGGCGCGGTGACGTATGGTAGGCCGAAGAGCTTAAGCAACTGCTGGCATTCTGTGATCATGATATGGGTGACTTCATCAGCATCACGACGGTCTTTCCGCTGTTGATTGCGGAGCTGACGCAGCTCCTTCTCATAATCTTCGGCGTTCTGTAATTGAGTCTTTGAATTGAGGGTAGATGCGAAACGGGCATGCTCTTCAGCTTCGACGGCAAGTTGCCGCATGAGATCTTCTTCCTCAGGGTCAGAGTACATATCTTCGTCATCTCCTAGCAGGTTGTCAACATCATGCCCCACTGAAGACTGGCCCCTCGACAGCGCTGGAATTAGCCCAACACCGCTGATGGGGAGATTTTCCGAGCTCAGGGGCTGAGTTGGGGATCCTACGTCTTCGAATTCGGGTGAGGGCGACTTCGATAGCTGTGCTTGTAGCGTGCCTGACGCCGGGGTTGGCTCAGCTATCTGTCTTGCTGTCTTCGCTCGTTCCTCTTCAGCTTCGCTCTCAGACCAGTCTATCGGTGCCTCGTCGGTCAAGTCCGCTCCAGGATCGACATACATACTGGACCTCAGACTTGGTGACTGATCATTTCGCGTTCGCTCATTTCTACCTGAAAGATCAGATATTGGAGGCTTTGCTCTGTTAAGATCTGCAACATCACCCATTCTAAGCTCTGGATCTACAGGCTTTACTTCGTGAATAATAATATTGTGTTCATCTCCGTCTTCCGAAGAGTCGACCTCGATAAATTCACTAGGTCTTTCATTCGGCTCGACGAGGTCAACGACCTCTCCTGTGTTTCGATGCTTCAAGACTGGTGGCTCTTTCCCGGGCGGTGGGTTATTTCCAGGTCTATCTCCTTCATGCTGCTTTTCTTCGACAGTCCTCTGCGCGGCAGCGGCATCACGGACATCGCCAGAAAACCAAGGTGGTAAGGTTTGGGCCGGTTTCTCCTTTTCCCATTCCTTTTCGAAACCACCTGCTTTCTCTTCCATTCTCTCTCTCATCTTCTTCTTGCCTAATATAGAGGTGCCCAGATTTAGTGACTCAAAGGGAAGTGGACCATCAAACCCAAGAGGTTTGGGGATCATTGTGGACGCTAAGGAAGTGGACGCTTGTATCTCTTGGAACATTGATTGCTTGGGTGGACTTGGTTCTCTTTGCCCATAAACCTTCGGTCCGCTATTGGTTGCATGTTTAGGACTTCTCGAGTTATCAGATGTGGCATGCAAAGCAAGATCATCGTCATCGTCGCTATCATCTGCGAAAGGTTTGGGAGCCGACTGATGTGCCCTTGCATTTGTAAGATGGGCAATGTTACGGCCAGCTCTTGCATTCTTCTGATTGAATTCTAGAGGCTGATCGATCCCTGGGCCTGAACGAACTGGGGCTAAGGATAAAGCTAAGTTATCTTCCGGCTCCCTACTGTCCGCATCATCTAGCGACATCGCTATGGCTAGGTTGAGCTCTTCGTCCTCTTCTTCCCCAATTGGAGGTGGTACTTCCTCAAACAGGCTTTCCATACCTTCTCCCCCAATACCGGCTTCGCCAGCTTCTTGAGGCACAAAGAGTGAGTCTGTTTCTTCCGAGACGGTAGCGTGGCCAACTTCTGTGTCCGCCATCCGGGTAGCTTTCATTTTGGCTTCATATACAGCCTTTCTCCGCCTTCGTACGTCTTCGGAGTCGAACGGGGTGTCATTGTAACTCGGCGCTCTCAAACGTTTCCGCAAACGGTTCAGTCCCTCGATCGGAACATCCTCAAACCCTTCGTCCTCCCAACCACTCTCATCATCCAAGGGTTCCTCAGCTTTATCAAGCCGTTCGACATCTATTGGCTTGCTCTGTCCTCCATCGCGTTTGTTGCTTACTACTCCCAGAACCCAGCCCCCTTCGACGCCGTCGTTCTTTACTAGTACGTACTCTTTTCCCTTCTCACCAGCGACACGGCCCCCATTATTGGCACCAAACATCGCGTCCTCTCCATTCATTCCATTGATATTCATCAGTCGCTGCGTAAGCTCGTTCCTTTCAGCGACCCGTTCGATCTGAAATCTAGAAAAGTCCATGCGGTTGGGAAACATTGTATCCAATTGCTCTTTGCTGTAGCCCATCCTCAATCTCGACCTCAGTCTTGCCGCATTCAGAATGTTGTATCGATCACTGGCCGGTAGGCTCACGAAAAAGGGACCATTGAAATCTATTTTGCTGAAATCGTAAAGGTTGACATCCTCTCCCATATGAAATTGCCTTGCATAATCCTCCAACTCTTCGTGGCTCATGATTCTAGGATCATTCGGCGCACCCATGTCCGCTAGATCCACGTCCAAGTTCGGCAGGTGGTATGCATCCTTCTTCTTAAAAGTCCTGTTCAGTTGCCTTTCGTGTGCCGTCATTTGTAGTTCATCGACGTATACTAGATTATCTGGTACTTCCTCCTCATCTTGGTCCGCGATAGGCCTGTCCCTCGTATCCCTTCGCTTTCGATCATCCTCCTCGGCCCTCCTTTGCATTTGCACAGCGAGCAGCTTCCCTGCCGTCCGGACAGCATCTTCTCTTCGTCCTTCTCTTTTTGCCCTCCGCCCACTGACCGTTTGTCTCTTGAGTATGGGAGCCCCTCCGTCGAAGACGAATACCGGTTTGATGCCGATGAAGAGTAATTTGCAGATACGACGAAAGAAGCCTACGACATGTGAGTTGCGAAGAGCGTTTCCTTCCTTGTCACGGACAGCTTTCAAGAACTGATAGATCCAGATGGAGGCGTCAACAGCGAGACGTTTTTTGTTCAAAGTCTCAATTCTGATAGGACGAGCACATGGTTGGACGACTGTCCAAAGGCCAGTGACTCCCATTGCTCAGAGAGTCTACACAGTACCGAAGAGTGACTAGGATTACAGACATCAGGAGAGCTGTACTGCAGTGTTCAGTAGAATATTGTCGACACAACAAAAATCATGATCAGTTGTGAAGATCAAGGTGTTATACATAAATGCAATGCGCGATTGATCTGTATTGAATAAAACGCTAGTCTGCTAGTGTAATGTTTGAGGTCGTATTCTATCGTCGCGCTACGGAGACGCGGGTTAGCGTGAAATTGAGTGTTGGATAGCAGAGTGCGGAGCAGGTCGCATTGGTTACAAACCGACCTGTCACACTTGTATCTCTTTGCACTCATCGTACGACGTTGGAAGCTACAAACCAGTCCTGTACACACCTCCAACCTCCAGACTCTTCGGCAATTAGCTTACCACCCCCTCAGCGCCCACGATTACGATCTTGCTGCAACGCATATCAGGAAAACCATCCTCTGATTGAAGCCAGTCCTTCCATAATTCCACCACTTGCCATATTCAAGGCACCTTTCGCATGGTGCCACGCCAACATGAAAGCTTCACCGCTCCTGATATCCTGGCATAACGACAATACCCCGATTTACTCTGCTCACTTTGAGCCCCACGGCAAGGGACGGTTGGCCACAGCCGGAGGAGATAATAACGTTAGACTTTGGATAATTGAACGCGATGGGGAAGATCGGAAGCTCACATACCTGACTACTCTGATCAAGGTGAGATGCGGACACTACTGGGTGTTTGCACTCCGCTGATTTTTTAGCATACTCAAGCCGTCAATGTCGTTCGCTTTGCTCCACGAGGTACATGCCTAACCATTGCCGAAAGCCTTCCGCTGAGTGTTCATAGGAGAGATGTTGGCGAGCGCGGGTGACGACGGCAATACTTTGCTTTGGGTACCATCGGAAGGCAGTGCTCACATCCAAGCATTTGGTGAAGATTCTCTAGACGACAAGGAAACCTGGCGGATAAAGCATATGTGTCGTTCCTCAGGCTCTGAAATATACGACCTTGCATGGTCACCCGATGGGATCTTCTTTATCACTGGGAGTATGGACAATATTGCGCGGATATACAATGCCCAAACTGGTATGGCGGCACGGACGGTGTCGATTCAATATGCCATCACTAGCTGACAAGGTTTAGGGCAAGTTGTACGACAGATAGCGGAGCATAATCACTACGTACAAGGCGTCGCTTGGGATCCCTTGAACGAGTACGTTGCAACGCAGTCTTCGGATCGATCGGTCCATATCTATAGCTTGAAAACTAAAGATGGCCAATTTACACTTGCTCAGCACAACAAGGTTACGAAGATGGATCTCCCCACTAGAAGGATATCGTCGAGCAGTCCAGCACCACCAGATTCGAGTCTACGAGGCCACTTGGCCGCCGATACATCTTCGTTCGCCCCTGGATCTCCGGCACAGTCAATGCCTGGGACCCCAACATCTCTTGCGCTCCCAATGAACCCTCCCACTATCTCACACAGCCGGCGCTCTTCCTTTGGCTCATCACCTGCCATGCGAAGATCCGCTTCTCCAGCGCCGTCAATGCCTCTGCCTGCCGTCCTTCCAATGGCGAGGTCCCCGAACCCATATCTTATGGGCGGTATGGGGGTGAAAAATGCAGCTCTTTATGCCAACGAAACGTACACGTCCTTCTTCCGTCGGCTTACGTTTGCCCCAGATGGAAGTCTGCTGTTTACGCCGGCTGGTCAATACAAAACCTCAAACTCCGTGGATGGAGCTAAGACGGCCGACGATGTGATCAACACAGTTTATATTTACACGCGCGCTGGTTTAAACAAACCTCCTATTGCACATCTTCCCGGGCACAAGAAGGCATCAATTGCCATCAAATGCTCCCCTATCTTCTACACTATGCGCTCAACATCAAAGCCTACGATCAATATCACCATTGATACTTCCTCCGCGGAAGAGGCAATCTCCCCACTACCTGACGCGTTATTATCAATGAAGCCATTAATCACTCACTCCGCCATGGAGCCACCGCCACCTGCTGCCATGCCTTCGCCCATGGATTCGATCAGACCAACTTCATCGCCAAGACCCTTGGAGAACGATTTGGGTACTTCGGCACCCGGACCCGCTCCAGCTTTCGCTTTGCCTTACCGCGTCGTCTATGCTGTGGCGACGCAAGACGCGGTGCTTGTATACGACACGCAACAAATGACTCCCATCACTGTCGTGAGCAACTTGCACTTTGCAACTTTCACAGACCTTACCTGGTACGAAGCGTGAAAATGTGTGATCGAAGCGAGCTGACAGGATCTCTAGGTCAAGTGATGGACTTACGTTGCTCATGAGCTCGTCAGACGGCTTCTGCTCCACTCTAACCTTCAGCCCAGGCGAACTTGGGCAGATATTCACGGGCCATGTACCGAGGGCCCACCATCCATCTCCCGCCCCTGTTTCTACGGGATCTTCATCACAGCCGACCCCGGTACCAACCCCAACCGCAGCATCCGCCCCTCCAACCTTCGAAAGGCAATGCACACCTGTGCTGGCACCTTCGCCAGCGCCACTTCCACCACCAAGTCCAAGTAGGTCCAACTCGACATCGTCGATTGCCACGCAGTCGTCACAGATGATCAACAGCAACCCAACGCCTACTTTTGGTAGCGTTCCGAGCGTGGCCGCTACGAATCCATCCTTCAGCGGCTTGTCTTGGACTACTCCTCCACAGACGCCAATGTCGGGGTTGATCAGCAGTCGGCCTAGCTCGGTGAGCGGCAGCGTACTTGGCAAGAGGGACACGAGCGAGTCGGAAAAGGATGAGCCGGCAGTCCCGAAGAAGAGGAGGGTTGCCCCCACCTTGATCAGACCGGAGGACACCACACCACATTCTTCGCACTAGGCGCGTCCGAGGAAGTGGCAAGAAAGTTGTTGCTCTATCTGCGTGTCTGGACCTGTGACAGCTTCCGCAACTCGCAGAGCGGTCGAGGAGAGATGATTTAGCAGGGCGCTGGAGGGAAGATTTGGCTATCCAATCAATGAATGGGTTGGATAGGTTCGGAAGATGGACATGATCGGTATACACGACACGGTGAATCTTCGAGGCTTGATATCGTAGACCAAGGCATCAGTAGATACAGTACCTATCCATGAGCCGGTACGGGTGTGTTCCTGACTAGACATAGATTGGCGCTCGTTGAAGAATGCCGTAGTTGAGGAGGTGTCACGTGCACGTGCACATGCATAACAGTTATGCAATGCACCATGGTGATCCCCAGGCCAACGTCGACACTTTACCTATTGAGGCTTAGCCCATAACCCGCTTGCTGCCTTAAGGTAGGTACAGTACTTGGTACCTACTAGTAGTAGTATGTACAGTACGGACTACGGTACTTTACCTGCCAGGGGGTGACCTGCGCACAACATAACTCTCCCCCACATTCCCCTGCGCATCCATCCAAACGCTACGGCTCTGGTTGTCCACTCGGATTGATCAGTGAAAGGAAGTAAGTTAAGACCCATTCCCATAGCCATCGGCTGCGACGAAGGACGGCATAGCCACGATCGTTCGTTTCAGGGCTCAGGTTGGAGTTGGGGGCGGCTTGATATCCCTAGGCTTTAATACGTCACCGTCAGCGGGAGGCGCCAACTGGAATCTCTTCCCCCAAACAATCACATCAAAACACCACATCACCTTCATCCTCCCCACCTCACAATATCACAATATCACAACATCACGATATTCTCCTCCGCACGAAGCTTACCGCAACACAGACTCCAAAGGAATACAGTACATCTCGATAAGCTAGACACAACAGCCCATCATGCATCGCACATACTCCATGCGCCAGTCGCGCGCTCCCACCGCCTCGCAAATCCAGAACCCACCTCCACCATCCTCATCAACCAAGTCAGGTCGTTTCTTTGGCAAGAGCAGCGTTGGTGAGTCAATCTCTACGAGGTCCTGGCTTTGACGACGCATTCCAAACACACTCTGCCGTCTTCACTTGTTTTGTCGGCCTTCTGCCGTATGGTGATTGCGCTCCAATGTCTCGCATTCTACAGCTGCTTTAGTCCGCAAGTGCCTGAGAGAAGGCTGCGAATGCCCGCATCATCGCGCGTTCCCTGCTGCGACTCATTCACTGGATCCTGAGCTATCTTCATCGCCCATTTCCACGTACCATAACCATTTGTCGGGCCACTCCATAGCTATCGGCTATCCATACACTTGTCGTTACAAGCTGACATATCCATTTCCGAGGGATGTAGGCCATGCATTCCGTAAATCTACCGCTGGTGCCTTCGGCCCAGATCTCGCGAAGAAGCTCGCGCAGTTGGTGAAGATGGAGAAGAATGTCATGCGCTCCATGGAACTTGTTGGTCGTGAGCGAATGGAGGTTGCTGTAAGATCTTTCACCAATGTGGATTCTATATGTAGCAAGCTAATCCCAATTCCAGCAACAACTCTCCATCTGGGGCGAAGGGTGCGATGACGATGTTTCCGATGTTACCGATAAGCTTGGTGTCTTAATCTATGAAGTCGGCGAGCTCGAGGATCAGATGGTCGATCGCTATGATCAATACCGCGTGACCATCAAGAGCATCCGGAACATTGAAGCTTCGGTCCAGCCCAGCAGGGACCGTGAGTATCCTCAGCCGATCCACTGCCTGCTTTTCACTTATGTAACGTGTCCACGCAGGCAAACAGAAAATCACCGATCAGATCGCCCAGCTCAAGTACAAAGAGCCAAACAGCCCCCGCATCGTGGTTCTCGAACAGGAGCTTGTCCGTGCCGAAGCCGAGTCCCTGGTCGCGGAAGCCCAGCTGTCCAACATCACCCGCGAGAAGCTAAAGGCAGCGTTTACCTATCAGTTCGACGCGCTCAAAGAACATAGTGAGAAACTTGCTATCATCGCCGGATTCGGAAAGCACCTCTTGGAGCTTGTTGACGACACCCCAGTCACGCCAGGAGAAACTCGTGAGGCATACGACGGATATGAAGCTTCCAAGGCGTACGTTCCACTCCACGTCACGAAGTATCTTTACTGGACTATCTCGTTTACTGATCGTGGGCCTATAGCATCATCCAAGATTGTGAAGACGCCCTGACAAATTGGGTCACCGCCAATGCCGCCATCAAGCCATCCCTCAGCACACGCGCTCGCAACCTCTCCCAGCGTCGCCACAAGCAGCTAGGCGAGGGTATCGACCTTTCTGGCCAAGACTCGAGTATGAAAGACCGTGAGAGCGGCCTGTGGGTTCCCGCGGGCGCCCACCGCGAGTACCCAGGCAATGAGGAAGAAGAAGAGGAGGAGGAAGAGGAGGAGACGGCAAACCACGAGTCAAGAGGCCGTGAGGAGGAGAGGGCTACCGAGGCATAGAGAGCGATACAGTCGATGGCAAGCAGGAGTTGCAAGGGATGGATGTTCGAAATACCCAGCTTGAGAAGAGCAATGCAGTTTTCCTTTGTCCCCTTTATTGGTTAGTCGCATTGCACGGATGCTGATGAGGAAGATAATGGATGAGAAGTTGGGCAGGTTCGGTGGAATAATAGTTGATCTTACCTCGATTGTTGTCCTTTCTTCCAAATCTGCATAGAGTTCGAAGTATCCTATCATGGGAGAAGTGTTCCTGAACTGTGCTGTAATGGAACATAGACTACTCAAGCAAATTGTCAAATTTTGACATTCTCCTCCATGGTTGACCACCATCTGCTGTTGCCAGTATTGTTCTATTCTATACGTCAATACATAGCCTTCAAGCGATAGCTTCCCCAGCACCAATTACAGTATCCATCAGCCCTTGTGACCTGCCCTCCAGATTTCATCTAGAATTACACGCCATGACTTCCTCTTAGAAATATGACCACCACCATGCGCCCAGACTATCCGACAGAGCTCGATGCTTCGGATGTGGAAACTCCAGAGTGGGTGTGTGGAAAATATACTACACCCCCCACATCACTCCGAGCGTCGATATCGCCACCGCCACCCAGAATACGGAGGACTGATATGGATGTTGCAGCTACGTCGAACAAAGGGCGAGGCAGTGGTCCCACACCGGGCATAGCAGCCGTAGAAGCAGGCCGTGATCAAATCACCAATCACCTTGACCACTTCTCCTGCCACCTGTTGCCTCTTGTTCGGCCAGTGCCCAATAGCTGTCCTCAGCTACCAGGAATGTCGATGCGTGACTGGAAGGAATTGTACATACGCAACCAGCACGCCCACGGCCGCCACTGGGTCGTCCATCAACACGACCACCCTATAGCGGGCGTACACTACGATCTCCGGTTGCAGATCAGTGGGACCAGTTCGATCAGCTGGGCTATCATGTACGGACTTCCTGGAAGCAGCAACAGCCGGCGATTGAACAGGAATGCAACGGAGACGAGGGTGCATAATCTGTGGGTAGGTGTGTAACTCTTCCAACACATGGATCGGGTGGAGGCATGCTGATGGTCGGCAGAATCATCTGATTGAGACTGCTTCAGCTTCTACAGGTAGTCTACTCATTTGGGATACCGGAGAATATGAAGTCTTGCCGTGGCATCAGAAAAAGGAGAAGGGGACCGACGACGAACTCTCAGACTGTCCCCAGGAGGATACGCAGGATAGCTCGAAGTTGTCGGACAGTGAAAAATTGCAAATAGAATTTCAGAATGTTTGTTTTCTACCCAATCGTTGTCATCCAATTACCACTGACTCACCATGTCAGCGAAGGATCCGGATCCGTCTCCATGGCACACGTCTTCCTGAAAATTACACCCTCTCCATTCGGCTCCTCACCTCCGAGAATCGCCTCGTCCAACCCGCAAAACCCTCCAGGAAACGCCGCCGAAACCCTTCAACGGCACATGCCCCGACCCAAGTCACACCTCCAACATCCGACATGGACGAGAGCGAAACCGTGCCAGATGGTCAGCCGACCTCCATGTCCCCTTCCGCGACCCCTCTGGAACGTGAAATAGCGGAGCTCGAAGACGACAAGGTTAGACAAAGCAATGCCTACCCGGGTGCGGAGAATAGCATTGGGTCCATACATCAGCGGCGGTGGTATTTGAGTATGGATCGCTACGCCTCCGGCTTCCGTCCGTTGCCGGTTGACAAGGCTAGCACAGGTGGTCGAAAAGAATGGGATCGCAGGTGGGAGGAGGGAAGGCGGCTGGGCTTTGAACCGTTCTACGTCATGGGCAGGGACGTGGAAAAAAGTATGCTGACTGGGAGGACTGCTGATGAGGTGATGAGCGACAAGGGTGTGGAGGGGTTTGTGGGTAGGAAGGGGTGGAGGGCCGTCATCGACTGAGGTTGAGAACGGCGGAGGTTAGGCAAGCAGCGTACAGATGTCAATAGATCGTAGAGATCTTGTCAACGTCTCCCCTTTGGAGTTACGTGCGTGATGCCTTTGTTCCTGATCGAGCAGTCCAGCCGTAACCAATCCACAAAGCATCTATACCACGCTTGATCGCATTGTTTGCCATCCATGTATGTAGCCATAACTACTGTCGTCTAATGATATAACAGACCACCTCCCGCCAGTATTCCCATCATCGATCCCATGTGCCACGCGACGATCAACAATGATGAATAATAAATATTAAATATTGAATAATAAATAATAAATAATAAATAATAAATAATAAATAATGATGCATAAATAGTTAAAATACCAAAATCTCGCCTCGACGTTATCGGCTCTTCCCTCGCAGCTCTCCTTCCTGTTGGGGAAAGGATCGGTCCGCTCATGCACACACACACACACACACGCCATCGAGAAACCTCCGATATTATTGAGGGAGTGAGTGACTCACTACTGCTTGAAAGGTGGGGAGGAACGGCGCTGCATCTCGTGCATGGTCCGATGCGCGACTGACGGAATCACTGTGTTCTAGGATACATATTCAATGCATGTCGCAACGTTATTCAGCTTGGGGTGTTGTTCGTGATGCGGGTCAGATTCTGTTAATGACATCGACATTTTAGGATTTTTGATTGGTTCTGACTCATAGTTCTAACCTCTTTTTTTGTTGGCGGTGGTGTTATTGTTGATGGAGGCATGGTTTCGTGTGCATGTTGATTCTTTCTCTTGTTCTTGTCTTTAGTGTTTTGACAATGGGCAACTCGTAGCCCAATTACTGCTTCATCGTTGGTTTTCGTGTCAGAATGGGGGCTTTTGCAAGTGCGTCTACTGTTGCGGACTTGGTTGCACTTCTTTTGATCTTTCTAATCACTGTGCCGACTTTGTTGAGCTTTTACGGGAGAGTGAAGAGGAAGGCAAAGGCCAATGGCAATGGCTATGAAGAGGTGCATAAGCTCTATGAAGACCGGGACGGTGTCGCTACGGAAGAATCTCAGAGAGAGTTTTCTGCTGCGATTCCCACATATATCGCTCTTTCTGGCTGTGTTGTTGGCTTTCTGGCATCTGTTGTCATGGCGGTATTCGCATCGATCCGTTCGACTGGAACATTGATCATCGAGGAGTGGCTTATATTTGGTAGCTGGGTATGGATAATGCCGATATCGCTGCTGTCAAGGTACTAAGATAGGTGCAGTCGTTGCTCGTCGTTCAGACTGTTTATCTCGCCATCGAACACCACCCTATCAATAGATACAATCACGGATTACGTACCGCATTAGCATTCCTCCTGCTGGCGGCCGCGATTTGTGTTCGACTTGTGGTCCTGCTATTTTACATTTCGCCTCGCCCGTCATTCAACAATTTCGTCCTGGTCGACATCCTCCGATTTCTCGTCACCTTGATGTCCCTCATTGCGTGTCTGTCAATACCCAGACGACCATCGGTGTTGGCAGGGAACAGCGTCGTTGATGGTCAATACACCGTTTCCGCCCTGAGCTCGTACACCTTCAGTTTCGCCGGCCAGATCCTATCGCTCGCAAGGACGATGAAATCCCTGGATCTCGTGGATCTGCCCCAATTGCATTTCTGGGGTCGCTCCTCGTACCTTTTACGCAACTTTGGTGACATCACGACGAAGACCGACCGGCTGTGGAAATCTGTCGTGTTCGCACACTGGCCGGAATTGCTCTTCCAAACCGCGTGGGCTATGATGCATTCTGTCCTGCAATTCGCTCCGCAGCTAGCGATGTATCAGCTCCTGAAGCTACTCGAGCAGCGATCGCAGGGTGTTTCGGTCGATCACAAAGCCTGGGGTCTGGTTGTAGCCCTGGGTGCTTCCATTATCCTTGAGGCTGTAAGTTTCACGCTTGGTCAATTGAATCTTTTCATAACCTCTCTTGGTAAACAACAATCATGTTTGATTGGCGTCCTGCTCTAAAGGCAGGTTGTGTAATAATTTGACACACTTCGAGAGCACGCTGACAGAACGACTTTTTAGTGGACTCAAGCTTGGGAGCACTGGATCTGTTGGGCTCGATTGGGACAACCAATGAGAAATGAGTTGTCCGCCATGATCTTTAGTAAGTCTTTACGACGAAAGGATGTCAAAGGCGCCGGGAAAGCCAGAACTGCTGAGGATTCAAGTCTTCCCAAAACAACCGTAGTCACGAATGACCCTGGTGATGGGAGTCAAACAGACCCACTGCTTGACACCGAAGCTCCACAGATTCCCAGAATCGGTGCTGCAAATGTTGATGATGAAGAGTTTCAGAAGAGCCGCCAAAGCACGATAAACCTTGTCGTGAGTGCTTCTATCTCATCTGTAAAGCCTGTCTCATACTTACCGCTGCTGTGACTATAGGGCGTCGATGCCAAACGAGTCTCCGACTTTTCCGTTTACTACACTCAGGTACCAGAATCTATTACTGAATTGGTCGTTGCCATCACATTTTTGGTCAAATTGATTGGATGGGAAAGTCTTCTCGCCGGGCTCGCCGTCTTCGCAGTCATCATGCCACTCAATATATATGCGTCAAAGCACTACAGTGACGCCCAAGACGAGCTCATGAAGGTTCGAGACCAGAAGATGGCGGTGGTGACCGAAGCCCTGCAAGGCATCCGACAAATCAAGTTCTCCGCAGATGAACAACAATGGCAGAACAAGATAGGTAAGAAGCGAGACCAAGAACTCAAAACGCAATGGCGAGTATTCTGCTTGGATACTTGCTTGATCGGTATCTGGATTCTGGGACCTGTCATGCTGAGCGCTGTCTCTTTGACGGTCTATGCTATTCTGAACGGAAGTCTGTCAGCATCTGTAGCTTTCACAACACTCACCGTGATGGGTTCTATGGAGGCAACGCTTGCGGTACTACCAGAACTCATTGCAGATGGGTTGGAGGCTTGGGTATCGATGAAGAGAATCGACGAATATCTTCAAGCTCCAGAGCGGGACGAATACCTCACGCCTGGCTCCCAAATTTCTTTCAAGAATGCAATGGTAGCTTGGCCATCCGACTCGGAAGAACGAAATCCGGACCGCTTCATCCTGAGAGATCTTAGTTTACAATTTCCCACTGGAGGCTTAAGTGTTATTTCTGGTCAGACTGGATCTGGTAAAAGCTTGCTGTTAGCGGCAATCCTTGGGGAAGCAGACAAGTTGTCAGGTGATATTGAGATTCCGAAAGCAACCGCCGTCCAGGATTGTTATGATTATAAGGTTAACAAAAGTGACTGGATTATGACTTCTGCTATCGCATTCGTCGCACAGATACCATGGATCGAAAATGCATCTATTAAGAACAATATATTGTTCGACTTACCATTCGATGCAGGCCGCTACAAGTTGGTCCTAAGCTGCTGTGCTCTTGAGAAAGATCTTCAGATTCTGCCAGATGGCGACCAGACTGACATCGGTGCCAACGGGATAAATCTTTCGGGTGGGCAGCGCTGGCGCATCAGCTTTGCCCGGGCGTTGTACTCGCGAGCGGGAATACTGATTCTGGATGACATATTTAGGTGAGAACCGAATATTACCAAGTGTTTGTACGCGGGTGCTAACTCTCCATAGTGCGGTCGACGCTCATGTAGGGCGACAACTCTTCGAAGAAGCGCTGATTGGGGACCTTGGTAGAGGAAGAACTCGGATCTTGGTCACTCACCATTTTGGTCTAGTCATGCCCAAGACTGAGTATGCGGTTATACTTGGCGAGGGCACCGTGCAGCACGCCGGGTCTGTCGAAGAACTCCAGCGTACGGGAGTCTTGGGGCGGGTAATGAGGCAGGAGCAAAAAGATCTGAAGGGCGACAACGGTGAAGAAATGCAAGGCGTGAATGAGAACCTCAATGGCACTCTCCATGAAATTCTTTCGAATGCGACGGAAAGATCCCACAAGTTTGACAGTGGCGAAATAGATGTTCAGGGAAAGTCAAAGCCTAAGAAGTTTACCGAAGACGAGAAGCGGGAGAAAGGGGCCATTAAGATCGGTATCTACCGAGAATATCTTACAACCAGTGGTGGCGTTTGGTTTTGGCTACCCATAATGTGCCTCTACGTTGTGTACCAGGGTGTCATCGTCGGAAGATCTTGGTTCGTCGGTTACTGGACACGATCCTACAAGACAGAGTCAGCGCTGCTTCGACAATTTGTCTACCAGTATGGGTTCCAAGGCAGCAAAATCAGGTTCGAGACAGAGGCTGTCGATCATGATTTGTCCTTTTACCTAGGCATTTACGTTGGGCTCAGCATGTTCATATGCATCTTCGGGACGTTGAGATACTTTCTCGTCTTTCTCGGAGCCATAAGAGCTTCGAAGAGGTTATTCGACAAGCTGACATACGCCGTGCTTCGGGCGCCACTACGATGGCTGGACATCACGCCAGTTGGGCGGATCCTGAATAGATTCACTGCAGACTTCGCCGCCATCGACTCGCGACTAGGCAACGACTTTGGTTTCATGCTGTATCAAGGCGTTCTCTTGGCAGGAATCGTAGCTGCGGGACTCTTTGTTTCACCGTGGATGCTTCTCATCGCGGCAGTGCTGCTGATTATATGCGCGCTGATTACGAGAAGCTTTCTGGCTGGTGCCCGAGAAGTCAAGGTAGGGGCAGTGGTCCTTGATTTGAAGACTAGCGCTGACTTGACATATAGCGACTTGAGAGCAACGCCAAGAGTCCTATATTCGAACAGTTTGGCTCCGTTTTGGCTGGCATTGGGACCATTCGTGCATTCGATAAAGCTGATGCCTACCTTGAAAGGTATGTTCGCAATCCAATCCCCTTCGGAAAGTCGTTCCCATGGCTCATGTGTAGATATGGGAGGTGCTGATGTATGCTATAGGATGTTTGACAAAGTTGATACCCATGCAAAGACGTTTTGGCACATTTGGCTCTTCAACAGATGGCTGGCTCTGCGGCTGAACTTTATGGGAGCCTGCTTCGCAATTCTGGTCGCTGCAGTCATCGTCTATTCTGGCATCGAGGCCTCTTTGGCCGGCTTTGCATTGAGCTTCGCACTACAGTACAGCTCAGCTATTGTTTGGGCCGCCAGATGTTATGCAAACGTCGAATTGTCCATGAACGCCGTCGAAAGAGTCACAGAGTACTCCAATAACCCGATTGAAGACCAGGGCGCAACGGTCGACATTCCAGCAGTATGGCCGACAGAGGGGCGCATCGAAGTCTCAGGGTTTGTTGCCGGCTATGCTCCAGACCTTCCGCCGGTCCTCAAAGGTCTATCTTTCACCGTCGAGAAGAATCAACGAATTGGCGTTGTTGGTCGAACAGGGGCTGGCAAATCATCTCTGACACTGGCCCTGTTTCGCTTCCTTGAAGCACGCGAGGGCTCAATACATATCGACGGTATCGACATCTCTACCATCAGCCTTCACGCCCTTCGGAGTAGCCTGGCCACCATCCCTCAAGACCCGGTCCTCTTTTCTGGCACAGTCCGCTCAAACCTTGACGCATTCGACGATCACAGTGATGCCGAACTGTACGAAGCACTAGAACGCGTCCATTTGATCCGCAGCACCGGCCACACTTCCAGAGATGAACCCAACACCTCGCGCCCAGGCTCCAGTCCTGCCCTCGGAACCACCACCCCCGCCAACCCCGACACAAACACCAACATCTTCCGCTCCCTCTCCTCCCGCATCTCGGAAGGCGGCCTCAACCTCTCCCAAGGCCAGCGCCAACTCCTCTGCCTCGCCCGCGCCATCGTCTCCCGTCCCAAAATCATGGTCCTGGACGAAGCGACCAGTGCGGTCGACATGGCCACCGACGCGCTGATCCAGCGTAGCATCCGGGACGAGTTCCAGGATTCGACGCTGGTCGTCATCGCGCATCGGCTGAGCACGATTGCGGACTTTGATCGGATTCTGGTGATGGAGGATGGGCGGGCGGTGGAGTTTGGGGAGCCGGGGGTGTTGATGGGGGATGAAGGGGGGGTGTTTAGGGGGATGGTGGAGCAGAGTGGGGAGGTGGCGGTGTTGAGGGATGTTATTGGGGGTTTGAAGGGGGGGGATGGGGATGGGGAGGGGAAGGGGAAGGGGAGGGTGGGGTGAGTTTGCGAAAAGGGGGTGTGGGCTTTACGTTGCTTGTACGCTTATAATTGAATGATCGATGAGTGATGGTGGCGAGGGTTGGAGCTTTTGCATGGCGATGGTGTTGGGTAGCGTAGAGGTCCTACGTCTTTTTGTTGTTTGAGGGGATCGGGAGATGAAAAGTTATAGACATTGGGGTTGTGATTATGATGATATCCTATCCGTCTTAGATTCTAGCCATGGCTTTCTCTACTGTTTTACCTCTCTACCTCTCTGCCCGTACGTCTGCTTGTCTATCTAAAAAAGTCTGGTACCCTTGTTAAACGTTGGCGTTTTCTTGACTAGATGTCTTATACTACTCCATCTATAATACCTATCTAACCACCTCTTCCTATCAAAGATTAGACACCAAGGAAAACAGTCCCTTGCCACCCCGCTCGGCTCAGCAACATATTGACCAGCCATCTTTCCTGTATATAGACAACCTACCAGGTCTATCCACGAAAGATCAGCTCTACACTCCAATACCAATATTGCTAAACACCTCTTCCTTTCTATCCATCTATCTATCGAAATCTGCCTTCATCTAACAAAGCACGGACCCCGAGTGAAGAACTGACGAATGATGGAATTCTCTTTACCGCGTTCATGTTGTTGATATGGGCGAGGGTGAGTCTGGTGTTTTGTGCAACGGTGGACGGGGTTTGAGGGGATTAGTGGCATGATGAGGTTCTTGTTTTCTTGGTTCTTTTGGTGGGTCTCGGATGGTGTGGTGGGAGGGTTTCGGTTTGTTTTGATGTTTGTGTTTTGGAGGGGTTGAGGAGAGGTGGTTGTGGTGGTGGTGGTGGTGTTTTGGAGGGGTTGAGGGGTTGGTTGTGGTGCTAGGGGATGGGGATGGGGATGGAGGATGGGGGGTAGTGTGATAGAGGTTTGAGTGGGTGGTTTGAGTGGGTGGTTGGTTGGTTGGTTGGTTGGTTGGTTGGATGGATATATAGGTATATATATAGATATATGGATACAGGGATACGGGGTAACAGGGATACATAGATACAGGGATACAGGGATATATGCACGTATCAATTCATTGCAATGGACATCGGATGTATTGAAGACGCGTTAGTGGTCAGGAAAATAGGCTGGTGTACCCGTTATAGATTATGAGTACGATAGGAATGGATAAGTTCATGTAGTGGAAGAGGTGGGATGTTATATTTGTTTTAGGATTAGGGGAGTTGGGAGGGCTTTAGTGTGTATTGGTTGGGGTGAGCGGGACGTGTGGGTGGAGGGAGAGTTGTAGTTTTATTTATGAGGTGATAGATTGATGGATTGTGGTTTGTGAGTGTGTGTGATTATTGGGGTGATGGCTGGATGTTCACAGTTGGTATCTGGATGGGTTACGCGTTGTGGGGTCATGTCAGATGGAGTGGATGATGAGGTTTCATTACTTTCCATTAACCGTTGACGACGCCTGCTATATCTTGATATTGTTTTCGTCGTTTTAGTCAGTTTTTATGCCACCATCTCGTTCTTGGAATTCATTTCACTCAAACTTCATGATCGTGACTGATCTACCATCTGGGCCTGTGCATGAGGATACTTTGGGCATTCAGCGTACGAACACGGCCACCGTCACCTCGTTCCCCCAACCTGCGACCAAGCCCAACTCATGCCACGCCGTCTCGATGTCGATTTCCAATACGGGTGCTCGATTGCTGATCTTTACTGTATGTACGGGTATCACTTTACCACCTGCAGAATTCGAGGTCAATATGATGGCTATGCCAAGTCATGCGCAACAAGTAAAGGAGCGCGTACCCAGCATGATCAAAAGATCGTCTTTGACAGACTTTTCGTGGATCGTGGATATGTAAATCCCTACTACGCCCAGCGCTTTCAGGACCACTTCGATTTCCAATTTCCCACCCGTCTTGACTTTGGTGGACGTGTTCAGTACGGCGGCTGCGCCAGTCATTTTGCGCAAGAGGCCGAGAACACCAACTTTCGTTGCAGCTGGAATAGAGTCCTTTGTTTGAGAGGGGACATCGGTGATTGAGCGGAGAGGAACCGCCGAAAGAATCTCGTAGCCTTTGACTTCCACTTCTAGCGAGACAACGGGCGTTTCGCTGTCGAGCTTCATACACTGACTTACCTCGCCAGTCGTGTGTGCGTGGACAATATATTCTTGCTCGCTTTCGATGCCGGGGAAGGAATTGATGTTCACAAGTTCTGAGAGCGGACGCTGGCTGACGTTGAACAAGGCCAAGATACCTGTACCCCCTGTGCCGCCAGTGAAAGTGCCCACCTTCAGTAACCGCTCTTCTTCGTACCCAGTGTAAATCTCCACGGTCTTGCCAATGACAGGTGGGCGGAGGATGATGGTTTTGTCCTTTGTGGTTCGAGCGGTCATTTCGGCGAGGAGAGCGAGATTGTGTTGACCCGGCCCGTCGGTGAAGTAGATTGGGCCGCCGGAGACGCAGCGGCCGGCGGCGTGGAATGACGAGTAGGGATGAGAAGTTTGGAACATGTCCCAGTCTGGCAATATGTTCAGATGGGACGTTAGTAGGGAGTTGTGCGCGTTCACGAAAATGTGCCAGGGGTGCGAGGTTGGTATGCCGGGGAAGAAATCATCGCTGTTGCGGACCATCATGCGTGGTTTGTTCAGGGGGAGTTGGGTGTGAAAGAGAATCTGAGGAATCTGGGACATGCAGGAGATGGCTTTTATGGAGAAGTAACGGAGGCTGTTTATGGTCCAGGCATCTTGAAAGGCGGCGATGGTACGGGAGCGGTCGGGGGCGTCGGCGAGGAGGTCGAGTACAAACTGAGCGTCTGTTTTTACGGAGTCAACGCCGCATTCAAGGAGGAATCTGGACAATTAGTTTTCCATCGAAAAGGCAATAGAGGCAAGCATCCTGGGTAAGATACGCACTTGTAGAAGTCATTGTACATGCGATCTATGTCGTCCGGGTCTACGATCGTGACTGAATCACCTGTGATGAGGCTGCTCTCTTTCCGGACTTCGACCGTTTTGTAGTTCTTTGCTATCTCGCCGCGTGGGGAGACGCCACCCCAATATCCGGCCTATATTGATTGTCAACTACTACATTGCTTCTCCGTTACTCGGAAACGTACGATAGCATGCCAAACAGCTATATGCTGAACGTCTGGATGTTGGTCTCGAATATTTGTAATGGTGTGCTTCAATCCATGAGGGAAGCCTTCTTCATTCGCTTCGAATCTGGTCCAGCCACGCTGGAACTGTGACTTGCCTTCCGGGTCCTTGCACGCCTCAGTATGTAACGAGTAAGGAATTATCTCGCACGACTTACAATTGATTGCCAATTGTCATCAATGATTAGATTTGTGACTGATCGAATGAGCACACATATTATACTTGGAACAGACGGACGTACTTTTGATATTGTTCTCCTTGAGAACGGTCAGAGCATTGTAGATCTTGTCCTCATTCAAATCTTGTCCAAGAGCGTTCCACGTGCAGTAAGTCAGACCATCGTACCAATTTTCCATCCATTCGACTCTGACATCGTTCTCAATAGCAACTTTCATTTCATCCCTGACTTTGTTGCTTACAATTTCGTTTTCGCAAACAATCTTACGAGCGTGATACATCACAGCAGCGTTGGCTTTCTCGAACGTGGTTCCTACAGCTGCAATGGTATGCGCTGTACTGGACTCGGACCTATCGTTCCTCGCGGAGACTATGACATTACCTTGGCCATCTGGTTTGAAAACGGTCAAGACATCGTCTACTCCGCTAACGGCCAAGATTACCAAATGGAGTCCGTCCCAGCGCAAGAAGGAACACAACACGGCATCTTCGGTTGGAGAAAAGTTGCCTTTCCCATGTCGCGGTGCCAGCCAAGGGCTCCAGATCCTCACGAGAGAAAACCACCTGGTGAAGCTACGAGGCGTGCCAAGACTGATGCTGGCCCAGCTAGACGACACGCCTTCAGCCGCCTTTACAGGGGCGGTGATGGACCACAGCTGCGTATCAGAAGTATCACTAGGAACTGACCGTACAGCGAACTCGGAGCTAATGCCCTTCAAATAGTCCTCGAGCTCAGACGGTGGCTTCTGAGGCTGGAAATACAGCTCTCCATCTGTCAGGGTCGATTGATCATTGACCCATTTCCAAGCACTCAAGGTTCCAATCCGATACTTCAAAGTGAAACTCACTCGTTCCTGGTTATGACCATCAATGGGTAGATCAATGGAAAAGTATCGACGGTATACATTGGCTCCAGTGGATGAGCTGACAGCAAACTAATTCTTCAGTAAGCTCACATGGTTTCATGTCGATTCACAATGTCATTACGGGTTTGATTGCTTTGGACTGCTCCTGTAGATGCAGGTCCTGCCACTCTCTGTTCTCATGGCCGTTATGCCAGATGACAGCATCCCAGCTTTGTTCTGGAAAAGATCTACTAGACTCAAGAAGTACGGTGAATTTGACCTAGCATTCTTCAGCATGTCGAGAGGGTTGAATACTCGTCGTCAGTATCATCATCGTAAAGCGCACCGTCTTTCCATGTGGTACAACCGTGGCCTGCCCCAATGGCGGGTCACAAACAGCATTAGCGAACAGCAACATTTGGGCTGGTCTTACAAATTTCAGCTGAAATGGTTTCCCATAGAGGTCGTTGGTGACCATGCTGACTTCCGAGTCTCAGCGTCGTTTGCAGGCTTGAATGGCGGCGTCGCGATTGCAGCGGAAATGATTCCGCTTCGCCCATTGCTCGCAGCGATCTTTCAATCTTTACTGTTGTATGTAACCCTTGACATTACTTGGATTCAGCGATAATCCGATGATAGTCAGAAGTGCCGCTGGGCTGCGACTGAAGTCGCCTTACATCTGTCCATCATGTGCTTTACGCCTTCGCCCAACAAGCGCCGTGCATCAGAAGAGAGGGATCACCCAAAACTATCTCGAAAAGACCATAGAGGCGAAGTTGGACTGGACAAAGCGGGCTACGGAGATCAAGTCTGGCAACCAAGAAAGCATGTTGATCATGCTGGAGAAAAGAGGGTATATAAATCAGATTGTTGGGTAAGCGACAGAAGTACAGTGAAGCGTCCTGTAGGCTAAGTCTTCCACCAGCGACCGAGATGACCTCGATAAATTGATGACCGAAAAACGAGTCGGCATATATGTTGGCATCGATCCGACAGCGTCATCTCTGCACATCGGGCACCTGCTTCCACTGATGGTTTTATATTGGGCATATATCCAAGGCTTTCACGCATGCTCCCTAGTATGACTTCTCCTACCTGCTTGAAGCCCCATGATCGCTGAGGAGTCCAGCTTGGTGGCGCGACCGCACAAATCGGTGATCCCACAGGGCGATCGACTATGCGAGAAGCTCAGCACAGAACGGTGCGGAAAATCAACATGGCCAAGATACATCTGCAGCTCAGATCTATGTGGATGAATGTGGAGAGACGAGCGAGGGAATATGGATATCGGTGGGAATGGGCGTGGAGGAGAGAGTTGACAAACAACAATGCCTGGCTGAATAAGATGCCGTTCCTTGAAATGATGAAGCTCCTTGGGCAGGGCGTCCGAGTAGGGACGATGCTGGGGCGGGATTCGTAAGCCGGTCTTTCTCCAATCGTCGTCGTGATGGCGAATTTGGTCTGAATGCTGATTTTCCTTCATCGTAAGGGTCAAGGAGCGCATGAAGCAGGGAGAAGGCATGTCATTTGCTGAGTTTTCGTATCCACTGCTACAAGCGTGGGACTGGTGGCACATGTACTCCACAAAGGACATCCAAGTTCAAGTCGGAGGATCTGATCAATTCGGAAACATTCTAGCTGGTATTGACGCTGTCAATTACATCAGGTTCAATCATTTTGATCCTGATACTAGGCATGACGAAAAGAAAATGAGAGCGGAGCAGGCCTTCCTTAAGAAACCCATGGGCTTTACTGTTCCGCTATTGACGACCAAATCTGGTGAGAAGTTTGGGAAGAGTGCGGGAAACGCCGTCTGGCTCGATCAAGAGTTGACTAGTGCATTTGAACTATACCAGGTAAGTCGCATCATGCTGAGTTTCTACCATGGCCTGACGACATTCAGTTCTTCCTCAGGATGGCGGATGCAGACGTTCATCGATACCTCAAACTCTTCACCTTTGAACCACTCGACGTACTTGACAGTCTTATGCAAGAGCACAACAAGGATCCTTCCAAACGAGTGGCCCAGCATAAATTAGCCCGTGAGGTCCTCGAGCTTGTTCATTCAGACAAGATCGCCCGGGAGACCGAGCTACAACATAGAATCCTATTCCAAAAAGATTCAGCATCTGTCCCAATGGGGCTCTCGGAGGACGCGGGGAATCCTATAGATCCGACAAAACAGTCAGATCAAACGGACCCTGTCGAGAAAAAAGTGCCTACTCCCGTACGAGACACTGCGGACAAAACGCCATTTCGGAGCCTTACCCTTCCCAGGTCTCTGGTCTACAATCAACCAATCTCTCGAGTGCTCTACCACGCAGGTATGGTTTCCTCCCGTAGCGAGGGCCATCGCATCGTCAAGAACAAAGGAGTCTACCTTGGGGCTCGACCCAGTGCCGCTGGAACCATGGGAGATCACCTTGACTGGTCGCCAGCGCTGACCTGGGAGGGTAGTGAGACGGAGAAATACATTATTGGAGAAAACACTCTCATGCTGAGGGTCGGGAAATGGAACGTGAAGATCATCAAGATCATTAGCGACGAGGATTTCGAAGCTGAAGGACTTACTGCCCCAGGATGGAAGGAGGAGAATGAAGAAAAGCCGTTGACGGAGGGCTTGAGGAAGATGAAGTCCTGGCATGCTAAGAATTACCTTAAGCAGGCGTCGCTTCACCAGAGGAGGCCCGGTCCAAGGAAAAGTGACGAAGACTGGGACAAACCACTGAGATCATATATACAATAGTGTACAAGTAATTCAATCATACTCTCATCAATAGTCAACCTTAATTAGTAAGGTTACATGGCGGTGGATGAATATGATAGCCAAAAGTACACAAGTGGAATAAATCAGTGCCAAGAAATCGCGTCAAGCGCGTCCTCGTTCACGTCTCCACGAACCTATTTCTTGACTATTACCCACTAGAAACTTTACATCAAGCGATATCAATGCTCATAAGTCTATACAAGTCCTTTTAGGAGCTTGCTAAAGTCTTCGGTAGCATGGCAGGCCCATCCAATTCCTCCCCAGCAGCGCCGCCTACGCTGAAAAAGTCAACGTCGAGCTCCAAGAGCCAGACCTCCATTGCGGGCTTCTTCAGGAAGAAAGATTCAGTAGCTTCCGCAGACGGTACGCCAATAAATACTGCAACAACCTTACCCAAGAGCAACGGAATCAGGATATCCTCTATCTCGTCGAGTCAGAGCTTGACGCCGGCGCCAAGTAGTGATGCTGCAGAAGACCTTGGGGGAGAGGTACAAACGAAGCCTGTCAAGAAGAAGGGCAATCACGCTTCCAACGGCTTGCCATCGCCAATAATGCCTGCAAGTGTGTTTGATGCTAGCGACCCAGGGCAGGAGAATATAGTGCCAAAGGGTTTCTACAGTCCTTCTCGAAAGGTGAGCAGCTCATCGTTCACGCTTGTGGATGGCATCACTGATATCACGCCACAGGCTAAGAGGACAGTCAACTACGCTGTCGATCAGTCCTCTGGAGAAGAAGACAATGAAGAAGAGGCATTCAAGTCTAATAAAACCAGAGGACGAGCTGCGAAGCGCAGAAAAACCCAGGTTGATAGCGAGGATGAGGACGTCTTCGTAATGGATGCTCGAGCCGAAAATGATATTATTGACGAGGGTAACCTTTTCGGTCCAATGCAATAACAAGGTTCCACTTGCTGACGACCATTTACAAGGTGACTTTGTTGTAGACGACGAGTCAGACGATGTCACAGCCTCCAAGTCGAAACGAAAGCGACCTTCTGCTGCAAAGGCATCCTCGCAAGTGTTCAGAGCAGCTTCCGCTCTTGACGAGGAAGACATGGAGGAAATTGAAGAATTACCCGCGGCATCCACCGCAACGCAGTGGACGTTTGACCCAAGTGCTGCCCCTTCTTTGCACCATCAGCCTCGAACTACAAACAAAACTCTTCAGCCTGATCTTACGGCTAAGACCTGTAAGGCCAAGGAAAAGGCACATAAGAGCGATCCTGAACAACGTTACTCGTGGCTCAAAGACATCCGTGATATGGATGGAAACAGACCGGACCATCCAGACTACGATCCCAGGACAATATACGTACCGCCAGGTGCCATGGCAAAGTTCACAGCCTTCGAAAAACAGTATTGGGAGATCAAGCAGAAATACTGGGACACCATCGTCTTCTTCAAGAAGGGGAAATTCTACGAACTTTACGAGAACGACGCCACCATAGGACACCAGCTCTTCGATCTGAAGCTCACCGATCGGGTCAACATGCGCATGGTTGGTGTACCTGAAGCGAGTCTCCACACTTGGGCCAATCAATTCGTCGCTAAGGGGTTCAAAATCGCTCGTGTAGACCAAGTCGAATCTGCACTAGGCAAAGAGATGCGAGAACGTGACAACAAACAGCCTGGTAAAGCTACCAAAGATAAAGTGATCTCTCGGCAACTGGCCAGCGTACTCACAAGTGGCACCCTTGTGGACAGCGGAATGCTCCAAGACGACATGTCCACGTATTGTGTTGCAATCAAGGAGTCAGAGCAGGATGGCCAACCTACTTTTGGCATTGCGTTTGTTGATGCCGCCTCGGGCCAATTCTTCTTAACTCACTTTACGGACGACCCAGAATTGACCAAGTTTGAAACCTTCGTGGCACAGATGAGACCTCGCGAACTGCTAGTGGAGAGGTCATGCATGTCCACGAAAGCTCTGAGGATACTGAAGAGCACCACTGCGCCAAGCACGTTGTGGAACCATCTGAAACCTGGCAAGGAGTTTTGGACCGCAGATACTGCGAATCGAGAAATCAGCGCTGGTAAGTACTTCATCAACGCTGAAGGCGATGACCTAGAAGCGTGGCCCGAGGCTCTTTTGGAAGCTCGGGAGGATGGTATCGTGATGTCTGCATTCGGTGCTTTGGTGCAGTACCTTCAGACTCTACAGATTGAGCGCGACCTCTTGACGCTCAAGAACATCTCATGGTATGACCCAATCAAAAGCGCGAGCACTCTGATTCTGGACGGAAAGAGTTTGCTCAATCTAGAAATCTTCGCCAACTCATTTGATGGTGGCATTGATGGCACCCTGTTCACCGTCCTCAACCGTTGCATCACTCCATTTGGAAAACGCATGTTCAAACAGTGGGTCTGCCATCCATTGACGGATGCCCACCAGATCAACGCACGCCTCGATGCTGTAGAATATCTCAATGCGGATGCTACTATCAGGGAACAATTCATTTCAAATCTCACTAAACTACCCGACCTTGAGAGAATGATCTCTCGAATCCATGCGGGTAGCTGCAAAGCGCAAGATTTCGTACGTGTCCTAGACGGATTCGAACAGATCGATTACACAATGAGCCTTGTGCGAGATGTAGGTTCAGGAGTGGGAATCGTGGGCCAATTGATCTCGAAAATGCCAGATTTGAAAATCCTCCTCGGTCATTGGAAGTCGGCGTTCGACCACGAGAAGGCGAAAGACGCAGGTCTGCTCATTCCAGAACGTGGGATCGAAGAGGACTTCGACGAAAGTCAAGATCTTATCGAGGGTATCCTTGCTGATCTTGAGACTTTACTGAAGAAGACGCGAAAAGACTTGGGGTCTAGCGCCATCGAATATAGAGACAACGGTAAAGAAATTTACCAATTCGAAGTTCCCCTTAAAGTCAAGGGCGTGCCGAAGAACTGGGACCAGATGTCTGCTACAGCGAAGGTGAGGCGATACTACAGCCCAGAGCTTCGCGTTCTTGTCAGGAAGTATCAAGAAGCGCAAGAAACGCACGGGCAAATTGTCAAAGAGGTCTCAGGACGATTCTTCCAGGCTTTCGATAAAGACTACAATACCTGGCTAGCAGCGACACAAATTATATCGCATTTGGATTGCCTTATCAGCCTAGCCAGAGCATCCTTAGCACTTGGCGAACCAAGCTGCCGCCCCAAATTCGTGGACGATGACCGCAGCATTCTCGAATTTGAAGACCTCCGCCATCCTTGCATGTTAGGAAACGTCTCAGACTTCATTCCCAACGACGTCAAGCTCGGTGGCGACACAGCCAACATCAGTCTCCTCACAGGCGCCAACGCCGCCGGCAAATCCACCATCTTACGAATGACGTGCATCGCGGTCATCATGGCCCAAATCGGTTGTTTCGTCCCCGCCACCTCCGCCCGCCTGACTTCAGTCGACAGGATCATGTCCCGGCTTGGGGCCAACGACAACATCTTCGCCGCCCAATCCACCTTCTTCGTCGAACTCGCCGAGACGAAGAAGATCCTCTCCGAAGCCACCCCACGCTCCCTCGTCATCCTCGACGAGCTCGGCCGCGGCACCTCATCCTACGATGGCGTGGCGGTGGCGCAGGCGGTCCTCCACCACGTCGCCACGCATATCGGCTGCGTGGGCTTCTTCGCCACGCACTACCATTCCCTCGCCGAAGAATTCTCCTCGCACCCTGAGATCCGAAACCGCCGAATGCGTATCTACGTCGACGACGAGCATCGCCGCGTCACGTTCCTCTACAAATTGGAGGATGGCGTCGCGGAAGGCAGTTTCGGCATGCATTGCGCCAGCATGTGCGGCATCCCGGCCAAGGTGGTCGAGAGGGCGGAGGTTGCGGCGAGGGAGTGGGAACATACGTCGCGGTTGAAGGAGAGCTTGGAGGTGGCGAGGCGGGGGTGTTGGGTTCCGTTGGGAATGCAGAGTGATGTCGCCTGGATGCTGAAGGAGGCGCGGGACAGCGTCGGGGGTAGAGGGGTTGAGGTGTTGAGGCGGGCTATTGAGGCGTTGTGAGATTGACAAAGAGAATGCTGCAAAGGGTGACTACTATGTTGTACGGGATCCGAAGTGAGCAATTTGCTGGGGGCTTTGGCGAGCGCTCTCCTGTTTTGCATAGTGAGCGGCTTTTTATCTTCTGCTTTATCTGCTTTAATTTAGATGTTACATTAGCGTTCGTAGAGGCGATGTATGAGACCTTCGAGCTTGATCTCATGAACCTAGCTTTTTGTCGGTCATATACAGTATTAGTCCGCATTTAAAGTCTTCTATTTGAGAATCGGGTCTTGATCAACTACTACATCGTAATATACTATACATGTACGTACAAGCTACGTCCTCAGCCGTCAGCGATAGTGTAGTGGATATTTTGGTGGTGGGTGTTGACACCACCGACTCCCTCTTCCCAATGGAGGATGTTCTCTGTGCGTTGTAGAACTTGGAGGTCCTTGGCTGTACAATGTGGCGGATACCTACCCACTGGTTCTATCGTCTGATTATGTTGGACGTAGGTATCAAGGGGGTATATCAGTTAGTAGTAAGTGTCGGAAAGCGTATTATGGGTTGACTACCTTCTTCCCTTGTGGTGGTGGATGAGGGTGGGGGTTAGGGGATTCAAAGAAGGGGAAGAGTCTATTTTTTTCCCTCATGAGCTGCGCTTTTTTGATGCGTGGGAGGGAGACGGTTGGTTGTGGAGTTGGGGTTGAGAGGGTTGCTGGTTAGTTGGTTGTTTGTTGGTGGATGGCTTTTATACGCTGGGGGATTTGGATATGTACAGTGGGTTGAGTTTATGGTGGGGGATGGATTGGTTGGGGGAAGATGTGGGGTGGGAATGGGATTGGGATTGGATCGGGGTTTTATTTTGTGGATATGATTGTTGTGTTTGAGGATTTTAGGGTTTTGAGGGTTTTGAGGGTTTTGATTTTGAGGGGGTGGGATGGATAGGATTTATGGGAGAGATGGGATAGGGGGGGATGGGGTGGGTGGGTTAGATGGATGGGGTGGATGGGAGTAGGATTTGGATCGGGGGTGATAGGTGGGCTGGGATGGGATTGATGGGTTAGGTGGGATAGATTGGCTAGGATCAATAAGATAGGATAGAGAGCTAGACTAGGAGACTAATAAAGTACTTAGGCAGGCGCTTGCGCGGATGGTGCGTGGGTTTTAGTAGATATGATGAAGTATGTTTCATTGAGATGGGTGGGATGGGATGGGATGGGATGGGATTAATGGGATGGGATGGATAAATGAATGGGATGGATAGATGATTGATTGGGACAGATAGAAGATGGGATGGGATGAGTTGGAGCTGGATTTTAATATACACGCGAAGTTGGGTAGATTAGATTTGTGTCAGTATGCTGTTTGACTTGGCGAAATACCTAGCTACTTTAGCTAGCAATTTGATCGATTCATCGCTTAGTGCACTTTCTACCTCTCTACCATCCTGTGTTGTTGCTTCGCGAGTGGAATATACCTTAACGAATGATGATACTAATACGCAATGAGAGAGCGTGCCACCTTTCGGACTATTCCGTCGGTTATTTCGTAAAGAGCGATGAGATAGTAAGGGGGCGTGGGAATGATGTGAGCGGACCGTTACCATTTCCAAATGAGCGGAGAGTCCAAGATGGAGGCGAAACTGGGGATCTTGGAGGCTTTGGATATGGTATGTTGGGGAAGGTGCTAAGAGCTGTTAATTAGGTTGGGATTTGGGGTGCGGAATGAAGTGAGGTGATGGAATCAGGTATGAAGGGCAACATGCTGGTACAATTGGATAGATGTAGGAACATACCTCAAGCAGCGACCTCGTCGCCAGTAGACTTGTATGGGTCTAAGCAAAGGTCTGCTCATCGATCGCCTTCTGAGCAAGGTACATCTCCTCTTCGGTCAACTCATCAGGACCTTCGACAGCAATGTTACCGTCACCGAACATCGACAGATGTTCGCGTTCGGTCTCCACTTGGCTAATAGCTTCGTCCTTGATCTTCGAATTTGCTAAGTCAGTGCCGTCATTGTGGGTCGCAGCTGCAGTGGTAAGAACCGCTTTGCCTTCCTTTTTGACGCGAGGCTTAGAGACAGGAGCGTCGGGATCTTTAGCCTTGCTCTTGTAGACGCGCTTCTTCTTGGCTGGGGTCCCATCGGTCGCAGCGTCTTCTTCATGGGCGGTAGCGTCTTCGGCGACGGCGTCAGTATAGTCTTCGGCTTTGATTGGCGACGAGGGCTCTGGTGCCTTGCGCTTAGCTGCCCCTTTCTTCTTTGGGGTGTTGGTAGGGCTTTGCTCGTCATCGGCTGCAACCCCGTTCTCGCCTTCAGCTTCGGCCTCAGCCTCAGCCTCAGCGCCCGCTTTGGCTTTTGACTTGGTAGTTGCGCGCTTCTTCGGAGTCGCCGTGGGCTTTGAGGGAGTGGCAAAGCCAGATGAGGTCAGAGCAGCACCATCTCCTGGGTCATCATCAAAGTCTGTCTCCTCGAACGCATCGAGCAGAGACTTACCCGTGGATGTGGAGGCCTCAGTCCCAGAGATGAGCTTCTTCTTTACCACATTCCAAGAAGCGTTGGCAGAAGCGGTGGTTTTGAGTTTGGCAAGATCCATGAATTTCTTGTAATCGACCTTGATGATACAATTGGTTAATTTTAGTTCGAATCATGCGCAAGCTTCGAGTACATTGGATGACAGCGTACAACATTCGTCATAGAATTCAGCATGGATCTCACACAGAAACAATTGGTTGAAATTGAAATACAGTGGGAGTGTAAGTAAGAAAGATATAAGTTCGATATAAGTGATCTTGGTCTGAGCTCACCTGGAAGCTGTTGGGATCTTTCAAGCACTGGAATGCGATAGTGATCAACTCCATGTCGCGAGGAGTGAACGTTGGCTTTTCAGACATATTGTCAAGTATGGAGTTCTGTGTTGCGTTGTACCTTCGTCAAAAGCGAAGTCGAGTTGCGATGTACCTTGGATGAGAGCGAAATGCTGAGGAGTGAGGTGAGATGTTTGTAGATCTTCGAGATCACCAATTTCACTAGCGCAGTTTCTAGGTCACTCAAGATAGGGTGAAGTGACGAACGAAGAGGTACTTTCATGTATTCGGAGGGACTTGAAGTACCGTTATCAACAGTGTTAGGCCTGGCTGACCGAATTTTTTGATGTCCGGCGGAGTTGGAAAGTGAAGAGATTGAATTCTTCCGCTTTCCCACCGGATGGTACTGCACACGAGGGGTTTGATCGCCTAGACAGGTTAACCAGCGACTTGGTCCCTCATTGAGACTGACTTCATACGACTTGTAATCCTGGGCTCAAAGTTCAGTCAATCTCCTCCGCTTCTGGATGCAACACAGCCGAGGGTCATTCCTCCCTGTTGCGAATTTGATTGAAAACTCGTTGCCATATAGCAGCCTCGACAGTCTTCCTTCGCCCATTGCCAACGAAAAATGAGCGCTGCTCCTTCGGTGCCCACCATGGCCTTGGCCTGAGCGGGAGCCTTGGTTCTCGAAGAAGATTCTGGATCCCGAATAGAGCCCTGGTGGGCTGTAAATCTGAAATCTTCATCCTGGAACTACGAAGGCTCCCATACGATTTGATAGTGGTCATCTCGACTTCTGTGGCTGGGGCTATGTTTTGCGACCACTTCATCAACTGCTCTCTTGATCGTCGAGCAAACATTGGCAACCTAATGTGGACATATGCCACGAAGGGTGAAGAGTAGTATGTCATATAAATCAATGGAACAGCCCCGGCAGCGGCGACTACATGCGTCAGTCTGTGTGCTACTCTCTATCCTTGATGCGGCTATGAAAGTTACCAGCAGGAGCAACCCAAACAGGTTGTGCTTTGTCATTGTAATATCTTGGAGCAACAAGAAAAAGGGTGGTGGAGAACAGAAAGATGGTGGTGACTTTCAGGATACCAAGGAAAACTATTCTTCCGGTGCCGGCATGGTAGATCAGAAGACGCTCTGGAATAGCTACAAGTCAAAGTCAGTCTTCCTTACTTCTTCGGTCTTTTCATTGATCCTACCTGCTTTGTGAGGGTTTTCATAGACTGATGCATAGGCTCTGCACGGGATGCGGAAAGGTGTGGGACGAAATCTGAGCCAAGCTCGAGGCTTCCTGAGAGCGCTGGACAGTGATGAACAGGCTGCTCGCTCAAACGTACAAGACATGTCTATTCTAGTGCGAGGTTGTTACGTGGCCATAGTGACATTGTAGGATCATTCCAAAGAGACAGCCGTTCCATACCTTACGTTACATAAAATACTTTACTTTACTTTGTAATTAATTCGGCTATTGCCGCCAGACGCGGGTTATCGGAGATCGACAGCAGGGTTCATCCATTGGAAGCTTGGCTCCTCAACTCGTCAGCTTCAATGAACAAAGTTGCTTTGAAAGGCTTCGGCCACCAGTGCCATATCCAGTCTTTACAGCACAGTTGTTGCAATTGATCGATCATCCTGCAGTATATACTGTAATTCCGGACTGCAGCTTGACCATGAGCTTTGTTCGGTGAGATGCGGCTCCTTCCGAGTCATGCTAAATACTATGACCTTGTTCATCGCGATCTACGCCTTGCACATCTTGCTGCTGGCTCGTACTGGAGGAGCTTACACTGTTCTCTCTGACGATGCTTTGAAGTCCATTCCTCGTCCTGGCGCCGATTTCAACATCCAGAATGGCAAGCTTCTTGCACCAATCTTGCAGCCGCGAGTACCTGGCACCTCAGGCTCGACGGCGGTGCTGAATCACTTCACCGATTTCTTCCAGCAGGATTTGCCTCAATGGCATGTCGCGTATCAGAATTCCACTTCCAAGACACCCGTGACCGGCGATAAGGACATCCCCTTCGTCAATCTCATCGCGACCAGAGATCCTCCTTGGACGAATGCTGGCGAAGTCGGCTACCTTACCTTGGTCGCTCACTATGACAGCAAATTGACCCCAGAAGGGTTTATTGGTGCCACGGATAGCGCTGCGCCATGTGCAATGCTCATGCATGTTGCCCGTAGCTTGGACGACGCCATGACTAGGAAATGGGCTGCTATGGACAAACTAGGAATCAAGCAGGAAGACTACGATCTTGGTTTAGAAGAGCACAAAGGCCTTCAAGTTATACTACTCGATGGCGAGGAAGCGTTCGAAATCTGGACAGAAAAAGACTCCATCTATGGGGCTAAAGCATTAGCCGCGGAAATGGAAGCAACGTATCATCCAGCTCTGTCAACCTATCATAATGCAATCTCCTCCATACATCTGTTTCTCCTGCTCGATTTATTAGGCGAGGGGTCTCCCAGTCCTACAGTGCCGTCGTACTTCAAGACGACCCACTGGGCATATAAGAGTATGGCTAGCTTGGAGGATCGTTTGCGACAACATTCATTGTTCGCTTCTTCGCCAAATCATCCTTCGAAGCAAGACGCAAACAAAGTGAAAGGGAAGCGCCAAGAGCCAACGTGGCTGCACGACATTGACAAAAGTAACGACAGATGGTTGGGCGGTTACATAGGCGATGATCACGAACCGTTCATGGCAAGAGGAGTGGACATTCTACACATGATCCCGCACCCATTTCCAGTAGTATGGCACAAGCCCACCGACGATGGTGAGCATCTGGATATGGACACTATAGAAGACTGGGCCGTCCTGGTAACGGCATTCGCCGCGGAGTGGATGGACCTCGAGGGATATATGAAGGTACAGGCGGGTGGAAGAAGAGGTATGCCCGGTATTCAGGCCAAAAAGATCGTTAGCAAAACAGAACTGTGAGTGCGTTGCAGCAGCTCCATGTCGTTACTCCGAGGCTCATCTGTCCCGAAGGACATGAGATGCTGTAAGCAAATCGCCCACAAGCATGTCCCGTCCAAGGACGACCTACCCTGACAACCACCACGATTCACCAGCCGTCCTTGCCGAAAATCTTCCTAGACTATTATCAGACAGATTCAGACATCCGATTCGGAACTCCGAGGAGTCAAGAATTTCGGTCTGAAGTGGTCAACCAGGCACGCCAGGCTGCCCAGTTAGACAAGGCTGATGAGATCGGAGTTCCTGAATCTAAGGATGGGGGATCACTACAGGTTGGGAAGCGCAAGAGAAGGAGCGGAAGGTGGAAGAGGCAATGATTACGCGATGGGTACGACCATAGTCGCGCTGTGAGCACGCGAAAGTGTCTTCCCATGCTGCCGATGCATAGGTACACTGTTGGGGTTCAAGTGGGAGAAATTGAGTAAGCGTAGCTTTCCCCGAGCTTCTGCCTACTCCGAATCGCCCTGTTTGTAAACGGATTTTAGGGAAGTTGTAAAGATATCTTTGGAGCACGGCGTCCTGATAACTACTTTAGACAGCAATGGGAAGAAGTCACAGCTGGCAAAGGCTAAACCTATAAAGGCCATGATAGAGCTAGTGCCCTTAGCTTATCGATCTAGCCCCATCGGGCTAGCACATACCAGGGATGATTTCCCGCTACGGCTTTACCCCACATCGACAACCTTTACAACAATTGCCGTAGCGGGGAGCAAACTTCTCCGCCATGGAGCAACGGCAATGACGATGTTCTCGCCAGTGGGTGTGATGGAGATATCATAGCCTGCATCAGGCTGCTGTTCCCTTTCCTACAATGCAAGTCCTTCGCACCACAGCGACCAAAACATTCCGATCACACTACCAGCCATTCTCATTACCACGCATTACAGTCAGAACATACGCAATGCCCAATGAAAATATCCCAAAGGTGTTTCCCGATACCAACCAACCCTGTTCTGGCTATTGATCCGCTAACTCGACTTACCAGCTGAACGACCCTTCCCTTTTCAAGCAGAATGTCGCCTACGTCAACGGCGAGTGGATCAAAGCCAAGTCAGGCAAAACGTTTGAAGTACACGGTAAGATCACATCTTCGCATCGGGACCCACCATTGAATGAAGCGAACAGATCCCTCGACTGGGAAGCTGATAGGCACATGCCCTGAATTCGACAAGCATGACACCGACAATGCCATCGCGACCGCCGCCGCTGCATTTCCCTCGTTTCGACAGACGACAGCCCGCCAAAGAGCACGGATGCTGCATAAATGGTACCAATTGATGATGGATAATCAGGAAGATCTGGCGAAGCTTATTACTTGGGAGAATGGGAAGCCGACAGCGGACGCCAAAGGCGAGGTTGCCTACGCTGCCGGCTTTTTTGAATGGTTCAGCGAGGAAGCGCCACGGTCAAACGGCGATACGATCCCAGCGAGTATTGCTGGGAACAGAGTGTTCACGTTGAAAGAGCCTGTCGGGGTTTGCGGACTGATCACACCCTGGAACTTTCCGGCTGCCATGATTACGAGGAAGATTGGGCCGGCCATTGCTGCAGGATGCACAGTGGTAGCTAAGTCACCAGGGGAAACGCCGTTCACATCCCTTGCACTTGCTGAGCTGGCTCACCGTGCAGGAATTCCCAAGGGTGTTATCAATGTTATTAGCGCTTTGGGTAATACCGCAGAAGTAGGCTCTGCCCTCACTTCCTCCCCTACCGTCCGAAAGGTTTCCTTTACCGGATCGACAGGCGTTGGCCAGCTTCTCATGAAGCAATCTGCCGATACCCTAAAGAAACTTTCGTTCGAGCTAGGAGGCAACGCTCCGTTCATCGTCTTTGATGATGCTGATCTAGAGACCGCTGTTAATGGTGCCATCACCTCAAAATTTCGCAGCTCAGGACAAACTTGCGTCTGCGCCAACAGAATCTATGTCCAGAAAGCCATCTACGAGAAGTTCGCTTCATCTTTTGCCGAAAAGGTCAAGGACTTCAAGGTCGGTGGTGGCTTCGATGAGGGCGTCACTCACGGCCCCCTGATTCACGATCGTGCGCTCTCCAAAGTCGATGCTCACGTCCGGGATGCGGAAAAGAAAGGCGGCAAAGTCGTTGTTGGGGGGAACAAGATGCCAAACATGGGTTCCAACTTTTTCGAACCAACAGTTATCACAGGTATGAACATGGACATGCAATTGGCCTCCGATGAGACGTTTGGTCCTGTTGCCGGCCTGTTCGCTTTCGAGACCGAAAAGGAGGTTGTGGAAATGGCGAACAGCGTCGAAGTTGGGTTGGCTGGATACTTTTTCAGCAACGACTTACGGAGAGTTTACCGTGTCGCAGAGGCGTTGGAGGTGGGCATGGTGGGCGTGAATACGGGCTTGATCAGTGATCCAGCTGCACCGTGAGTTCCACCCTGGATGATTTGAAAAGGGCATTGGATTCTAACGGATTGCAGATTTGGCGGGGTGAAGTTGAGTGGCTTTGGACGCGAGGGAAGCACCGCTGGTATGGCAGAATACCAGATCACAAAGATGGTAACGCTGGGTGGGATGGGACAGCCTCTGCAGGGCTCCTGAGGGATAGAGCTATATTGGCATTTGAATGTAAATAGGATATTTGTACAATATACTCCGTATCAGGAAAGAAGTAAAGCGTGTTTAGCGTGGGATCATCCTGCCGCCGCCGAAGGATTATCATATTCCGTTGTAGCCTGCCTTGCAGATTTGTCTCTACTTATAGAAATGTGACAGCTAGGAACAGTGATCTACCAAGTCTCACCCCATTATGAGAGACTCGCTATCAGAAGAAAGTACAAGTTGGGATGGCGCGATCAGTGAAATTGGTGATAGGGCTGGACCGACCAGTGCGCCTCGGCCGAGGCCCCTAGATGCCTTTTCGGACGCTAATGGGAGCTCGATAAGTATTGAGCAATCACATGGAGTTTGCGAGCGCATGCTGTGTTCGATGTATTCGATGTAGTAGCTCGCTCTATGGGACAAGAAGTATGACTTCCTCAACATCACCCACCTATTACCATCCGTACCTTCAAGTATGCCATGTCTGGACAGTCTAGCGGCCAGACGCCGCGGACTTCGACCTCGTCACGTCCATCCCCATCTTCATCTTCGGATCCCAACGATCCGTCCAACGTGGATGGAGACAGAGACCCCGGAACACGAGATGGTTCAGTCAATCGCACGGCTGCAGCAACCCAGGCTTCGGATGAACATCTTCGTCGAAGGCACCGGCCGCGGAATTCAGGGGGTTTCCTGCTGCCAACTGCTCCCCCATCGATCTCCAACCCTCCGACATATGCTGAGCCGGAAATCAGTGAAAAGGTGAAAGGCAAAAGGAAGGTGGAAGATGGCGATCTGGTTGTGTCCAAGCGTGCAAGCGCTCATCAAAGACATAGGCAGAAACCATCAGTGGGGAGCTCGCCGCTAGCTATGGAAGTCTCGAACGCCCATGTATCAGAGCAGCCAGATGGTAGCACAGGATCGACGAATAAGCGTACTTCGGGGCTACATTCCAGTCACAAGAGCAAGGATACATGGGCAGCTTCAGCCCTCTTAGACGAGGAAGAATATCCGGACAACAGAACAAGCACCCTTGCTTTCGACACAGACCCTGCTCAGATCGTCAATCTTGCGCTGAATCTTTCCGAAAGTCGACGCAGGAACTTCAGTAGTGGTAGCCATCTGGTTCCGCGGGAATCGATTGGATCCAGGCGTCTTGTTCCAATAGGCCAGCCAACGTTGGGACTACCCAATAGTACTGGTGGTGGAAGTCTTCGGCAGCACTTGCAGCAACAGAGACAGATTTCGAGAAATGTATCACCTAGATCAAGCAGGTCCGTTAGCGGCAAAGGAGCTGAGTCTCCAATGCAGCACAAAGACAACGGGGCCCGCAGGCGGACATCGGCATTACCTGATTTTGGCTGTGGACAAACCGATGCTGTCATCATCGATGCTTCTGATGCCACTTTTGCTCGAGTGGAAAAGGCGAGGACGGCTTTGGAATTAGCGTACGAATACCGAAGGCTATTGCAATATCTGCCTAAGCTACCCACGCCTCCTCAGAGTAAGAAGAGTGCTCCAAAATCCCGTACCATTCCCGCCGAAGGGCTGGGAAGGGTCTACAATCCTCTGCAGTACATTCGCAACAGGAAAGTGCGGTTCAACGAGAAAAGACCTCTGGATATAGAAAGGGAGGGGTGGAATGTCCTTGAAAACGTAAGACCCTGGGTTGACACTGTAGCGCTTGAGCGCGAAGATGGCCTATCTCGTGTTGACAGAAGATTTCCCTTGCCACCTTTCAGCGCTTCTCAGCATGGCCTTGCTATCACTGACAATACGCAAGCTGTAAATCCTCAAGTAAGGAAAATACCAAGGCCGCATACGGTCTGGGAATTTGCGGCCTCGGATTTGCTCGCCGATGCCTACTGGGTGCATCAGGACGATAATGCTTTGGACATGGAGGACTCTAGTGGACACAAGCTTATTACAAATCACCGTTCACCACAATTTAATCAAGCATGGATGAACAAGGACTTTGGAAGGGATCCTACACGCCGCTCAGAAAGCATTAGTAGGCTCAATGGATCACCTGAAAGGCTTCGAGCCTCCTTTGAGAGCTTTCGCACTAGGTCTAAAGATCGCGGTCGGCGCCGGCAGGAAATGAAAGAACCTCAATCTCCTACCTCGGATGATAATGGATCTCGAACTCGCACAAGTAGATGGCCGAAAAGATTCGTCCGATCGAGAAGCCCATCGAGCTCTGAGGAGTCTCATGGAGGCAAGCGGCGTGGACATAAGCGAAGCCATGACCACCTAGGAAGCCGAGATGATTACGACAACGCCGCCTTAGAAAAGCACATGATGGAGATGCTTGCCAAGGAAGCGGAAGACAGCGACGGAGCTATCGAGCAGGTCATCGAGCAAGCGAAAATAGAGGACCCACAAATGCCAATCGACCGCAGCAAGACGAACGCACAGATCTTTGCATTTGCCAAACGTCGTCCCAGCGCACCCCAGCGATTGAGAACCGACATGCCAGCCACGAAGAAGCATGAAATCGCCGCGAGAGCAAGCTTGGATGAACAGATGTTTGCACATCGGTATATGTCTTCAGATGATTTTGACTCAACTGCGCCCAACTCACCCACGACGTCTGGCCTCGTCCCCAGCATAGCCATCAACCTGTCACCTCCAGCAAGCCCGCCGTCATCTGCGCCATCGCTCAGAAAGCCACTGCCAGCCAAGTTACATACTACTCGAAAGGCTCGCTCTCCAAGCGTCAACAGGCCAGTTGTTAGCGAGGATGACTTTGAAGCAGGTTCCGGGTGGTCTGCAGACATTTCACGACAGGCCACCAACGAGTCACAACCAGCAATTACAATGGGCAAAGAGCAAACCACGTCTCCTAGAAACGGGTTGCTCTCGCCCAAGAAAGGCGAGTCTTTGAGAGGCTCAATCAAGAGTATCAAGAATGGCAATGCGCCAGATTCGAGACTCCGAGGTCTGTTCAAGGGCGGCAGGATAGCAGAGCTTGTTGGAAGCGAAGTCTCCAGGGTTGGAGATATGTTGTGGAAGAAAGACAACAGCAGCTACTCCTCACAGATCAATTCTCCAGTTGCATCAAGCTTTGCGTCCGAAGAATCAGTTTTGGATGACGGCGATCTTAGCGCTGTGGACAGCAGTCCCAAGGATAACCTTGCGCGAAGTAAAAGCAACACGGAAGATATCGGTAAATCGTCACAAACATCACCAAACGGTGGGAAGCCGAAGTACCATATGAGCAATCTGCCCAACTTTCAGTCATCGATCAGCCGAGATAAAGAGCTGTCCAAAATCAGCAAAGCACATCTGGACCACGATCACATAAGCCGTCAACAATTGGCGTTGCGCGAAAGGGGTCGTTCAAGCAGATTTGATCGCCTCGCGCCACCAAAGATTGACATGAAAGAGGTGTCCCCTTCGCATTCCCGATCACCGTCCCCAGAGCATGCTGAAAGTCAAGCGACTTACAACGAGGAACGTCAGAGCAGCAGCAGCAGATCAAGACACCGTGTGCGCAGCGCGGATCGGAGACTCAATGCTTTGTTGGATAGTCCTGGTAAAGTAGGTAGTGGCAGCCTCGTACGAACTGGTCTCTCTGGGCTTGCCGTCGGTCAACCGGAACCCCAAGAGCGTTCGACACTGGGCGAAAAGCGGGACTGGAGCATATCAGACAGGGGTATGTCTGCTGTGCGTGGCTCGATTACCAAGCGCGATATCGCCCGAGTCCGAGCACTGCTTCTGTCGTCAGGAGTGAAAGCCAATGAAATAGCACGCCGTGCGGAAGAGACACCCGAGAAACCTTCGCTGTTCTTGCAAGATCTCGAAGAGCTATTCAAGGGCGAGGTACCTCACTTGCCTCGATCGCAAGAATACATACTCGCAGGGCGTACCTTGGTCAGCAACATCGAGATGACTATCCAACATCTGAGAGACACAACCGACCACTTTGCACACAACACTGTCGACAAGCTGCACCATCGGATCAAAGATATTGACGATCACGTCAACTACAAGCTTACGCCCCTTGTACGTGCGGCCGCTGATGACGCCGATGCATTCAGCACTGACCTTACCACTACGCACACGCTGGCTGTCAAACAGTTGAACGACAGTGTGGACGCCATATTGAGGAGACGACGCCGTCGAATACGGTGGGCTAGGAGATGGGGCTGGGCGATGCTCGAGTGGACTGTCCTGGGTATCATGTGGATGGTTTGGTTTGTGGTGATGATTGTACAATTCGTGCGGGGCATTGTTACGGGAATCATTAGAGGGATGAGGTGGTTGTTTTGGCTATGATTAGATTATGGATGGTATTCCTCTTTTGGTCGAGCGACTTAGCGAGCGTTATGACTAGGTGTCATTGTAACAATTCATCGTAATATCCTTTACTATATCATTCATTCTTCAACATGTATTGTATGTACAACGCGACGAGGTGCCCATTCACGCCATTCAACCGCTTCTCTATTTTCCACAGCTGTCTTGGAGACTAACCTGCTTCTGCCTAGCGTAGAATTAGGAAATCGGCCAACCGGCTATATTCTACTATAGTGGTGAGCTCTGACGAATTCTACTCACAAGCAAAACACTCCGCCTGAGGGCTACATCTCTCGCAACAGCGCGCCGAGCGCAATATGCTGCGTCAAGGTCTGCCTCTAGCTAGGCAGGTCACTGGAAGATCAATTGGGCGTAATGCCATCGCCCAATGGCCAGTGACGCGCCCCAATCTAGATCTGCAGGTACAGTACCTCAACAGCTTAAGGATTAATTCGGTGCTAACATTGCTTCCAGCGGACATTCGCATCCAAACCTGGGAATACAAACACCAAACCCAGTATCCATGACTCCGACGCCATTGTTCTCCCTGGAACCCAAAGCCGCACTGCAGCAAAGGTGGAACCACCACCGCCGGGGCCGGTTCTGTCCGCCTCTCCCACTGCTCATGGTCCCAAGCCGACCTCGGATACGGTGATACCGCCTCAGCAGGTTCCGCTCATACCTCCGACTCCTCCGGGAGGCAAAATCCAGACTGGACCTCCCACCTCTATACCACCCAGCTCTGGCAAAGTCAGCCCCATACCTCCAACAATACCTCCGCCGCCCAAGCCCGATGCTGGAAGCGTTCCTCCTGCGTTACCGCCTCCACCGCCGCCAAGACGAAAATCGAGGTGGTTCCGACGGTCTCTACAGACACTGATCATCCTGACATTCCTCGGCTACGCTGGTGGGACATATTACTCTTTGGTCTCGGACAACTTCCACGACTTCTTTACGGAATATGTGCCATTTGGCGAGGACTGCGTTTTCTACTTTGAAGAGCGAGAGTTTCGTAGGCGTTTCCCAAACGCAACGAACCCGGCGAATCGTTCGTCGCCAGATCCTGGAGGAAACAAGATCACTATTCCAAGCAAGAGCGGGCTTTCTTGGAAGCTGGCCGGTGATGAACATCAGGGGAATGATTCACGATCGAAGGGTAGACATATGAGTGCTTTGGATGCAAATAAGTCAGATGTCAAAGCTGGCTCTGTTCAACAAAACCCTTCTGTTGCAGAAAAGCCCGAAGACAAGACAAAAGCGGTGGAGAAAGCAAAGACAGACGCTCCCTCATCATCATCCCCTGGAACTAAACCGGTAACAACCACGCCAAAAGTGGAGACTTCGCCTCCCAAGAGAACAGACCAGGAGAAGCCTGTGCCCAATACTACCCCTACTCCTGTCCCCGCCTCTGTACCTGCTCCTAAGCCAAAAAGGAGCAGAAAAGAATCGTCGACGAGAGCACCGGAGGTTGATGAACCTAGCGTTGTCATGCCTTTGCAGCGGATTGACCTACTCAAAAATCCATATGCCAATGAGCCACTCGTGCAAGATCTGGTCAAGATTGTCAACGACATTATCACTGTAGTAAACGATGATAATGCGTCACACAAGTATTCGTCAACGATCAACAAAGCCAAAAATGAGCTTGCTGGGGTTGGTAACAGGATCATGTCGCTCAAGCAGGTGGAGAAACAGGCTGCCGAGGAAAAGATCAGATCTACTCAGGTCGAGTTCGACAATGCCGCAAAGGAACTTGTACGGCGGCTCGAAGAGGAGATGAGGAGTGAGCAAGGTAGATGGAGAGATGAGTTTGAGTCGGAGCGCGAAAAGATCTCGCAGTCTTACCAAGAACGTCTCAAGACCGAAATTCAACGTGCACAAGAGGTTTCGGATCAATTGCGACGGAACGAGTTACTCGAGCAAGCCGTAGCATTGAAGAAGCAGTTCCTGTCAGAAGTCACCGACCGCGTCGAAACCGAGCGCAATGGCCGTCTCTCCAAACTCTCCGACCTCTCATCCAGCGTCAAAGAACTCGAAAAGCTCACCGCGGATTGGAACGCCGTCATCGACGCCAACCTCAAAACCCAACACCTCACCGTCGCCGTCGAAGCCGTCCGCTCCAGCCTCGAAACCGCCGACCGTCCACGCCCATTCATCAGAGAACTCGCCGCCCTCAAGGAAATCGCCTCCGACGACCCCGTCGTCAACGCGGCCATCGCATCCATCAACCCCACCGCCTACCAACGCGGCATCCCCACCTCGGCCCAGCTAATCGACCGCTTCCGCCGCGTCGCCGCCGAGGTCCGAAAAGCGAGCCTCCTCCCCGAAGACGCCGGCGTAGCGAGCCACGCGGCGAGTTTCGTCCTCAGCAAATTCATGTTTAAGAAGAAAGGCATGACGGTCGGGGACGACGTGGAGAGCGTGCTCACGCGGACGGAAACGTTGCTGGAGGAGGGCAATCTCGACGAGGCGGCAAGGGAGATGAATATGTTGGGGGGGTGGGCGAAGACGCTGAGTTGGGATTGGCTGGGGGAGTGTAGGCGGGTGTTGGAGGTGAGGCAGGCGATGGATGTTATTGCTACGGAGGCGAGGCTGGAGGGGTTGAAGGTTGATTAAGTGAGTGGGTAGGGGGGAAGGGGTTGGGGTGGTGTAGGTGTGGGTGTGGGTGTGGGTGGTTGATGTATTGATATCTGTGTATGCTGCCTCTTGTGCTATATGCAAGGAGAAGAGGCTCGTGTATCAACGATCGTGGCCGTGGATTTCTGGATGTAGCATCAAACTTCCTTGGTCGCTTCATCCTACTCCTTTCGCTTGGAGCCTCACGCCCTTCTATCTCCAAATTTATTCGTAGGATGTCGTGCTATAATATACCATAACTTGAACGCCATTTTATCGACTGAAGAATGATTACCGAGAAAGTTCTACGATGAAAAGCAGTCTAAGCCTTCTAACCCCTCCTCTCCGGTCCGCGAAAATAGTATCGACGCCCGTTCTAAATTCAATTCAAGTGGGGGTGTTTCGGGGTTGACTTAGGATTGGGATTGGTGTAGGTGTGGGTGTGAGTAGGGATGGGTAGATGGGTAGATGGAAAGCGGGATATTATATCTATGCATACTGCCTCTTATACTATGCATGCTACGGCAGAAGAATAGCGTATCAACGATCGCAGCCGTGGATTTCTCAGGGACGTAGCATCAAGCCTTCTTATACAACATAAATGTCCCCCTGCTCCGTTTCCCCCAAGACTTCCCATCTTCCATCTTCCATCTTATCAGGTATCCCACGACTTCGCTAGCACCGAAAATCTTCTACCGTGACCTTTAGTCGTGGGATCGAGAACGCTGATTGGTTGATTGAATGATGGATTGTTGGAGGTGAGATGTGAGAAGTGAAATGTATATATGTTAGAAGCGGCTGGATGTAGAGTATTTGTATAGGTTTAAAGGGTACTATTGTGGGTATGGTCTAGTAGTGATGCGGTTTTTTTGATATTGATGCTATTGATGCTATTGCTAATGCTATTGCTAATGCTACCCCATTGCCCCTATCTCATCCCCTGAGCCCCGTATTCTGAGCCGCTTTCCTTAAAGCCTAATATCTATTAAATATTCGGCCCTCGACTTTATTCGCCGGAGGATGTCGTGCTATGATATGCTATGATTTGATTTGATATGATATATTAGCTATGCATTGAGTAATGAATTGTTAGCGAGGTGGTTCGAGGATGTTTGTTGGAAAGCAGTCTATGAAAGATGGAGGATGGAGGATGGAGGATGGAGGATGGGTCGCGGGTGTTGATAATGGTGTTGGGGTATGTGGATGGTTATAGGATATAGAGATTGATAGTGATTATGGTAGTGATACTACCAGCAATCCCAATCCTTATCCTTATCCACAAAACCCCGTATCCCACTCCATCGCCCATCCTACCTCTTTCCCCATTCCCACCCTACCCCCTTTCCCTTCCTCCTTTACCCTCCTCCTTTTCCCTTCTCCCTTCCTCTTTCCCTTCCTATCATCTCCAACACCCTCACGGTGATCGATTGATATTGATATCGAGAGTGGAGGCGTGCGCGTGTATCTGCTATGATCACAGAAAGAGTGTTTTGATTTATTTTGTTGGGATATGGGATTGTTGGTTTAATGAGATGGGAAAGGGGATGAGGGGATTGAGGGGGAGAGGGAGATAGATGGAGGGGGAGAGGAGAGGAGATGAGAGGAGAGGAGAGGAGAGGAGAGGAGGGGATGGAGGGGGAGAGGAGATGGGAGAGGTGAGGAGAGGAGATGGATGAGGGGATGGGAAGATGGGAAGGTGGGAAGGTGGGTAGGGGGGAGGGGGGAGGGGAAAGGGGGAGGGGGGAAGGTGGGGAGATGGGTAGGGGGAAGGGGAAAGGGGTAGGGGGGAGGTTGGAGGATAGTTTTTAAATGTTTTGTTTGTTGGGTGGTTTGGTGATTTCCGTGTCTTTCGTAGAATAATGTGCTGGGGTGAGCATTATCATGGTTTTCTTCATGAGTTCCTTGCCCCTCTTATATTTAGGATGTGAGTATCCTGGGGTTTTGAATGTTGGGTAGTTTCCAGAAGGACTACCGTTGAATTCTCCACCCCATTCCACCATCCAACACTGCACGCTACCGAGGTACTATAGTTCGACAATCCAGCAACAGAGAGGGACGAATCAGGAAAGAATAGGCAAAGACAAGGACAGTCAGAGAAGATAGTTAAAATGAGTAGATGTAGACACTTGTTTCACTGGAGATTCCTTGATATTCCTCTCGTGTGTTTGATAAACGAGTTGCTGATTGTGGTCCATTTCAAGTGGCGAGCTGTGAGTAGAGCTGTTACTAGGATGTATGTGACCCAAATTTTCGAGAGTGAGGTTTTGATGGAGGTGGAGCATTAGATGAGCGGGCTGGCTATGATATGTTTAGGGTGCTGGATATATTTGGCTTTGGATGGATTATGGTAAGGTGATGGTAATGGTAGTAGGATAGGAGGTGATGAGAGGTGATGAAAGGAGAGTGATTGGTCATAGGCAACGGTAAGCGAGGTTTTTTGGGAGAGATCAAAATGGGGCAGGGCTGGACTGTAAGAGGGCAGTATGCCGAGATCTGTTGTAGAATACTCCATCTGGAATGGTCATCTGCTGCATTTATCTGGCTGATGATGCCGCATTGTGCTGTGTCGTATTATAATTGACTATCAAGCAGATTCCCTAGATAACCAAGCATCCGTATCAATTGGATCATTTTGATGCTTCTCAACCACACATGTAGTCTGATAGCCTAGAATCTGGTCTCGAAGTGTGAAAGGGGATGGAGGGGATTGGATAATTTGCAGGAAATTGTGCGTGATGTACCGGTGTAAAAATTGGTTCAGCTTTTTGTTTTGGCTAGTGTTGTGGCATTTCAAATAGGCTTCGATCTGAACCATGATGGTCGTAATAGGCTCAGGGATGTATCTTGTTAGAAGTATAGCCGCTGTCTCTGCTGTGACAAAGACCAGCTATCGATGTCAGAGTCTCTCTCGACGGGGAGTGATTTCTCAGGTAGGATCTGACCGCTCTTTTCAGTATCCACATCGTTCGGTGATGCATCAGGGGGACTGTCAGTTTACTCCATGCTTCATGAATCTCTGTATTTTCCAGCCATGCATGCCCAATTGCCCAAGTAATTCCACTTCGCTAATTATGGAACAAGCTGCTTTCGTGTATAGTGGAACTCCCTTCCCTTCGTTTCATTGACAAGCTCAATATTAGGCTTAGTCCCATGGAAGCGGTCGTATTGCTACGGACTTATAGCCTTGTTTGGCTTGAACGAAGTGTATGTGGGTAATCCAAAGGTGGCTAAGATGCTATAAAGTCATCGAGTGTCGGATCCCAATATCGTTCTCGCTCGATTATATTTCGCAGCAACGCTTGGACATCAGTGTCTTTCTCATCCGTGACCAAAGGCCAAAGGAGATGACAAATCTGCTCGCCTTTGTAGTTCCGCATCTGTAGGTTCCTTTTGGCATCGGGTAAAGACTGTGTAGCTAACAGCTTTCCTGCCATCTTATATCTCCCAAGGAGCACCGCAAGGTGGAGGGGCGTATTGCCGGCTTGATTTAGCGCCATGAAAGGCTCAGTTTGGCCATAGAAGCGCTATAGTAGTGAATCTAAAATAGTTTCATGCTGTTTTTGACTTTCCAAGATTACTTAGTGAATCGGCGTGTTGCCCGTGAGATCTACCGCAAGGATGGGCTGTGGCCCGTGGTCCAAGAGCATCTCGACGGTAGCCAAATCCGAATTTTGGATTGCACGACGCAACAGCTTGTGTATCTTGTCAATGCCTAATTGGGATAATGCTGATGCATCGGCGCCACTGCTAAGTAACATCTTGAGGATTGCGTCGTTAGATGCGACAACTGCAACATCCAGCAGCTTCCTCCCATTTAGATTTTGCGCCTCGACGTTGGCGCCATCATGAATCAGAGCCTGTAAGATCGATTATTTGCATTAGAATCCTGCGATATACAACGGTGTTGCATCTTCATTGTTCCCAGCCTTGAGCTTGGCGGCATGGCCAAGCAGGATGTCGACCATTGATCTTCGTCCTATACATACCGCAATAATCAAGGGCGTTTCCCCTTGACTGTTCCTATCTTGGACGTCGGCGCCGCGTTCCAGTAACAACCTCGTCGCGGGCTCGTGCCCTCGCCTCAGAACGTAAACTTATAACGTGTCACCTCCAGTTTTCGGCTCCAAGTCTGCTCCATGTTCAAGTAATTTTTGTGCTGCAGCTATGGTACCACATTTCAACGCCACACCTAGGGCAGACGTGCCCTCATTGTCCTGCACCTCGATGTCTATTCCCCCTTCTATCAGAATTGAGATGATCTCTGTCTCTATTCCTTCTGTCCTTGTCGCAGCTTGGTGCAATGCCGTCCTGCCGCGGCAATCACGAGCGTTGACGGCCGCGCCCTTCGTAATCAGAAGCTGTACCATCTTTGTATCTCCAAATTGTGATGCAGAAATGAGCGGCGTATAACCCGAATCGTTCACTGCTTTCACATTTGCTCCAGAGTTAATTAGCTGTAGCGCAATCAGTATGCAGTCGTGGGCACCGGACCGCGCTGCCACAATCATCAAGGGCGTGGATCCAATGAAATTTGGAGCGTCGATTTCGAGACCGCAGCTCAACATCGAACTTGTAAGGTCTGAAGTCCCGTACTGCACTGCTAGGCTGAGCGTTGTCTGCCCCAAACAATTTCGAACCTTTACGTCCGAGCCCCTGTCAAGTAGGGCTTTCGTAATACCGAAAGCTTGTTCTGATGTTTGCGCTAAAGCGAGAAGCAGCGCTGGATCACCTTCTCTATCGACAACCTCCAAGTCAATGCCTTTATCAACGAGTAATTGCACCATTGACGCTTGACAGTCCTGCACTGCTATATGCAAAGCTGTTCTTCCATCTTCGTCCGTTGTATTGATATCGCAGCCGCTGGAATTGAGTAGTCCTTCTATTAAATGGGTTGCGCCTGCTGCAACAGCAATGTGCAACGCATTGTTCGGAAGCTCCATTGGCTTGGTGAGACGGTTCCATGATTTGATATTCAGGGCCGCTACACGAGAAAACATGATAGTTCGGGCAAGGTTAGCACCGATGGGTCCATCATCACCATGCTGAATGGTAGCACTCCTTATCCTGTTGTAGAAAAGGGTATATAGATGGCGAAGCTTGTGAGCCTCTAGAGTGACTTTATCCTCACATTCAACGCCAGAATTGATGGTCCATTGAAGTAAACATTCTTGGGCCTCCTCTGCTGCAGAGAAATTGCCTGTCTTTTCGTATGTCAAGACGAGGGTAGACAGAATGTCAAGTGATGTCATCGTGGAATATCGTAGCTCATAGGAACCGAGGATACGGGTGTAGATGTCTTCAGCATCATTGGTTTTCCCCTCGAGCGTTAGGTGCTCAGCTCGCTCTCGGAGCATAGACTGGACGACTTTCATTTTTCGATTAAGTTCGTCCTTCCATCCCCTAGGTTTAGGGATGAATCTTTCCATGTCTATATTCATCATCGTCCGCATGTCTCCCATTTCTTGGAGACTTTGATGATACCATATTAGTGACAGCGTACTTCAAGTACCTTACTTGCGTAGGATAACCCACAGTTGACGAACATTTGGTTCGGAGACAGGTGCGAACGAAGGGGCATGGGCGTCTAATGAATCTCCTCCTTTCCCTGCTGATTGTTCTTCCACTATTGTCCGACTAGCAGAGCAGACATAATCATATCTTTGGCATCTGTCGCATCTACTCCCAGGCCACATTCTCCTCTCGGGCAAACACTAACTTTCCGTCAGCAGATCTTCATTCATGATCAAGATACTCAATCCTACTTTCTGCTTGTCATGCCTGCATTGATGGCACTTCTGGAAGGAAATGAGCTTTTTGGCCTTTGGCATGGTCCGGACAGATTGGTTGGGTACACGCAATTCTCAGTAAGCTAGACTTGTCAGTTCGCAAATTAGTGGAAGCTGTGAGGGCGACGCTGATGTAGTTTCGGTCAACCCAGATGTCAGGATGCGTGAGCACGATTTTGCTATTCATAGAATAAGTCACCGTCTGTCCGTTTTGCTCAGCAAGTTGTCCGGGGAATGATATCCTAGCCACCACTATTAAGTCTTGATGTCTAACCGAGATTAGCTGCGGTTGTGGCAAAGGTTCAGGGGCACTCCAGATGAGGCATTGTATCATAGACAACAAACACCACCTTCGCACTTGGGCTTCGCACACTTTTGTCAGCCTTCCAAGCTAGGCAGCCACTTTGTTTGCGATCCAATTCGCCTGCGCTAGCCATGCACTGATCAACAGGCTGCAGCACCCCACCTTCCCTCCTTCGCAATCAACTTTCCTATGTTCGCACCAAGTTAAGTTTCCAATAGCGCAGGCGCTAGGCGTGTTCCCTCACCTTCGCACTCTCACCTTCGCACGATCCTTCAGGAACTCAACAAAGGATACTAACGGCAGCTATGACAGGCCTCCGGAGCACCGAGCTGCAGCCTCTCCATAGACACTGCGACTGCATCCAATTAGGACCGTGAACAAAATGGAACGGATTCCTTCCCATATTCGCATTCTCTCCTTCGCGCACTGTCGAGTCGTCTTCGAATGCCCGAGGCTGTGCCAATGTGCATTTGTCTGATCCTGGTGATTATGTTTGTACTTACTTGTGCGCTCCATTTCCAATATTGCGCCCATGCTATATATTCGGTCCACCTCCCGCCAATTAACCATCCGTTCTCTACCATATATTTCTTAAGATTACCGCTATTTCTATTTTCCCTTCTTGCCTACAGTTATATGTTCTTATACCAAAAGCAAGGGGCACGATGGAACAGTCACCTACCGATGTCGAAGCTCAAACCGATCCCCCACCACTGTCACAAGCCTCGACCATCGCAAATGGCCAACCTCAGTCTCCACTATCCGGTACGAAGCATTGGGCTGTCGTCGTCCAGGGTCTGGATGAAAGCTGCGCCTTATCCCATGTCACCCTCCAGCATTCCGACACCAGTGAACAAGCCTGGGCGCGCATACGATACAGCGTTCGCAGCTCTTCACTTGCGAAACGTCTGACAGCCTGCGTATTGATGCTCTTTACAACCATTGTGGTTGGTATAGGGACCATCCGACATGTAGGAAGGCTCTTACGATGAAGTCTCGTCGATCTGGCACTGACGCGTCTCAAGATACCCACGTGGAACAGCGGCCAGAAGGACTCACGCTTGCGGGTATACCTTGAAGACTATAGCCACGACTGGTCACTTACTGAGGCCTTCTACGATCCGTACACGATACTGCACGACATCACCTACGTCGCCGATAACGATCGCTTCTCCATCAAACCATCATCGTTCGGGAGCAAACACAGTACACAAAATGTGATCGTAATTCGCACAATTGTCAACAAGACCAAGATCGCATGGATCCTCATACTTCTGCTCACCATCTCACCAGGCTTAGGTGTTGGCATTGGCATTTATACCCGCAAAGCTGAAGTTGGTGTTGCAGTCAGTGCTGGTGTCTTCGCTCTGGCATCATTCCTTCAGGGCCTCGCAGCATGGTTCCATGGGTGACTCGCCATTGGTGCAGAAGGGATGTTCAATAGTGAGTATACTCCAATAGCACGACCTCGGAACTCAACTTGGATGCGGACATTCTCCATCCCTTAGTCCCCCTGCGTACTAATCTTACCCTAGCCATCCGTACCACGCTTGGTCGAGTAACGTCGCGCTTCCACCATGAGTGTTGTACCTACATCATCTTGGACATGTAGGTGGGCGATCTGGACCCGCGGGTGTGCTTTTCGGGTAATCGATGTGGTATTGCTGTTGTACGACGTTGCTATGGAAAGCGAGACACCACTTTCAGCGCTGATAGGGCTTCCTCCTCCCATCACTCCCACGACGATAATATTTTCAGAATTCCAGAAGACGAAGAGGTATGTATGCACACCATCAGCCTTGCATCGAGAACAGAGGACGTGGTGTACAAGGATCAAGTGGGTAGACGTACTCCGTACATCTCAACATAGATTTGCTCGCAGTGTGGCTGATGGGTGACTGGAATTCACGAATGCCTTCATACATCAGTCAACTGATTGTGTAGTGATGCATGTCGGGTTTTCTTTGAGGTGCGCATCTGTTTGTCCCTACCTTGTGATTAATATCTCATCAACGCAACCAACCTATGACTCGTAATACTCCAGAGACTTCATCACCTCATCACCTCATCACACAAGAATCTTTTACCCATCTATCAGAAGTCACAGGCTACCGGCCCACTCATGTTGACAAGTGCATCGATTGATGAGATGGAAAGAACGATAAGACGTGTCACGAATAACCTAAGGAGAGTGCCAAGCGCGCCAATGAGCGCTAAGGAGCTGATGAGGGGTAATTGGACTAGCGTTGGAAGTATGTATTTACGGAGGGAAATACCCCTATTCTTCCTACTCTTTAGCAACCCCCATAGTAGCAACAATATCAGAAGACGACGAGACATATCCCACCTTTTCTGGAGCTTAGCGGGTATAACGGCGGAATACTTATGCAAGTTGATGAAGGGTAATTGGACTAGCGTTGGAAGTATGTATTTAGGGAGGGAAATACCCCTATTCTTCCTACTCCTTAGCAACCCCCATAGTAGCAAGACAATTCAGAAGACGACAAGACTTTCCTCCCTCTTCTCAAGTCTACAACGCCATTTATTATCGATGAAATATCTCCGATGACAATCTCACATGCGGAGGGCATACTTAACATACATGCTACATCCGCGTATGAAGCCGATCGTCGACACCAGGCGTTCTCACAGCCCGAAAGAGTACCATTATTCACTGACACTCCCCCTATCAACGCACATACACAGATTCAAGTCTAATCCTAGCCTTAGTCCAGGATCCACACACACTACCCACACCAAACAGAATTCTCCTATATCCTCATTCCTCCATACCCCCATACACATCACCGCCTTTTCCCCTGACACCCTTGCGTAGGCTCTTCGTCTTTTCGTCTCTCATACCCACAGCACCGATAACCAGAACGAGAATGCTGCGTGATGTCCCGTGATATTACTAAAAGCGACATGTAGCGGTTCGTTCTTAGCGGAAGCCGTCGGGTATCCTGGAAAAGGTCCCCTACATCTGACTGTCCGTATCTGATCCCGTGGTAGGCTGGGGAATATGATGCGCTCGGGGAGCTGTTATGTCGGGGACGCGTATGCGTAGGCTATGATGCTGGTGACTCATGCGTTGGGGTGCTGATATCCTTAGGATTGAGGGCCACTTAGTAATCGCGCCGAGGAGTTTAGGCGATCTTGCAACGTAGGTGCCGCAGTTTTTTCGGAAGACTGTGGGGTGTTATCTCTTGCAATTCGCCGTAGATCCCATTCCATTCCGTTCTAGCCAAGTGCGACAGGAGTCACTTCGTGCCACCGCAGTAGATGGTCCTCTCCCAACGCGTCCTCAAACGTGCGGTGCCCGTTTTACAGGAGACCGATCCAGATTCCAACCCAACCGAGCAAATTCCATCAGTCCTTTTCGACGATGTGGCTTCTTTCAATGTGTGGTTTGATGACCCCGACCCGGTTTTCCAAAGCGTCTCTAGGATCTTGGCGTTAGGCGACTGTCGGACGCGGAGCCTGTCCCATTCGAATTCTCCTGTGCAAACCCGATTGATGGTGTTGATGGTGGGTTTCATTGAAGCGAGATTTGGGGTGAGGCAATGTAGAGGGGGGAATTTCTGCTGGACCTCCGGAATAACTCTCACCTTCGTTGAGTTCGGATCTTGATTGTGAAGGATCCCAGATATCACCACCCTTAGAGGTATGCTCGACATTCCCCGCCTCGGCAGCAGGAAGTCTGACAGCTGCGCCCTTTGACACCAAGTATTTCATGGCCTCCACTTCACCACGTTGATAAGCAAAGCCACAAGGCGTTTGCTGAAACCCATTCTCAACTTCAATATCAGCGTTGTACTCTTCAGCCAAGTCCCGAATGAGTTGGAGGAAGCCATTGCGGACAGCGACGTGCAGCGCCGTGTTACCAGAAATTTCTTCTCGGAAGTTGATATCACGAGGCTGAGCGAGACGTAGGAGCGCGCATATGCTTTTCTCGTCAAACCTCCGTATAGCAAGATTGAGCGCTGTATAGCCGCCACGGTCTCTGTTCGACCATTGCAGGACTTTTGGCGAGTGGCGAGGGACACCTTCCCACTGGTCATCGATTGTTCTGTCTGCATGTTGAATTTCGAACTCGAGTAGTGTCCTGACGATGTCGTCTTGACGATCTTTGATTGCTATAATGATAGGAGCTTCATCAAATTGTGGGTCATGGAAGAGTAAGTCCATGGTAGCGCGGTTGTCGTGGCCGTACATATAATGAGTGGCTTTGAGGATCAGCTTGACAGTAGCGTTATTGCGTGTTAAGCATGCGATCTGTAGCGCTGTCATTCCAAAATTAGAGGTCCCGAGCGTGGACTGTCCTCTGTAGAGGACATGCTTAGAAAGTTGTTGGAAAAGCCAATCGTCAGTCACAGGGTCTTCCTTCGAGCTTGGAAGCCGAGAATCAGAAGTGTCGTCATCGTCCGTAATCTCCAGCCAAGCCAAGACGTGTGAGGTGAAAAGTTCAATATGTCCCTTATATTCTCCAATAAGGTTTCTGAACTCGACCGACGGGATGTTAGGCCATTTGAAAAAGGGAAATTTGGCAAGCAGCCCAACGTACAGAAACGCCGACTGGGGAGATAGTACCAGCTTATGCAGGACGTCTTTCCACAAATGATCAGACAGCGATCGCTTTTTGGCTGCCTCAGAACAGTGTCTTAATCCATATTGCACTATGTAAGGCAAGATGTTTCCCTTCCCATCTAGCTTGGCCCATTTCGAATACTCCGCAAACCAATAGCTGAATCCAATGTGAACGAACTCTCGCCACTTTGAAGGGTCAATATCCACATGTTGCCAGACCGGATGATTAGCGCGTTTTACAACTTCGATATACAATTTAGCGGCACTCATATGGTTCCTCTTCTCTGAAAATTCATCTACGTCCTTCGATTCGGAGCCAACTGGAACTTGGATCTTCAGCTTCCTGACAAAATCCTTTGCAGAATCATGGACGAATACAAGTTTACCGGCGAGGTTTTCGGTGAGAAAGTTTGAGTAGAGCCGTTTGACCTGTTCCACTGTCAGATCCTCGTCGTATAATTCATCCTCGCTGTCCTTTTCAACCCGAATACGCAGTGCATGTGTAATGCTAGCTAGCGTTAGAGGTTCAAAGGAGCAAAGAGCGAGGTGGAAGAGGCGGGGTCGCAATTCGTCAGATCTCATGACGTTGAAATCCCAGAGACGTTGGTAACCGGATTTGAGTTGAGCATATGCCTCATTGTGTTCACTGGAAGAACTCTTCAAGGCTTTTAATAGCTTGTTGGCTTCCTCTTTGCTCTGAACATTCCTCTGATCGTTGTAGGTCGGGAGCAGGATCTTCAACCAGATCTCAACCCAGACAAACCTATAAGGATGAGCGAGAGAATCCAATTGGAGCATAATGACTTACATTCCCTTAGCGTATTTGTTCAAGGATTGCTTGAGTGAGTCTAGCAGATCGATGTGCTTCGCCATGACTGTATTATCGGGTAAGCTTTGTAGGTTTTTAATATTTTATTCGTCACCAGCTTCACTCACAGAATATGCTGTCCTCTTTGATTTTTTTTCTCAGGTATTCTATTTCACCATTGATGAAAGCCTTCATATCCTCCGCAGTTGCGTCCGCGACCACATCTACCGTATGGAGAATCTCCGTGCGGATCCACTTGTTAACTCGAACGTGTTGGTGTGAGGAGCATAGTAGTTGGACATGAGGACAGTCTTCCATGATTTCGCTCATGAATTCAAGGAGCCGTTCTGCGTCAGTGGAGTCGCATTCGTTAAGAGCATCGACAATAAACACAATCTTGGTTGAGTCGGTACCGCATTTAAGTAATTCACGCAACAACTGCTCCCAATCATCGGTCGTAAGAGACTGGTGTAGACCACGCTGAGTAATATTGTGGAGATTTTCGGCTGATTTGGCCAGCGTGAAGTCTGGCATCCAGGAGAGCTTCTGGGACATCGAGCGAATGATTGTTTCGTAATCTGGTCGCCTTGACGTAGCAACGGTGCAGAAATATGGTACAACTCGCAGGTCCTCGTCACCAAAAGGAGCATATACTGTTTCCTGTAGAGAAGAAAAAACGCGTTGCCTGCATGCAATTGAGCAAAAATCATGCACAACAGGCGTAACCTACATCATAGTGGTCTTGCCGGTGCCGTAGCTTCCTCTGATCCATAACGCCCGCTTAGGCTCATACTCAGCCTCCAGGGCCTGGCGGCCCATGGACCAGTCTCGATATTCGGGCGCGTCCAAGAACCATTGTCCGTAGCTTTTGTATCTGCCTTTCGAAGTCACTTTCAGCTTGATATCACCAAGCGTCGGTTCCGGATCATCTTCTTTCTTAATCCACTTGAGCACTTTGGTGGCTGCCTCATCGGCAGAAAGCTTGTCCTCTAGGACAACTTTCGTAACCGAACAGTTTTTCTTGCAAATCATTAATTCGTTCTTTCGAATTTCCCAATCCACGAATTTATTGGTAAGATTAGCAACTATGAAAGTCTGTTATTGAGACAGATCTGGGATAAGGTATCATAAACTGTACGCACATCTTGAACGGATTTTTGATTCATTTCCTTCCGTATTAAGAGTGTGTTCAATATCAGACACTATTATCAATGCTCGAAGGTATAGGTCGGGCAACGATCCTTTTAGACTGGCGATCTCATCTTGAATTGCAGGATGTGTCTTCCGTGGGAACCTTACTTCGAATGATACCCACTCATCGATAGCATTGCTGCACTCCGAAAGAGCACTCAGTATTTTGACTTCCTTATCCGGCTCTATTTGATTAAGTGCGAACTGCTGCAATTAGTGAAAGATTGATCAAGGAGAGCACACAACACTAACGTCAATCGAAAAAAAGATTGATGCGCAAATGATAGGTGCAATCTTATGAGGATCAAGAGCCGAAATTGCCATAGTGATACCCCTCACCGCAGCAAGACTTGGTAGCCATCGCTTCAATCTCTCCAACATTCCACTTGTCTCCGGGTTCTTCAACATTCTCTTTGTCATTATCTTTTCGAATACATCGCTCGCGATCCTATCAGAAGAATCGGGAATATTGCTCATCGCATTTTCAAGTGCTGCGTACAGTGGAGAGTGATGTTTCTTCAATTCCTCAAGGGCCTGGTTCCATAATGGTGCCCCTTTTGTGTGTAATGTAGGTCGTGGTTGTGCAGCTTGGTTGGTGGTACCGTCCGGATTGGGTTGACGTGCTGGGGCTGCGACAGGGGCGATTTCAGGCTGTATTGCAGTGTTGGCAAGAGGCTCTGTCTCAGCTACAGTAGCGCCCATATAAGGCTCAACCTGCACCGCAGACATGCTTGGTAAAGGTTCTGGCAATCCTGTATCCGTAGGAGGATTGGAAGAAGGAGGAGGAGGAAGTTCAGGCGATACTGCCGCTTCTGCGGGACGTTGCTCTGTGTCCACCTCATCTACTGTCCGAGACTCTGTCGCAAGTGACAATGACGAGGAATGATTCAACGCCGGCGCCGATTTACCTTTCGAAAAGATTTTGTTGATTTTCGCGATAGGTTTGCGAAGACGTTGCGCAGATCCGCCAGACAACTCCATAGTTCTAGTTTCACGTCGCTGAACAAAGGGATAGAAAAGGGAGTATGAAGCTACTTATAACAGTGCGTGCCTGTTCACAATTCAGCTCGCTGAACGCTGGAACTTCAGCCTGACTATGAGGTGAGGTCCATCCAAGAATAGCGGCTTGGGTTGGGCAGCGCCGCAGCCTTGCGTTAGTGACGCCGCCTCGTCATCCCCACCTTCATCGGGCGTATGCCATAGAAAAGGTAGGATAGTCTTGTCGTCTTCTGGTTTGTCTTGCTACTATGGGGGCTGCTCAAGAGTAGGAAGAATAGGGGTATTTCCCTCCCTAAGTACATGATTCCAACGCTAGTCCAATTACCCCTCATCAGCCATCATGCATATATGAAGTAAAGATTTACCAAGAAAAGGAATGGCATAATTAGTATTACTAATGCATAACTCATTTACAATGCAAGAAATACTACAAAAATCCTTCGACTACTTTATCGATGCTTTGGAAGATGGGTAACCTCCTTCGGCTTGTGTCGTTCTCCCGGTACCCAAGGTAAAGCTGTTCCCAGCCCTCTACAACAGTAATCTCATCTCGCGAGCGTACTTCCTGAATGTCTCTTCAACCATTATAGCCTATATCCTCAAACAGTACGAATATACCCACTAGATTTGTCCAAAGCTAAAACAACTAATAAAACCCCACACAGAATTGAAGGATATCCTCAGCGAAGAGTAGATGGAAACATATGAGTACTATACAACCACTACTAACGATACTGCTAACGAGGACTAAATGTGGCAATAGCGTTACAGCGCGGCTGAGACGGGTGACAAGGGAATAAAATGGGCGTTCAGATGGCGTTCGCGAAGCTGGACAATATACACTAATCGAGATCAATCATCACCGGTAAGCTCGAGGCGTGAGAATGTGTTGGATGGAGATTCTTTGTTGCGAGGGAAGACGTGGATACGTAACATGGGGGTGATATAAGAAAAAGAGATATGATCATGCCAGGAATTAGTCACATGATCTTCGATCATACCATCATAATTGCCCACCGGAAAGGAAGACTTACAGAGTCCTGCTGTACACACAACGATTTCGATATTATAGGGATAGCATGCCCATTCCGATCAAATAGAGTCAGTTCCCACTTGCTTGTAGTCCTCCTCAGCGTTACCTCGAAGCGTTGCGGCTGTAGGGCGACTCCTGAAACATTTTCTCCAACAGGAAATCTACATAATCAAACATACCACATCCGCTCAATCAAGCCTCCCCACCTATTCTCATTCCCTCCCACGCCAATGCTCGACTCCGGTATCGTCCCATCCATCGTCCTGTCCATGTGACACCTAATGCGGCTCAAAGGCAACTTCAGCCTCCGCCCTAGCCCTCTCATACATGGTGTTGATATCATTCTGGAAGTTATTCGTCTCCTTCAAGATCCTCTTGATCTGCGCCAGATGCAGTCTCTTGTCCTTCTTGTCTCCTTGCGCGATGGAGACGGCGGAGAAAAGCACGTTTCTGATCTGCCGTCCGTTGAGCAAACGGAACGGCAGCTCATCGTTCCACTCTTCACTCTTTGGCCATTCTTTGAGTGCTTCATAGTCGTATGTATTCTCTTCATTGAGCTGATTGATGAAATTGGAATAGAGGGTTTTCTTTTGCTTGTCGTCCAGGTTTTTGAACGTGATGGCGAAGTTGACACGGGATTGTACTGCGATATCGAACGTTCTGATTCGATTCGTTGTCAGGATGAGTATGCCGTCGTAGTACTCAAGTGCGCGCAGTAAGACTATATCAGTAAGTAGAATACGGATCAGTATAGACCCAACTGCAGAAAGCATACCCGAGACTAGAGCATTCCTTTCAAGATTGGCCGTATATTGCTGGATCTCGACTCTAGAAACACATCGGCTTCATCGCTATGGGATCATAAGCGTCGCCGAAAACCCGTTAGGTGCTCAAACAACATAGCTGACTCAGATAACGCTAGCCCGTCGTAATCGAATAACTGCTGTCCACGATCTTTGATACACAACGCACGATACATTTTGCCCCGCTCGACCAGATCCTTTTTTAGAGCTTCAATTGTGCTTTGTCCGCTGTCCTGATCTTTAGGGACTTCGTCGTTCTCGGTGCTCTCCCTATAGAATTTGAGAGGATAGCAGCGCAAGGAGCTGATGGAAGTTGTGCCCTTGAACTCTTCGAAAATGAACTTAACCGGCACACGTTTAAATGTGCGCCCATTGTAGTCATAGCCCCAACACTTTAGCTCCCAGATCTTCGATGAGCTGATTCTCGAACGCATCATGAAATTATCCGTACTTTCTCTGACAATGAAGGCTTGGGGCTGCCCCATGTATGGCCATGAAATCACCACCTCGCCGGGAGGAAAGATTGTCCAGATATAGTCGAAAGCAACCGTGTGAGCTGTTTCCTACATCTCGCGCGCGCCAAGAAAGTATCTCTCCAATCCCGGACTGTCATGAACCTGATCTAATAATTGTCTAAGATCCGCCGAGGCCTTGTGCAGACTACCAACAGGACCTTTCAGTGACGCCAGCGGGTGGGTCAAATTGGCTGATGTGACCGCTTTGCACAGATTGGTGACCACAGGTTCTGATTGATCATTGTCAGCCAGAATGTTCAGCAAGGACCAATTATGTATGAGAGGTTCGAATAAACTTGTGAAGGACAATGTGGTTGAATGTTTGTAGTAAGGATGGTGTGATAGAGCATATAGCAATAACGCTTGTAGCCCTTTGTCTTGGATAATTATATAGGTTTGCTCCCATCGTCCCGCATCGTTGTAGCTCCTCAGTAGTGTCATCGCATGCTTGGTCGAATTTGGAATGGACTCGTCTGGCTTGGGCGTCTTAGTCGCAACATCCTTTTCTTCAAGCGAACCATCTCTCTTGTATCTTCTCTCTCGGAAACGAATGCGTGAATAAGCCAGTGGTTCATCGTCAAATTTTACCTCCACCATCGTTTCGTCGACGTTTGGCTAATCGTCGCGTTAGTGGGTCTAGATCGTCCCAGTCTCTCGTACAGTTACTTACAGAGTCTGCAGTGTCATCACTGGCAGTTTTCAACGAGGCCTCCGAGGTTTTCTTGATCTAAAATTGATCAACCGTCTCCTCAATAATAATTGAAAACCATTGGCCTACCGATGAGAGGGGCTTGGACTGATGGTTGCAATCTTCATTCTCTAATCTTAAGATCTTCTTTTCGAGTAGCTCAATATACCTTTGCTCCAGTGTCTCGATCACGCTGTTCGACGACATCTCGATTTTGGCCTCTTTTCCCACGTTCTGTCGAGGGATTGATTTTGAAAGTGGGGAACGATTCAGCGAAAATCGGGGAATTTGCGCAATTTAAAATCGTAACGATGTGGGACATGTGATGTACTTGCGGTTATCGTTCAGCATTTGGTGAAGCCTATCAAGCGAAACGCTGCGAGAACTCCTCCTCTCACAGATACAGCCCGAAGCCTATTGGATCTTGCCCGGCCATTATTAATGCAGGCGGCCGTCGCTCAGCTTCAATGCTACACTCTGGTTAGCTCAGCTTCAAGCGGAGTCTCGGGAAGCCGCAGCGGTGCTGGCGATCAACTCTCTAGGATAGTCGGAGCAATTCCAACTTTCCAATGGCTACCGAGTTCATAGCCTGCTCCGAAGTGTCTGTGCCAGCAGCACTCAACGACAGGCACATTCTTATTTGGTCTCCTTGATTTCTAACATTTGGACATAATATGGATTCGATGAGCACAAAACCCCATGCCATGCATGGCGATTCTCCTGCTTCGCCTCGATGGATCCAATTTTGGGGGAAGAACGTAAAGGCTAACCAGTACGCTGTATCATGACTACCACACGATGCATAACTGACTAGCGCAGGGCTTTTTGTGAGCCAGCCAATAAAGTTCTCGATGATGCCAAAGATTTCCGGAAGCAAATGGAGGGCAAAGTCACAATCAAAGAGCACCAATTTGCGCAATTTGCTGACGCCAAAGCTTTGGAAGATCTCTTATCTGATTGCCTTGATGCGCAGAAACACCGCGGCGAGACTCAGCGAACTCCAAGTATGATGAAGAAGGTGGGAAAGAAGACAGTTGTGTTTGCAAACAACTTCTCAAGCTTTTTGCAAGCATATTCTGGTATTGTCGAGATCATGAAGGGTACCGATCAACAGTATGGAGGCTTAGCATACTCAACATTGTCCCTGCTACTGATTGTTCGTAAGCCTTGAGACAAGAGAACGTGAATAGCTTACAAGGAAGAGTTGTAGGTTGCCGTTAACAAGCAGCAGAAGGAAGATCGCATTGATTCGGCCTTGCTGACCTTACAAAGAGAGTTTGCCCGACTCGAGCTTTTGAGAGATATACATTCTAGCGATACAATGAAAAGAGCTATTGCTGAAGCTTATAGTCTGTGTATTGATTTCGCTCAGGAGGTCACGCTTTACTATTCGCGCTCAACGTGGCGGCGAGTCCTAGAGGCGATTACCAAGCCTCCGCAACTGGGAATCGATACCAAGGTAGCGGCGATCACGGATGCCATGACGGAGATCAAAATGGAAAGAGCGACCCTGGACAGCAAGCGGCTCCATCAGGTTCAACAGAGTGTGGATGAGGTTCATGCTAGAATGGATAAGGTGCATCGTAGTGTGACCAGTATCAATGGTGCCGTAGAGGGTAGGAGAAGATACCTCGAGATCCGTAGAAAGTCAGAGCTAATTGACTTCAAGCTTTACATCTGCAGAACGAGAGTAGACTGCTTAGCACTTTGAAAGAAAAATTGCTGCCGGGCGGCTACGACACAAATGCGGTTTTCGAAGAGTATAGCATACTAGTCGGGGAGTCATTCCGAAACACAGGGCGACTGACTCCCCTGAACATCGATCGACTGATGCGTAATCGCTCCGTCAAAGAATGGGAGGAGAATAGGAAAGGGTGTATGTTGTTGCTGTTCGGCAGAACAGAGAACACATACACGGACTACTGCTGGTTATCGCCTGCCGTCTTCCATCTAATCAATCTATACCGTGGTCAAAATCGCGTCGTCATCTTCCACTGCTGCCATGATCGAGTCTTCATGGAATCAGACACTCAAGCTCAGGCTGTCTTATCAAGCTTGGTATATCAGCTACTCCAAGCCAAGGCAATGATCTTGCGGGATCAGCCACGGTATCAAGAGCTATATCGCAGATTCTCGGATCCGATGTGGCGCGCATTCCCACTAAAAATGCCATTCATCGTCCTTGGTGAGCTGCTAAATGAATTTCCGGAAGTGTATATGTTACTGGACCGGGTCGACCGAATCAAGGGCCAAGCCGATCGCTTCTTGGATCCCTTGACAGATATGATGAAAAAGTCTAAATGTGTAATCAAAGTGTTCCTTGTTGCATCTTCGAACAATCATGCTGATCCAAATGGGAAGATTACGTCGGACGTGTTGAGATGTGCCGAAGATGAGCTTGGGTATGATTGCTTCTCGGGTCTGCGACTGGATCAGAGGTGAAGACAGTTTGCTTCAGATGTGTCAAGAGCGCCGATGAAGCTTGTGACCGGTCAATGGCGCTTTGGACGAAGTTTCAGGATAGTAGTTATCGAAGAAGGTCCGTCCCTTCCATTCATGTTCCTCATTGCCGGAAACGCTCTGGACGCGCTCCCTGAAGATGAAGAATTCCTAGAGTAACTACGACATACCAACACTCTAACGTAACCCAACATATATTACCTTTGACAGGCCAATTCACGTAAACAGATGATATACACAGCCTCCGTGCAGATGCTATGCTGAACGCCGGAGTGGACCCGTCTAATTTCTCTGCTCCCAGTCTATTTGGTTAGCAGCGAATGGTAACTACCTCTTATGCTTATCAGCCTGTGCTTTTTCGTATTTTGCAACTAGCTCTTTCCTAAGCATGATGTTAGCAGATATTGATGTTCGAAATTTCGATGAGCTTACTGCAACTGCATGGGCGCGGGGCTATAATGGCTGAATTCCATCCCAAATTCGCCCTTTCCCTGAGTCGCTGCCCTCAATTGTGTACTGAAGCCGAACATGGAATTCAGACTACAATCAGCATATAGTGTAAAATCCTCGGGTCCGATTTCCGTGTCGCTAATCACGGCATTACGCTTGTTCAACAATCCAACAATATTACCCTGGAATTCATTCGGCGCAGTGATGGTAGTCTTCATTAGTGGCTCCAGCACCTGTGGCCGGCCTTGGTTGAATGCCTTTCTGAAAGCTTGCTGTGCTGCATTTTTGAACGCCATTTCACTCGAATCGGTCATATGGGTTGCACCGTCGTTGATGATCATTCGCGTGCCTAGGACTTTGTGTCCGACAAGCGGCCCTTTGTGGCAAGATAGCTGGAAGCCTTTGTCACAGGCAAAGATAAACTTCTCGGAGATGGCACCACCAGTAACCTGGTTCTCGAAGTTGTTTTCTTCGAGAGCGCCACTTGGCTCCATCCAGCCAACCACTCTCGCATAGTCTCCAGCACCTCCGGTCTGTTTCTTGAGCGTGTGATCGAACTGGACTTTCTCTGTGATGGTCTCGCGCCAAGCGACTTGAGGTTGCCCGGTTTCGCAGGCTACCTTGTATTCACGTCGCATACGTTCGACGTGGATATCCAGATGCAATTCGCCCATGCCGGAGATAATCGTTTCCTGGCTTTCATGATCGACATGAACCCGGAAGGTAGGGTCCTCACGCTGGAAGCGGGACATGGCTTTCGAGAAATTTGGTAGATCTTTGTTGTCCTTGGGTTTGATGGAGAGAGAGATGACGGGTTCAGGAACGAACATGCTCGTCATACTGTACCCTAAGGTCCCATCTGTAAAGGTATCTCCAGACGCACATTCGATGCCAAATACGGCACAGATCTCGCCAGCACCAATTTCCAGAGTATCTTCCATCTCATTTGAGTGCATGCGGACAATTCTCGGGACCTTGACCTTCTTGTTGGTGCGGGCATTGAAAATGTTGCTACCTTTCTTCAACGACCCTTGGTAAACACGAATATAGGTAAGCTGGCCAAAGTTGCTCTCCTCGAGCTTGAAGGCCAGACCGACGAAAGGAAGAGAATTGTATGAGACTAGCTTGACTGGTGCTTCCTGCCGCCGTCTATCCAGAGCTAAGTTCTCAACTTCGGATGGATTGGGGAGGTAATCGCAAACCCCGTCAAGCATCGGTTGCACTGATTTATCGGCCAGTGCTGAGCCCATGAAGACCGGGGTAAATTTCAGCGATATTGTAGCTCGCCGGACCGCGGCTTTGATCTGATCTACAGTCGGAGTCTGCTCTTCAAGGAAGATCTCTGCAATCTCGTCATCCACATCCGCCAAAGTCTCTATTAACTTCTTCCTCTTCTCTTCAGCAAGTTGTCTGACAGCCGAAGGTATATCGTCCGTGACCCGTATGGTTTCTCCCTTGAGCCCCTCACTGTAGATAGCTTGCATCTTGACCAAATCAACCACACCTTTGAACTCATCTTCCACTCCTATCGGTACCTGCATGGCTGCTGCAGGTATGCGCAATTTGTGAGTTATCTGATCTACGATCTTGAAGGGATTGGAACCTGCCCGGTCCATTTTGTTCACAAAGGATATTCTAGGCACGTTGTACCTCTTCATCTGCCTATCCACCGTGATCGTTTGAGATTGTACTCCAGAGACCGCACAAAGGATCATTACGGCCCCATCAAGCACTCTCAAGGCTCTCTCTACCTCAATGGTGAAGTCGATATGTCCGGGGGTATCGATTAAATTTATGTGGTATTTTTCATCCTTCCCATCCACCTTCTTGACCCAGTCGCAATACGTAGCCGCAGATTGAATCGTGATCCCTTTTTCTCGTTCAAGATCCATCGAATCCATCTTTGCACCCACTGCATCTTTGCCACGAACTTCATGTATCGATTTGATTCGACCAGTGTAGTATAAGACTCGCTCGGTGGCGGTCGTCTTTCCGCTGTCGATGTGTGCCTACAGATATGAGCGTCCACTTTCCCTAAACATGACGGGTAGGCCTACAGCTATGCCGATGTTCCGCACACGAGACAATCGTGCAGCCTCCTGAGGCGCAAGGTTATCGATGATGGTTTCCTGTGCAAGGTTCTCTGGTTCCGCTGCCTGCTCTAGTCTACGCAAGACATTAGCAACACAACGATATTAATTAGCTAAAAACATACACCGCCGCCGCGGCGCTTGCTCGGCGGCATTGTTGCCATCGTCGATCTAATGGAACTGGGATTGCTCGAAGTGGACGGCGGAGGGCTGTAGATGCGCATCGTGTCGTATCGGCAAGTGCCAATCGTGAAGAATGGACGTGAGTCTTCGAATTTATCGGGCAATGCCTAGGTAGTCTCAATGCACGCTGCGACCGCATACCTATGTGATAGAGCGAAGCGAGCAAAGGGTCGATTTCGGCCAACTAGCCCTAGATACAATAGATTACCATACACCAAGACAACTAGTTCTAGAATAAGATACCTTAAGTCCGGTGCTAAATCCCGTGAGTTTCGCTCGTACTACACTTATAGCAGAAATTGTGATCATAATCTGTATCCGGGACAGATATGGAGGATTCTGGAGCAAGGTGAGAGGATTAGAATGTGTTTGATGGAAGTTCCTGTTGTATAACTTGACTCTTCTTCGAGTCAAGTACCCATAAAAGTCAATAAATGCCGCCTCCGTTTTTCGCCACCCCTATTGTCTTTACTTCTGCAATCCTCCTTCGAGTCATCTTACTTCTCTATGGACTCATTCAAGATCAATACGCACCTTTGCCGTACACCGACATCGATTACTATGTCTTCACAGACGCGGCGCGCTATGTTTCAAACGGCCACTCACCATATCTGCGAGAAACGTACCGCTACACGCCACTCCTATCCTGGCTTCTATTACCCACAGCATGGCCTGGCATAGCATGGTTCTCTTTTGGCAAAGTCCTTTTCGCCATTGCCGATGTCGTGGCTGGATGGCTCATCGTTCTGGTACTTCGCTCGCCGGCAGGAGGGGGGATGGCTACCAACAGAGCATTGAAATTTGCAAGTATTTGGCTGCTCAATCCTATGGTTGCTACCATCAGCACGAGAGGAAGCTCAGAAGGCCTGTTGGGCGTGATGGTTGTGGCTTTGCTATGGGCCGTTCTCAATCAGAGGATTTTATTGGCTGGGGTGCTGCTCGGTCTCGCTGTGCATTTCAAGATCTATCCTTTCATCTATGGTATCTCGATCATATGGTACCTCGAACCAGCGACACGAGATGCCCCTGACAGACCTAAATCAAGTCTGGTGCGCTTCTCACTCGCATCGATCCCTCAACGATTTATCGCCTTCCTCACACCCACCCGCCTCACCCTCCTCATCTCCTCCCTCGCCACTTTCACCGCTCTTAACGTTATCATGTACGCCATCTACGGACAACCGTTCCTCACCCACACCTACCTCCACCATCTAACGCGCATCGACCACCGTCACAATTTCTCACCATACAACACTCTCCTGCATCTTAAATCTGCCATCCCAACAACGCACGGCATCCGCTTCGAATCCTTGGCTTTTATACCACAGCTCATTCTCTGTGCTGTACTGATCCCACTCGCGCTCGCGAAAAAGGATCTTGCGGGCACAATGTTAGCTCAGACGTTCGCTTTTGTGACGTTCAACAAGGTGTGCACCAGTCAGGTATGTCCAGATACATTTACTTGGTCATGCATTTGCGTACCCGAACAAGATCGCCTATATATACTCTTATAAGGACATCTTTTCACATACGGCCACAGACTGAAGAATACTCGGCATCCCGTCCGCTCTGCCATTGACAAGCTTCAGATCGAACAATTAGTAGTTGGGTGGGTGACCACCAGCGAATCCTGTTTGCTGTATGTTTTGTTTGCTGTATGTTTTTCTTTTTCGCCATTTCCAACCAATCCTCCAACCCCACATGAATATCCCACATTCTACATTCTACAAGGTTATTGAAGCATATTCTGCCTCTGATTTAATTGGCATCGCCGAATACCCTACCCTTGGCGCAAATCCGTACCGCTCCGCGGTGGGAGACGACGCACCTTTCAGCCTTGGCACCTCTACTCGAATATCTCTGTCCCTCCCCCTTAACCTCTCCCTCGCTAACCCGTCCCTTCCCACAGTATTTCCTCTGGTACCTGATCCTCCTCCCCCTCCACCTCCCGCACTCCACCCTCCTCTCCAACCCCCGTCTCGGTCTCCTAGCCGCTAGCTTGTGGGTCCTTACACAGGTATGTTTCCTCCCTTCCTATCCCCTGCTTCTCCCATCTTCCCCTCCCCACCATCCACTCATCACCACACAGGCATCCTGGCTCCAACAAGCCTACACCCTCGAGTTCCTCGGCCAGAGCACGTTCTTCCCTGGGCTGTTCGTGGCGGGACTGGCGTTCTTCGCGGTCAATTGTTGGGTTTTGGGGATTATGGTTCGGGATGTTGGGGGGATGGGTGGGGGTGGTGTGGAGGTTGGGGGAAGGGGGAAAGGGGAAGGGAAGGGAAGGGAAGGGGATGAGCGGGGGGGGAGAAGGGTGAAATGGGATGAGGGGATGAGGTGAAAGAAAAGGGGGTGAGGAAGGTAGAGAGGCGGAGCGAAAGAATGAGTAGATGACTCTATCAAAAAACGCGGCATGGGAGAAGCGGGAAGGGCATAGTTTCCCGAAGAAGATAAGCAGGCTCAGGGGCGCGTGGAGAGAAGAAGTGGCCGGATATCAAATCAAATCAAATAGATATTCGACCACTAATACTAATGCTTCGATATCATACATCAAAAACCACGCACGTACTCTATCAAGAACGTTTGTTCGTGGACCTCACATACCGAATATATATGTCTATATATCTACATATATTTGGTATATACAACCTCGCCCTTAGAATTTATAATCACTGTCCTCGATCTCGGGAGCGAGCACGGCGCGAGCGCGAGGCAGCACGAGGGAGCACCAAGGCAGCAGGGAGGAGCAGGGGGCAGCGAGGCCGTCTCAGAAGGAGCACGGGGGCCACCGCGCAGCACAGGGTGTGTAATTATACAACCTTTGGTCTCTCGCCTATGCCCCAGTTGATTCCCATTTAGCGCCCATGGCCAGCGACAAGAAAGACCCTTATAACTATTACTACCTTACGTTAAAATAGGGAGGTGCTTAATGCCGCATTATCCGCAGCAACTACAACATACACCGACTAGAACTACAACTTGGGGAAGCTGGATGGCGACGCCAATTCGATCTTTGGGGGGGTGTCTGTATTCCTCCTCCTGTTTCTGATTCGACGAGAGTGGTTGTGAATGGGGATGTAAACGGGGATGTGGGACGGGGATGTGGGATGTGGGATGTGGGATGGAGAATGGGGAATGGATGGTCTGACAAGGGGGTTGTTCGTTCACGTTGTTCGTTTGCTGCGATGGAGATCTAAGGTAAAGGGGGAGTAGATGATTATTTTTGGTTTCTATGGCCGGGCCTGGTTTTTATTTTCCGGTGGTAATATGGTTATTTTAGGGATGGTTTACTTCGTTTACTGATATCTGTCGCTGTCTATATTTATGCGAGGTTTTGTTCCTAGCTCGAAATCCGGCGTTTTCTTTTTAGCTCTACCCTCAAATCAAGCCGAACGCCACGCTCTGCCATGATGTGGATTGTCCCTATAGTGACTGGTGCGATTAGCATTGAATCTGCGGTGCTGTTTCGTTGTATGATTGGGTGAGCGCATGTGTCGCTTCTATGATTGGTCTGCACTCCGGCATTGGAGTTTGGATTCGGCGAGAAGCTCCCGTCAACGCCGATGCTGCTCCCTTTGTAGGCTGCGCTCATTGTTCTTTATTTATTTACATTCATCATCCGAGTGGCGTCGAACAGACTTCTAGGAGGTTATAGGACCTCTGGGCTTCCGTATACTTTGCTCGCAAGTAAGAAACATCACTACATCCCTTCGACTTCCTTTCGTTTGAAGTCGCTGAAGTCACCCCAGGAGCGGTCGATCCGAAGGAGGAGAGACTGCGAGCGCTTGAGATCCATACGAGGTCGGGTGTTGTGTCGCGCACAAATCTCCTCGGAAGCTTTGTGTAGGCGAAACCACGCACCCATATACTCCCTGTCCTCATCCTCTTCAATATCTTCTGTAAGAATCGAAGCGTATTTGGCTGCATACTGCATGGGACTATTACCCGACTGGTCGATACTGTGAGGACTCGCTCCGGCACGTAACAAGCGACGCACAAGCTGTGATCGTCCTGCTTTGGCAGCCCAGTGGAGCGGTGAGGCCCCGGAATTGTCCACGATGTGAGGGCTTGCACCCTTCATGAGAAGCATAACAGCATTGGCAGGATCGTCGATCTCAGCAGCGCGATGGAGGGGTGTAGCTCCTTCGCTATCACGTAGGGTGTGGTCAGCACCCTGGAGGAGCAGCCGCATCACGTGGTCAGACGGCGTGGTACAGGCTATATGCAGCGGAGTTGAGCCTTCATGGTCTGCTGAATGGATATTGGCACCGGCTTGTAAAAGGTTTTCTACCGGTTCTTCCCAAAAACAAACGGCTGCGTGATGTAGAGGGGTCTTGCCTTGAAGGTCTGGTATATTAGGGTCCGCTCCATTAGCCAAAAGCTCCTTTGCAGCAATGACTGCGCTGTACAGACTAGCAGATAGACCTGAAGGTAGAGAAATTAGGGAGATTAGCGGCGTGCTTCCGTCGTCAGCACGTCGATTTATATCGATGCGGCGTTCTAACAGGAATTGGACTGTGCTTTCTATCCTATTGATCATTATATCACTTTCATTTTTTATCTGGTCATATATATCTTCCTGAGACCAATAAGATCCGACAACGTGAAGGAGCGACTCTCCTTTATTATCGACGACGCTCAGGCGATCTGTGAACGCCTGATGCGACTGAAACTCATCAGGACGACGGGGCTGATCATCCAAGTTTAGGAGAACCTTGGACAGGACTTCGAGACCGAGAACGTTACCACGGGCCGCGGCATAGTGCAAAGGTGTCCGGCTGTTCTGATCCCTAGCTGTAGGATCCACTCCTTGATTCACCAGATATTGTATGATCGTAGGATGATAGCTCCCGGCAGCGAAGTGGATTGCCCTTTGTCCGTTCTTGGTTTCTGCCTCCAGGTTCACATTTTTTGCCACCAATTGTTGTACAGTGTCTTCAGAGCCAATGGAGGCTGCCACATGTAATGCAGTAACTCCTTTGTTGCTGGTAATGGACGGATCAACGCCGTATCTTAGCAACATTGACATGATAGCTTCGCTGTCATCAGACTGTGACCCTTTTCGTTGCACTAAGTAGTGCAACGCAGAGCGTTGGACTTCATCCGTGGCGTTCAAATAAAGTTCGTGCGCCTCTGGTCCGGTTTTCCATAAGCCCCCAATTTTGGACGGGGTCTTCGATCTGGCTCTCTGGAGAGAAGCCTCAAGCAGGGAGCTGACTATAGTCTCCTCCGCATACTCAACGGCAATTTGGAGAGTTGTAGATTCATCAATGCCTCCGTCGGCCCGAGAAGATCGTGAGTATATATCTACTCCTCGCCAGATCAAAGCCTGAGTGGCTTCGGACCAATTGTTACGCAATGCGTCATACAAGGCTTCCAATTTCCAGTCAAACCCAACCTTAGAGGCTACATTGGGTTCATCTTTGTGCATGAGCTCAACTTTTCTTACAAGGGCTTCGAAGATATTGATATCTTTAACCTCGATTGCTCTGTGCAACGGCCCTGATATCCCTTTATCGTGGATAGAAAGCGGATCAGCACCATGTTCGAGTAAAAGAGCGACTAAGTCGTGGTCTTGTGTCCAAACAGCATCGTAGAGAGGCGTAACATGTTCATGTATTTCGTCGACATCAAACACTTTGTGTTCAAGCAGCCACTTGGCGATCGCAAATTTCCCGTTGCTGGTCGCTGCATAGAGCGGTGTAGAGTGAGGTCTTCTCGAGTAATTTTTCCATGGCACCAACTCAAGATCTCCCAGAATATGAAGGACACTCAAGAGACCGTACTCACAGACGGCGAGGATGCCATCTCCATCATCTAATTGCATATCCTGAATATACGACGGCACGTCCTTGGAATCCTGCAACAGGAGTGATTCCTCACAGGATCTATTTATGCTATTCCATTTTTTGTAAGCCAGGGTGGGTTTGAAGAGATGGTCGAATAGAAATTCTTTCATCGACAGAGCTGTCGTTGACTCTGCTCTTTGTAGCTCTGACATCGCAGCGTGCTGAAAAAGGTAGACAGTATAATCGCGCAGCCCGTCAAAGGCTTTCATTCCTCCTTCTGGAATGCCTGTGTAAAGCCACGACTTCGAATGAAAATCTGCCAGACATCTTGAGACCGCAACGGTATGTATCTGTTCCTGACAGAAGTCTGGTAGACCCTCTAAGAATTCTTTGACAGAGAGATGGGCCCACTGGAAGCTCATAGTCCTTGAGGCACTGTCTAAGGAAACGGTTGTGACAAAGTTACGGCATATGTCAAGAAGACTACTTGTGTCAAGCCCATGGTGGTACTCGCCATGATCGTCAAGAGCTACGGCAGATATGAACTCTTCGACTGTAAGAGGACGCCACGCCGCCAGCATCCAAGAAAAGGCTCTCCGGGCTATAGCCGCTGTAGCTGGACCGGAACCAAGTATGTCATTGTAGATGACAAGATACTGGTTCTTCAACTCGGCAGGTAACATGCCAAGCTCAGAACGCACGTCTTTTTCCACTGCCAGTCTTCTGGAACTGGACAGTGTCTCAACACTGAGTTCAACCCACCTGAACCTGCAAAGGTCAGCGAAAGCACTTCGACAATGAGGAAAACCCACATTCCTTGCGCCTTGCCAGTCAAAGTCTTGATTATGTCGTCACGCAGGGAAACCGAAACGTTGCCTCGCAGAATTTTTCGCGCCTTGATAGCCTGATCGACTTTGAAGATGGTGAAAGCGTTTACATCGTTGCGATTGAATTTGTCACCAATCTCGAGGTTGGGCCACTGCTCAAACTCATCAACAATGTCCCCGTCATTCCGACTGGATACAAAAATTTTGACCAGATTATGGGATTCTTCCACAATTCGACGAAGTGCATCAAAGAGGGTCCCTCGCTGTTCGTAATTTGCTTCATCAAGTGCGTCGATGACTAGCACGACTGGGTCCTCGGCAGTGATATCCAGAATGTATTGTATAACCTCATCACTGTCCAGGTCAGCCAGCTGTGCGCCTGTTTCTTCAGCCCGCTCTTGTCTCAGCTGATATTCCTGCGCTACGCCTCCTCTTAATGGCAATGCCGAGTCTCGACCAGTAAGCTGTCGAAGCAGCGCACGTAGGATTTGCACCGGATCGGCAGTTCTCGGATCTGAACTCTTTTTTGAACAATAGAAATAAGCTAGAGGAATGGCACCAACTTTCGCTACCCTCTGCTGTTCAAGCAATGCCTCAATGACAATTGATGTGAGTTTAGACTTTCCAGCGCCTGGTACAGCATGCAACCAGAAAATTGCGGAGGAGCTAGATCGTTGCCATGCGAGGAGCTCTGCGCGATCTAGAAGCCATCGACCGGTGCCTTGCAAGATTTTCTTGCTTGCTTCTAGGTGTTGGGATTCACAGGGCACAGTAGAAATCCAGCGAAAAACTTTCTGGCGCTCGCTCTTCAGGAGATTGTCATGAAGATTGGACACAATCTGAGCAGTACGCACAATCGGCGCCTGCGTTTCTCTCTGGAAGCTGCTGAGGGCTCTCCTTGTCGCTCCAGACTCGCTGACTAGAATTCGAGTCTGCACAAGGCTCACAGTCCTGAACGCTTCGTCGTCAGCCTTTGAGACAGCTGCTTGCAAGGCTTTGCTTTCCACCTCCAATCTTTGGAAGACAGCCTTAAACATCCTTTGAGCTGTATTCTCGGACCAGAACTTGCTCGCTCTTGACAGATACGTCAGTACGGCGGCATAAAGCTTTACAATACACTGGTCTAGGTAGGCCAGTTCATCCGAATAGAGGCACGACGCATCAGGTGCAATAATCTTCTCTAAGAGGGCGTAGCGAGCCATCACGTCGGTAACGATCTCGATGCCCTCACTCAAGCAGCCGAAGGCTTCTGCATCGGACGTGGACGCCTAAGGGAAGATGAGTTTGATAAGCACAATCAGTAGATTGTCAATCGAATTCCACATGTGCTTCCTTCTTCTTGGTAGATCGTAACATCGGGTGTAGATGTCAACCAAGTCAAGCGCGTCGGCATGCGGAAAGAAGCCTCGAAAAAAGGCCAAACGGTAACGTAAAGAAATCTCATATTCACTACCCCACACATGAGTGTTTTGTGAAGCTGCATACTCGGCGGAACATGTCTATAGCGTGCGGGAAGGTTCAAGGATGCTCCAGTGTCGGCCTGTGTGAAGATGTACCGAATGTAATGCCTACGTCGTAGAAAAGCAATTCAGGCTCACCTGTAGTAGAAACCGTACCACTGCCCACACTGGGTTAATATACATCGGTTCAACGTTGGCAACAACATCTACCGCCGTGGCATATTTGGTGACCCATTGTATGATCTTTTCAAAGACATCTCGCACAATTACGACTGACCCATCGCTTCTCTTGTATTTCCACCTCTTTGAATGGACCGTATCACGCTTCGTTCGAGCTGCCTGCAGGACATCGTCGACGACTGACTTCTTCGACAGACCACTTGATAACGTTGCGATACTTTGAGTTTCGTCTGAGGAAAGGGTTTGGAGAGCCTTGTTCCATAGATCGGCAGAAGCCATAAAAAGTCGCACTTTCGGTGCGCTCGCACCTCAAGCTGATTCACTCCAGGACTTTCGCCATGTACCCCCTCAATGAACAAGAAGCCTAACCATGGACACTGAGAAGCTTGTGTATCATGCTTGGAAGAGGACAAAAGAGCGGTCTCGGCATAACCTCGGAAGATCTGCGGCAGGGATCAGTTCTATATATTATACCTAAATCCCGAAAATTACCACTTCCAGCAATACAATATCAAAGAGTATCCACAATCCACATCAAAATATACCAAGTACCCTCCATGAACCTTTTAAGAAGAATAATAAGGGGCGATAACCCTTCTAACATCTCGCGAATCATTATTATAGGGGGACTCAGGAATCGGAAAGACATCAAGACTCGTCGTTAGTTACCCACTTTCAGCTCAACACGAATGGCTACGCGACGGAGGAAAAGCCTATATTCGGAATGTGAGAATGTTTATCTCATATTAAGTACGAGGCCCCTCATCGCTCCGACTTTTTCCGTGTGGTTGTCTGTCTGTCATATGACTCTAGTGGAGCTGAGCACGGATTCAAACCTACTCCTGCTAGTCTTCTCCGCATTATAGCTATGAAGGCTCGTCCACATAACACCTCGGCGATAATTGTCCATTTTGCTCAGCTGGCAATGCACATCGAGCACCGCTTGGAAGTCATCATGAAAGAGAATTTGATCTCAATTTGCATCTGCGTAAGCTACAGCAATTTCGACTGCTTTTGCATAAGGTAGATATTCCCCAGCCCAGCACCCGCTAAATAGGTATTCGTCAAGAACGCCATCCACATCCACGCATCGAGCCATTATCTTTCTGTCGTGATGAAGTAAGGTATGACACATCCCGGTATTATCTTCAGCAAACGCCCGCTCCAGATCCCGGCATCAATTTCTCTTTCGACATATGGAATAGAAAACATGACCTTTCATATCAAGCCCCCAGCATGCGCCAACATCTTGTAATAATCCATGCTGACGCATCTGTGCTTACCCGTATGCTGCAGACTTTGCTGCGACACTTCATTCACCGTCTCCGACGAGGAATGATACCCAATATCTCCCGGCAATCTTCCAAAGTGGACATGCGGTCTCACGTCCATCAGGGTCTCAAGTATCTCATCGCTGTACATGCCCCACGCATGGTTGCCTTCGAGATGGAACATCGGATTCAGTAGCGGCGCCGGACTATCCAGATCGATGAAGCGGATGCGCATCGTCTTGACGCCTGTGTAAGTTTGCAACGAGCGCACGGCTTGAAGGACGAGTTTCTCAAAGGCCTGGATGAAGAGCCAATTATGGATACCCGTGCCGTCGTTGTGCGAGTTTGGGTCGCGACAGACGTTGTTGACGACGATGTCGACCGAGATGAGGCGCGTACAGCTTTGTCGCGTCTCCTCTGCTGCGCTGACTGCAGAGGAGAAGAGACAGCCGCACACCCGCCCAGTGTAAGTCAGAGACTCAAGCTGAGGGGCTACGGCGCCCAGAGTGCGGCAGATATGGCGATATGGATATAGCTTCCGCCATTTCTTGAGGGAGGATGCATTCTTGGTGTAGAGGCCTTCGAGGCAGAGGTTGATGTGAGTTATGGTTGAGGGGAACTCGAGTCTGAGCGCTTCATCTATGGTAGCGTAGGCCATCGTCTTGGGCTTGTGGTAGGTGCAGTGGAATTCGCGTAGCGAGGGCAGAGCGGAGGTGAGGATTTTGAAGTCGTGGTGGCAGCGGATCAAGTTCCAGGCGCCTTTGAGGATGAGTGTTTTGGTAGTGAGTAGGATGGGGAGCGTAGGTGTGGTGTCTGGTCGTGACCGTCGAGGGAAGAACAAGGATTCCATTGAGTAAGGTGAGAGGGGAGTTCGGAATGCTGGCATGGACATGCTAAGAATCCTTGACTCAAAAGTGTCTTCACGAGCTGGTGATCTGCGGGACATGTATGTTCGTGTAGCATTAGAATGTGAATCTTGGCGGAAATATTGGACTTGTGGTGGGTGCTTGCAATGGCCGCCTTCAATAGTGAGAGCGCAGAGGCCTTCGAAGAGAAATTGAGCAGTTCGAAATATATCCTCTAGTGTAGCGTTCTTCGACGCCAATTGAAAGGCACTTGTAACTTGCTGTGCATCACCACCTAGATTAGTATTGATTGCAAGCCCTTGGAAAGCGCGAAGGAAAGGATGACCATTACGGTCCGCACGTTGCTCGGAGTAGAGGCTATCTTGGTGTCGTCCAGGCTTCATTTCCCATATCGGTACAAGGACCTCGAAATGTCGAACGTATCCTTGCAGATGATGGTTCTTGAGAAACCAGTCCGCACAGTCTTGGAGAGCTGCTCTCGTTCCCTGGATCTTAACTGCAGCCGTGTAAGTTACACCAACATGAACAACCGGATAAGAGGCGTCCTACTGTGTCTATACACTCTCTCCTGTATCAGCCTCCTCCACGTGTATGATACCAAAGCTAGATCTGCCACCTTCTTCCTCCTAGGATGCCGCATGATTGCGTTCCAGTTCCGTACCGTATGCTGAGAGCCTGACGGGTCTGACGTCGTGGAACCCAGATGACCCACAACGTGACCAACAATACCCTCCAGTATTTCCGGAGGCAGCATTTCGAGATGCGATTGTGAACATTGCCATTCTTGCCGCGGCTCCGAGGCTGGTATGAGGAAAGGGTCGTCTAATGTGTCTATGATCTGGTCGTCAGGCTGGGACAGAGGCTGCACTGATATATCATCTTCGGTCTGATGTTTCGCCCTTGACCTATGTGGCGGAGGTTTGACGGTGAGAGCTCGTGGTGTAGATTTACTAAGGGATCTAGGGATTGGTGTGGTAGGTGTGCTGAATGAGGGGTCATTGCGATCGAGAGGCGTCCTAGAGGTGTCCACAGGCGAGACTGCGCGTAGGGACATTGATAGTGGTCTAAAATGACAGTGTTCGTACTGTCTACTGTCTCCGGGGCTGGGATTGTTGTGTAGAGATGATCCGGTGGGGTGTGGAGAGGAGGGAAGTGCGGTAAGGCTTGGGGCGAGGGCAGAATAATTGATTGTGTAACGTCGAACTCAATCAGCTGCTGACACATCAGTCCAACGCTGAGCTGATTACTGTGTGAATCAATTTCAGAAAACAAGATGGGTTGTTAGCGGTTGAAGAGAAGTTCATCGCTGCGTCTTGTGCCAGTCCCAAAATGGTAGAGCTGTCGTCTACTTTTAGCTTCGGTGGCTGTGTTGCATTAGCGCCGGCTGTCAGCGGCAGATCTACATTCTCAATCTTCATCAAGGTCTGACGGTTGGGTACGTTAGTACTTGATACGGGAGCACAGCTCAAGAAGATGCAGAATTTCTATGTGCTGGCTTATGCCGCCTACTGTGGGCAGCCACTGAATGAACAGCTGCACAGTTCTGCATTGCCCAACCACCTTGAGGATGAGGGGATGTCTGGACATCCAGGCAACGAGACGCTACATTTCATCAAGTTGTCGACATGAACCAATGGGCTGCCTTCAACAACCACGATCGACGGTGAGAAGCTCCTGGATACAGCATGATGTCATCACCTCAGCCGCCAAGTTATAATACTCAATATTAACAACTAAGAGCAAGTCCGGAACCTCCCAATCCTACTTTGACAGGGTCATCGGAGTAGCTAACATCATCTGTGTCGTGGAACTCATAGCTCATTCGGTTATCTCTAGGACATCCATCCGATCCCGCCTACCCATTTCTTTCGGCTCGAAGTCTTGCATTGTAGGCATTCCCTCCCGATACCAATCTCAATGACCGCGCACATCCCACACACTGGTCTACCGCACGATCGACATCTATACGCTGAGAGTTCACTATCCTGGCTTTCCATTCCTCCCATCGATATATCAGCGTCTGAAGACTCAAGAGGAGCTTCACAGTCGTCGCATGAAGATGAGGTCGAATGGAGCGCAAGTGGGAGCTCAGAGAGCGCTGACGGTGGGGATTCAATCGACCAATAATTATGGAGTGACGGTTGTCGCTGAATTGGCTGCGGGCGGGCATGGATGACCTGGGTAGGTGTTGGTTGAGCAGCAGGTGGGGGAGATCGAGCAGCGGCAAAAAGTCTTTGGTAGGTTGTCTCTGGATTGGTATAGGCTGATTAGCAAGCTCTGCTCTTGTTTTCGAAAGCCACGGTGCGCAGACAGTGGACGGAAATTCCTGGAACGCATACCGTGTATTACACCCTCTTCTGGTCTGTTGTCGCGGAAACGTTTCCGTGTGCGAGAATCAACATAGGAAGGCGCAGACTCAGGTCGCTGCACAGGACGTGACAAATGAAATGAATCGTCGAGCATGTGAACGTCAGGGCAGGGACTGTTCGAGGGATCGCGTGATGATATTGTCGCAGAGCTTGCAGAGGAGAACGGGGAGATGGCGGAGGATGACCTTTTGCGTTTGAGAGTCATTGTTGCAATGGGTTTATTAGATTGAGAAAGGCTGTTGTTGTTCAATACCATAGTATATCCCAAAAACCGTACATAAAGCTTTAGAGTTGATGACGGCTCCATCTCGGGTAACGCGATGTCTGGCGCGCATGCATGATCGACCGCTTACCTCGATTGGAATTAGGCAATTACCTTAGCTTCCTCTATCTTTATCCGGAGCTACGCACGGAGGAAATGAAGCTATCTTCGTCTACTTTGTTAAGGTAACATACATTCCTTCCTCCCCGAAAGGCAAGTGGTGTTTTATCCAATCGCAGTTTGTTGGTCGCCTTCGGTCGAATCCGCTCTCTAACATCTAAAGCCGTTCCAACTGAGTCACTTCGCTGTGAAATATCCAATGACTATACGCAAAGCCAGCCATGCAGGGTCATGGTACACAGGCAACGGTCCAACTCTGTCAAAAGAGCTTGACGGTTGGCTCAGCCAGGTCGACACAGCCATTGATGATATTGGCCAAATACCACGGCCTGGGGCTAGAGTGATCATCGCTCCGTATGATCAATTTACATCCCTTGGTATTATTATTATTTCGGGCTGATGAGTATGCTTGTAGACACGCTGGCTACGCATACTCGGGCCCTGCGGCAGCGTGGGCCTACAAGTCTCTGGATATCTCGCGAGCGTACACTACACTTCTCCACTGGAACATTGGCAGACGCTAATTTGCACCTAGTAACCGTGTATTCCTCCTTGGTCCTTCCCACCATCACTATCTCACCAAGTGTGCGTTGTCCAAACACACCCACTATAGCACTCCCCTCGGCGATATCAGATTGGATACTGCCACGATACAAAGTCTACGCTCTACAGGTCAATTTCAAGACATGTCTACTAGAGTTGACTCGGACGAACATAGCCTTGAGCTGCATCTGCCTTACATCTACCACATCTTTAGTGTATATCATGAGCAAGAGAAGCACCCTCCTTTGGTCCCCATCTTAGTGGGAAATACGAGTCCGAGCGTAGAAAGAGCATTTGGGGCAATATTAGCGCCATATCTTGCAGATCCGGACAATGTCTTTGTTATCAGCAGCGACTTCTGTCATTGGGGCTCGCGGTTCAGTTATACCTACTACCTACCTTCAGCTACTTCGGATTCAGCAGAAGGAGTATCGCTCAAATCTAGAGATAAACCACGGGATCCACCTGTCTACGAAAGTATCGCACGAATTGACCAGCTAGCTATGGAGAGTGTGGAGTCAGGTCAACACGACGCCTTCTTGGCTACGCTGAGGGATACGGGCAATACCGTCTGCGGGCGTCATCCGATTGGCGTGATGATGGCGGCAATCGGAGTGCTAAAATCAGAGGGAAAGATCGATCAGGACAAAGGCAGATTCAATTTTGTGAGATACGAGCGCAGCAGCGACGTTCATGATGGTAGCGATAGTAGTGTCAGCTACGCCAGCGCCTTCGCGATATTATGACATTGATCCGCACTTTTGCCGTCGAGAATTGCAATTCATAATAGCCGTTCCATCTACCGCCTAAGATGGCTCGCACAGTAAGCCAATCTCGAAATTGCAGAGCCTCATGTTGACACGCCAGCTAGAAATCAACAAGCAAGCCCTAAGTATCAAGGCAAAAGTCCATGAGACAGTATACACAAACTTATAACGATGAGCTCATCCAAATATCTACTGTCGACTCGTACAATCCTACAAAACAGCCATATCGGTTTCCCGTCGATGGATTCCATAAATCGAAGATTCTACCAACACGGGTAACGCGACAATTTCCAAGCTTACGTTCTATGGATTAATCTTGAAATCTCTTGGGGCTGCAGTAACAGCATCTTCCTTCATTTGCACTCGAGACAGATCCTGTTTGGGATTCCATCCTACGCGGCATAATCAACTATACCTTAATATCAATCAGGTCCCCATCGAATCAGGTTGATGTGCCAAAACTTTAGGACCACCTGAGTCGTAGTGCAGTGCGCCAAAATCGGAAAATGGGGTGCAACACAGTGTCGAGGTATGCTGAATCAAACCTTTGAAGACTATCACTCGATGGAAGTGCTGTGTTGTTTTGCTGAGAACGCTGAGGCTGCTTTCCACTTCAATATCACTTTGAACTCGGTCCCGACGTGATCTGTGGTTCTCCACATGATGGGCGCAGTGCATGCGAAGTGGACAGTGAAATATGCCTCTTGGGACAGGCCCTAACAGAAACTAAAGGCCTGATTGGCCTCGGGCAAACTCGGCAAACTCGGCAAGCTCGGCTAGCCTTTGGGTAGGGTTCCCGGGAACTACATTGTACTGCGTTGTCTTTGTACTACACTGGTTTTGAAGTACGCCGTTCTTGTCAATTCAATCGAGTCCCGTGCGACGGTTCACCTCCATCAGCGATCTTGAACAGTTCAAATGTACCCTCAGAAGCAGCACATGAAGTAAAAGGAAATGTCTGAAGTATGCCCTGGTCTCGTTTCGAACTCATTGGTTGAAATTGTCGACGAGAATGTGATTGCTGGTCAGTAAGTAATGATCGTGACCATTGAGAATCTGACAAAGGACTTGGTAGCGCTTCCCACCGGATCGACGGTCCTAGCAATCAACAATCATGGAGCGAGCAACTGGGCTCGTACCGCTCGTGTTAATACACGATCTATAGACGGGGTGGAGAAGAGCTACTTCCTCAAGGTTGCCCAAGGGAACCTTGGCGGCGGTATGATGCTTGGGGAGTTTGAGTCCATGGCGGCGATATACAATATAGTGCCGACCTTCGTACCCAGACCGATTGCCTGGGGTACATCCAAGGTACTTGACTCGGGAGTTGCATCGTGCTTAGTCCATCACCAGGTGCACTTCAAACTTGATATCGAAATGGAATGCTGATAGTATTAGTCTAACAAAGACATGCACTTCTTCCTTTCCAACTTTCATGAGATGGACCTGGGTCTGCCCGACGTCACCAAGTTTACAGCTCAATTAGCTATGATGCACCGAAAATCGAAGTCGCCTACTGGGAAATTTGGCTTTCATGTCACAACATATAATGGAAACCTACCTCAGGTCAACCAGTGGACAGACACCTGGGAAGAATTGTTCACCATTAATTTCCGGCATTTCTTAGAGATGGAACAGCAGATGCAAGGGCCTGCAACCGAGGAGCTGACCGGCTTATCAAACGCGATGCTTGAAAGGGTCATTCCTCGACTTCTACGACCTTTAGAGACTGAAGGGAGGCATATCGAGCCGTCTTTGGTCCAGTAATTCATCCTTCTATGTTCGTGAACGCTTCGTAGCCCAAATCGCTGATGATGGTTATTAGCGGTGACATGTGGTATGGCAATGCCGCAACAAACATTGCAACGGAAGAGCCTATCGTCTTCGACTCCTCAGCCTTTTATGGGCACAATGAATGTACGTCACCCTTCACAACCAACCGATCATGGCATTTCTTACCACCTACTAAAGGGATCACGAATTAGATGACCTGAGGACGATGCGCCCGGATGTCCGCTTCAAGTTCGGTCGTAGATACTTGGAGACCTATCACGCCCACTTTCCAGTGGCTCCACCCGAAGAAGACCACGCCGACAGAAATACCTTGTACGCCTGGTCAGTCTTTGATTCAATCCAATGATGCCCATCACCTGACTGATCTGGAATAGTCGATCCCATCTGCATGATTCGTGCCTCTTCCCGTCAGATCCAAAGTATAGAAACTGGTAGGTTCGTCCATTAAGGTGAAGCCAGATGATAAAACGCGTCGAAACCCAGGTGCTGATATGAGATCGGTGACGCCTAGGCTGATGCAGATGATGAGAGAGCTTGTCGACAAGTATCCGGATGGATACGAAGGTTACCGAGACGAAATAAATCCATCAGGGCACATGCTTCCTGGCAGCGGCAGAAATGAGCAAGCAGAAGTCAGTGCTGCTCCAGAGATTGCATCTCGGATGAAAGACATGAGCATCTAGCTTGTTCTCAGATCCATCGACTCTCTAATGTCATGTATGATGATGAGCTCCAGAGTCTACAGGTCATAGGGCTCGGTCGATTTGCCGTCACACTGTTGTGTCGAGGGAGCATGAGCCTCATTCGTACTACTATATTCGCTAGCACTACATATTCTGCATGATAGGGATGAGAAGCGAAGTTGTTGAATGCATCACCGGATCCGATGGAGCTTACTATTGATAAGTCAGTGAGTATGTTGAGGGATCGAAGGTTGGTCAAAATGTGACATCGAATTAGCTTCGCAAGGCTCTGATCTCATAACATTGCCCCACTTCAATCAAAAAAAGGTAACTCTCGTCTTGTCGTCTTCGAAAATCGTCTTATCACTATGGGGGGTTGCTAAGGAGCATGAAGAATGAGGGGCATCTGGCCCCCTATATACAGTCCTTCAACGCTAATTCAATTCCCCTCATCACAATCCCTTCCCTTCTCTTCTCTATAATGCACCAATCCAATTTACGATAAATACAATATATGAGTGACGAAGCTGTGATTGAAGACACATGTTTCGGGCTTTACATGAATCCGTCATCTGTAAAGGCTGCTTACCCCACCTCACCTCCTCCAAAACCCAAGTCACGACAAGTACGCATTCAATAACATCCTTTCCCAACCACAAAACACCTAACACCCCAACACCTCACACCTTTCCAAACAGCCACAACTATCCCCCTCTCCCAGAACACCCCCCAACACAAATCTCCCAACCCGCACGCAAACTACCCCAACCCCCTCCACCCTCCCCACGAAATCCAAGATGAAAAATATACCCACCTCCCATCCACCCTTTTCCAGCCAATGTCTGAAGGTCTAAAGACGACTCTCCCAATTACCGAATATCCAGAAATCCCCTGATAATCAGCCAATCCTCCCTTAGTTGCAGGAAAAGGTTTGGGATGGACTTGGTTCACTTTGGCAAGGCGTAGGGCTGAAGTACGGTATCAGAGTACGTACTTGATTCCCCGTGATTGCTAACGGTTAGGTAGGTATCTACATCCATCCATCCATCCCTCCGAGTAACAATCAATAGTCAAGAGGTAGATTACCATAAAAACGAGCATGTTCCATTACCAGATCTCACGATAGATACCATCGGTACTCTTACCCACTACGATACTCATCCACGTACCCACCACCTATCGATAATCTGCATTATATATAATACACTACCAAATACTGTCACAGCTGAATACTCACCCATCTCTCCATTACGGTAACTTACTCACGCTCCTTTGCATCGATCCTCCCTTCTTTACCAATCACTCACCTTAATCAACTCATCCCTAGCTCTAACTCACCCACCCCCCTCCTCCCCTCCTTCCCCCCTCCCCACCCATCCGTCTCACTCCCCTCCCTCTCCGCATCCCCCTCCCCCCTCCCTCTTCCATCAAATACTCACCCCCAACACCCCCCTCCACCCTCCACCCTCCACCCTCCACCCTCCCCCTCCACCCCACCCCTAAGCCTCGGCGACGCCACCCTCCTCACCCTCCCCACCGTAGCCGAACCATCCACACCACCACCCCATTACACTATCCCCTCATCCGCCATCACCCATTCCGGACGGGCCTTGCTATCCTTCTTCCCAAGATTAAGTATGGAGGATGCGCGTCTCTTGCGAAGAGTGTACGGATCGGGCTTGCGATGGCGATGTGGGAACGGGATTTCGATCCTCGATTGAAAGCTCGCGCTATTCGTTGGCTTTGTACGCGATATCGTCCATTCTCTCGATCGCATTGCGGTCTTGCTCTGCTTCTGGTCTCGGCTCGTTGTCTACTTCTGCAATGGAAGTGAGGAGGTCCTTCAAGTCACCTCGATGTCTATATCCAAAGTAGATGATTCCCACCATACCGATAAGCCCACAGAAGCTGAGGAAGGATAGATAGAGATCCAGCAGCATAGACAGGATCCTTTGACCCAGATGCTCCCTCGGCATTTCCGACATTAGACGGCTAGTTATATAGACATTGCGGATGTAGATACCCGACCCGAGCCCCCATGCTATTGGAGTCAGATCTACAAGGTGTAGTAGTCGATCACGGTTCAGGTGTGCAATCCCGGCTTTGCAGTAAAGGGTACCGGTATATAGCGAGAACCGCAGATGAAAACAAAAGAGTACCACAGGCAATAAAATCTAGAACGACGTCAACAGAACCATAAGTCACCATCTTGTAGGCTTGGGAGAATTTCTTTTTCTGAAGTCTTGGTCTTTCGAGACTGAGGGCTGTCTCTTCACAATACAGAAAAGGGTCGATATGGAAAAGGGTCAATATGGAGAAGGGTGAGCAAGATAAGTAAAGAAGGTTAGGTCACCGAAAGAGAAGGTCTGTGGATATATAGTCCACAGTAGAACTGAGTATATAATGTCCACGCCAAGTAGCTAGTGGCTCGGTGTCTCCACAATTAATTGGGAAGACTGCACTGTATCCCACGCAAGGGAGCGAGGGATTGAAATTTGTGGTAATAAGGCGATGATGACAGGGGTAAGGCTAGAATAGGACAAGCACGGCTCCACTGAGGGCTTTTCGTGCACGAAGTTTCAAGTACACAATGCTTGAGTTAAGAGAAAGTCAAATGATTCCCACTGAGTGCTTTCTGAGCACAGCGATTCTGTAGAACACCACTGAGATTGGATCGCCAAATTTTACCGACTCTGAACTCCGCAACTATAAAAAGCTTGAATAGAGGAATAGAGAAGAAGTCAATATGAACACGCTTGCCGTATTAGAAAATCCACCTACATCTTTGTTGGGGATTCATACTGTTGTCACCACCTTGAATGTACTGCAGAGGTATACTCGAACGACAGCCTTCCTTCACGCCATAGGAAATTCACTGTTGCTGTGTTACCGCAGCTATATTCATATGCGATCATGACTTTCGAGCCGCTGAAGCGTCAGTCATAGAGTAAATGAGTGGTGTATAGAATGGTAAGATGACTGAGTAGCTTAAGATAGTCGTAGGGTGGTTTTCAGGCCAATAACAGTTCGGAAGGGAGGATCTCACTGCGGCGAGTGGACAAGAGCTGATGTATCAGTCACATGATCCAATCATATCGCCAGATTCACGTTTGTTGATCTAGGCTGCTAATGGCATGATTGAATTAGGTGGGGAATAGACTGGCCTTAGAGAATGAATACCCGGTAGCGTTGCTGTCTCTTGAGTCTCAGCCTCCTCAGTGACTATGCTTCGTGGTAACCTCGTGGCAAGAAAGACAGCCTCAGCAGGGCTTAGCCTATCGAAATAATCATCCATGTATCTTCGAGTCTCGTCTGGAGGAGCAACAATTCGAGCAAGCGGCTCAAGAACTTTCGGATTTGCGCATGTCAAGCGTATGGTGATTGGTTGATAATAGCTCATGGTCCCTCTGTACTTTCCAGAGGCTGCCGTGCTACCCCTACGAATTAGAAGGAACGACGCAATGACTTGGGTACCGCCGTAGAGATACTCGAGGATGCTGAATCGAGGAAAAGAGAACCGATCGCCTGTACCACCAAGATCAAAGACAACGCCGTCGATGTCAGACTGGGTTTGGTCATGAGCCGTTGTATGGGAAGATGCGGGCGTCAATGTGTTGTGCGACATGGATTCAACCTTGATTGGAGTCGGTCCTCGATAGGGATGAGGATACGTGGGTTTTGGCCCAGCCTGGCTCCGCGGCGCGCTGAAAGGGGTGGTATGGTAGGGGGGATGGAAAGTTTGTTCCGGTCGATTATGTGGGACCGCGTCGATGCCACGCTCATCTACATATGGCGGAGGAGGACTCCCGCGAGACTTCAGTATGGAGTTGAGCTCGTCAATGTGGCTTTGGAATTCTTTGAGCTGATCTGGAGATGCCTGGCCTGAGGCCACCACTTTCATCAATGTTTTGAGGGCTTGGTTGGAAGCCGCGCGGGTGGCTAGCATTTGAATGACGGGATCGGGCTTGGGCTCGCCATTCTCGCCGTGCGATATAAATTTATTGGTGCTTTCCGATCTCGATAAGCTGGGGGTTTTGGCAGCTGGAGCAGGTGTAGGATTGGATATTGGTGCACGATAGATCGGAGATAGTGTTTGTGGTCCAAAAGATCCAAAACCTTCACGAAAGGGAGGTAGTGACGGCTGGGGCGGATGAGAGTGCTGCTGGGATTGATACGGTGGATGAGCTACCGACGATGGCGTGATATTGATAGGAGCGATATAGTTGCTGTAGGGAGGAAACGGATTATATTGGGGTGTTGACAATGAGGGCAATTGTGGTGATGCTGGGGCATAGGTGACAGGGAGGTCCTTCACTGTGTATAATGTAGCCTCAAAGACATGGGGGTCGATGATGATCGAGCAATTGCCGAGTCTGGTCATGGTTTCCTTCGCAGGATTTGGAGCGTTGACCATGTTGTTCCTCTTGCTGGGCTTCGTCCAGTAGCGTTCGAACACTCCATCCAGTAGCCACTTCTGCCGTGACCGCTCTATCGATGCCGCCAGCACACCACTGGGGTCTGTCAGTGCAGAACGCCATTCATGGGAGTTAGATGAAGTGACCTCTCCGAGATAGTCTGGTAATTTTTGTTTGGTAGATCTAGTTCTTGCCGCTCGGACAGAGTAGGTAGTGGTCGACCTTCTCTGAGCTTGACGGGAAGTCCCTCGACAATAGGCTCGGAGGGAGGCAGCGGGGCTGCTGGGGCAGCTGTTGGAGGTGGGGGTGTTATTGCTCTCTTCTTGAGCGGAGGTTCCCCCCTGTTTCTAGTCGAAATCCTTCTATTCTCCGACATAGTGTCAAAGCTCGATGGGATGTGGCTCGAGGCTGGGAAGCCAACGTTGCCAAGTGTTGTTGTCGATTCGATCTTTTTTCCGGAGAGCGCGTCACATTGATCTTCATCTAGAATGTGCAAAACACTTGTACCCAGTCACGTGCTATCCTACGCCAAGTAGAATACTCTACTATAAGTCTTTGGCCTCTATTCAAGTCTTCTGATATTATTGTATGCGTGCCCATGAAATGCAACCTTGAGCACTCACTTTCTCTATTCTATCATCACCTTTAGTCATGATGCGTCGATTTTAACTAGAACGAATACTAAAAGTCGTATGCACGTTTTGGCGGATGACGCTATAAGAATAGTTCTGTATTCTACCGTACAGAGCACAAATGGCATTTGCACCGATATTGAATAGAGCATATTGGTCACTCGCTATTGCTGCCAGTCTCTACCTCCTCTTCATTTCGCTCTTGCTCAATGGCTGGATCCAACGACAGTAAGGCGGAACTCCTAGATGCCTGTATCTTTCAACTCATGCAAAATCAGAGCTTTGTATGCACCCAAAGTCAGATCCTTCTGGCAAGATACGAACAAGACCGAGCAATTTGGGTTCTTGAGTATACTAAAGACTCTATGACTTGTTTTATATGCGCCATCTGATCTATCACAGAAAATCAAGTCCGACCGTTCAATATCAACACCCCGGATGGAGAAGTACTTTATGCATGGCATATCCTACCCCTTTCAACTTACGCCAGACATGAAAAATCACTCGCCGAAGAGCCCGTCAGTCATCGTGATGATCTAGAAACATCAATAGCCTTCAGACTGCTGGCCAAGGACAAGGACAGCCGCCTTGTCATTAGTTGTTGGTCAATCTCGAGTCTTGTTGCGATGAATACCTTGCTTACGGTCCACAGTCCACGGTAATGCAGGTACAGTCGCTCAAGGATGGCGTACTGACACGTACCGGGCGTTGTCTACGGGAGCTCCGGATAAAATCCACGTTTTGACTGTAGACTATCGAGGCTTTGGCTATTCTACAGGCAGTCCTTACGAAAAAGGACTCATCATTGATGGCGTCGCTGTAGTCAAATGGGCGCTGGAAGTCGCTCGTATCCCTCCGGAGAGGATAGTACTCCTTGGGCAAAGCCTTGGCACTGCAGTGGCGACAGCCGTAGCAGAGCATTTCATTGTTGAGTATGGAATCGAATTTCAAGGTATAATCCTTATTGCAGCGTTCTCTGACATCCCGACGCTCATGTCCACATATGCCGTCGGCGGCGTTATACCAATTCTGTCCCCCTTGAGACCATATCCGTTCCTCCAGCGGTTCTTTGCCAACCGCGTACAAGAAACGTGGTTCACTGCAAGAAGATTGGCAAACATGGTACAGAAGAGTAGGCACGTCAACTTGCAGCTGATTCATTCCAAGAACGACTTCAACATACCTTGGACTCACTCGAACACCCTGTTTCACGCCGCAGCGAATGGGACGAGTAAGAGAGGTCTCACCTCGAAACAGATCGACGCTACAAAGATCCGTGAAGATCGGGGCAGTTCTGGACACGTTAATCTTTGGCCTACAATGGGCGAGGACGGTGCCCGGAAGCTCGTGAGGCAAGAGATTGTTCATTATGGAGGTAAGTGGCACATCATCTCGATGTGAATGGTGCTCTCGGGTAACTGAACAAGGGCACAGGTCACAATAGGATTCCGACATATCCTGTAGTCGCTATGGCAGTGTTACGCGCCTTCTATGGAGACAATCCCCAGAGACAACAACACCATGACACTATGTGAAGCGAAGATGGCCAGGTTAGGGCATGCATGGAACGGCCACACCCCTCCTGCATTACTTGAAAGGCCAGATTGAGTGCATTACTCGACAGGCTAGATTGAGTCAATACCTCCAATAGTCTCACTCTTCACGCAGCGCACTTGCATGTTCTAGAATATTTCAAGGTCGAGCAGCTTGAAACATACCTAGCTAATCTGGCTATTGGAGCAACGTATGACGGAAAGGCTTGACAGGGCAATGTAGAGAAGCCCGGGAAAGCACATGTTGCTCTCGGGCGCTGATCCATGATGATCAAGCATGGTTGAGTAAGAGGTCACTTTCGAAGTATAGGAAGTGAATGTCACGAAGGTTACAAAGAACGGCAAATTACAAAAATACCACACTTTTCTGAAATATTTTCAAAAATGCCACCCCCATATTTCAAAAATACCACACCGGGGACTTGCGCACCCCGGACGCTGGGCGCATCAGCCCCCTTGCAGCGCGAAACACCCCGCAGCAGCCCCCGTAGCAGCCCCCGTAAGTCAGTTTCCGGCACGTCCGTCCCTAGGGCATAGGCAAGCCTAGAGACCTCCTATATAAACCTCCCGACCGTCGCTATTATCATAAGGAATAATATTTTTAGTGGTAAGATATAACTTCTTAAGGGACTTATCCCTAGAGCTTAGGGTACTCAGCGCTCTTTTCTCAGGCTACCCTACCGAGGTAGCCGGACTCCGGTGGCTGCTACGGGAGCTGTTACGGGGTCTTCGACCCGGAGTCTCAGGCCTGAAAGGCGGTCCTGGGACTGATGCGCCCAGCTTCCGGGCGTAATTTCCCAGGTGTGGTATTTTTGAAATATGGGGGTGGCAATTTTTGAAAATATTCCAGAAAAGTGTGGTATTTTTGTAATTTGCCGTACAAAGAACATAGTCTCGCATTCGGCTACACCATATGACCAATTGAAGAAAGACTTATATACTTCACTCCCAATTAGATTGCATTCGACTGTGAACCTGGATGTAGCCAATAGTACCAGATCTTCAAGGTCGTTGCCTTGCATCCGTGCCTCCATCTACAAAGCACGCTTAGGGTTTCTCACATCCCGCTAATTCAACCTCACGATCCACGTATCCTGCACTCAACCATGAACACCGAGTCCAAGATCACCGACCCTGAAGTCGACGAGGAAGCCATCAAAGATGTCCTCGGTCGGTCCAGTACTTCAGATCACGACAGCGCAGAGGAAGCCGACACCACCGAAGATGTCGACCCCACCAACAATAAAGATTCCGATGTCGTAGCAGCGGGTTCTGCGGCGAAGAAGAAAAAGTCGAAGAGAGCGAAGTTGAAGAAGGCATTAGGTGTCAGCAAGCGAGATGGAGAAAATGATACGGGAGAGGGTGCGTCGAACCCAGCTAGCAAGCTCACGAGCGGACAGGTGGAGCAGCTGTTGGAGATGAACCCCGCGTTGAAGGGCGAGGTTGCCGGAATGAACAAAGAGAAAGCTTCGGAAGTGATCAAGAAGATGGACGTGGCCGATCTGCTCACCGGCATGTCAGTGAGCGGGACCAATCAGAAAGACATGGCTTCATACAAGTTCTGGCAGACACAGCCCGTCCCACGCTTCGACGAAACAACGAAGAAGATCGAAGAAGGCCCCATCAAGATCATCGACCCAGAAGCCGTGCCCAAAGAACCTGCGCGAATGACCGAAGGCTTCGAATGGGTAACGATGGACCTCAGCGACGAGAAAGAGCTGGAAGAGGTCTACGAGCTCCTGAACGGCCACTACGTCGAGGACGGCGAGGCCATGTTCCGCTTCAACTACTCGCAATCCTTCCTCAACTGGGCCCTCAAGTCCCCCGGCTGGCGCAAAGAATGGCACGTCGGCGTCCGCGCCACCAAGTCCCGCAAACTCGTCGCTTTCATCTCCGGCGTCCCCGCCTCCCTTCGCGTCCGCTCCACAGTCCTTAAGAGCACCGAGGTCAATTTCCTATGCGTGCACAAGAAGCTTCGCTCGAAGCGGCTCGCGCCGGTTCTTATTCAAGAGATCACTCGCAGGTGTTACATCCATGGTATCTTCCAGGCTATATACACGGGAGGTATCGTGCTGCCCAAGCCTGTCAGCTCATGCCGATACTTCCATCGAAGCCTCGACTGGCTAAAGCTCTACGAAGTAGGCTTCTCCCCTCTACCTTCAAATTCCACAAAAGCGCGCCAAATCACCAGATACCACCTCCCACCCAACACCGCAACGCCCGGCCTACGCGTCATGCAGTCCAAAGACATACCCGCAGTCCAAGACCTCCTACACCGCTACCTCCAGCGCTTCGACATGGCCCCCGAATTCTCCCGCGAAGAAGTCGAGCACTGGCTCCTCCACGACGACGCGAAAGCAGCCGAGCAGGTAATCTGGAGCTACGTCGTCGAAGACGACAAAACGCACCAGATCACCGACTACTTCTCCTTCTACTGCCTCGAATCGACCGTCATCGGCAACCAAAAATACGACAACGTCCGCGCCGCGTATCTATTCTACTACGCCACCGAAACCGCCTTTGCGAAAGAAGAAAAAGGTTTAAAAGACCGATTGAACATGCTAATCAACGACGCCCTCATCCTAGCCAAAAAGGTACGTAGCACATCACCCGTCCAACCTTGACCTATACCCCTAACGATAATCACAATCGCACAGTTCAACTTCGACGTCTTCAACGCCCTCACCCTCCTCGACAACCCCCTCTTCCTCGAACAGCAGCGTTTCGGTGCCGGCGACGGCCAACTCCATTACTACCTCTACAACTACCGCACGGCGCCCATAGCCGGCGGTATCGATGCGAAGAATGCGGTCGATGCGTCGAAGAGGGGGGGGATTGGGGTTGTTATGGTGAGTTTTATCTGATCTGACTGTGGGATGATTGGGTTAATGGGTCGTAGCTCTGATGGGATGGCGCAGTTGAGGAGAGATCATACCCCAGGCAGGCGATGCGTTGATGAAGGATGTCCGCAGTCAAGAGCGAGATGGGCGAGTAGTGGTGGTTTTTTGCGCCGACGATTAGACTCAATCAAGAAAAAAAGAATACCAAAATTGATACCCCCCATCCATCCCCCCCATCCATCCCAAAATCCCACTCACAAACCCACCACTCTCATCCCCTTATCCTCCCCCCCCCCCTAAAATGCTGAAATCTTATATCGCATAGGCCCCCCCCCCCAAAAAAGAGAATCCCCAACAGCCTCACCAGGTTTCTGCGACTCTCGCACCATGAAATCGCAGATACGGTTTTCATAAGGTACCTATTCTTCAGAAGGGCTATGTATATATGGCCAGGAAGACCAAAATGAGGGAATATAGACAGGACGACATGTGGCTGAATAGTACTAGGAGCTTCGATTTGTATCTCCATATCCCACAATGTTACCTATTTCCATCTCCGTACCCTTCCCCAGCCTCCCTCCGCACCCTCCCTCCCCATTAACGATTGGCTTCCTCTCCTCCCTACCCTCCCCCACAATCCCCTCCTCACCTTCTCTCCCTAGCTAGTCACCCTTTCCTCTTTTACACTCTGCTCTCCCCCTCCCATACCCTATCACCCCTTTCCCATCTCCCCACCTTCCGCCCCCATCAATGGATTCCCTCCCCCATCCCCCCAGTCCCCACGATTCCACTTCCAACAATATCCCGTCCTATCCCTACCATATCCTCAATGATAATTCCCTACCATCCCCTCTCCTCTCCTCAGCTTCCAAATCCGACCCTCATATTACCCCCTCCCATACCTCCATCTTCCCCCTTCCCTCTTCCCATTTCCCCACCTATTCCCCCACTCAAAAATCCTCCCCACCTCCCCCCCCACACCCCCTACACAACAGCAAAATCCCTAAT
>JAABUV010000161.1_pt1 | contig 98318 bp, 125 predicted proteins | sample 5559971 | NCBI WGS metagenome assembly JAABUV01 (sample SAMN10711881, study PRJNA513362) | rock metagenome | isolation source: Antarctica rocks | place: Antarctica: Victoria Land, Knobhead nord | collected 2015-12-19 | reverse complement strand
TGCGCACGCCGCGCCCGGCCAGGCCCTCCAGCAGGTGCGCCAGATAGACCTCGCGCACGCGCGCCGGCAGCAGCACGTACTCCTCGCGCAGGCCCGCCGCCGTCTGCAGGCCCTCGTACGCCTGCGCGCGCGGAGCGCGCGCTCGCCATGCCCCCGGCAGCGCAGCACGCCGATCATATGCCTTGGGGGCAGGACGCACGCCCATACATTTGATTCTGAGCACAGCGCATGTCCTACAGAGGATGCACAAGTGATACGCTGCACAACAGGCCGACAATTGGCACGCAGGCAGCGCATCATACCCGGAAGTGGAACGCGTCCCGCAGCGCGGCCGCCTGCAGCGCGGCCAGGCTGCGCGTCAGCGTCGCGCTGAAGAGCAGCGTCTGGCGGCGCGCGGGCAGCGCCTGCCCGATCGCGCGCAGCTCGCCCTCGAAGCTCGCGTCCTGGGCGCGCCGAGCGCTGTCAGCTGCCGGCATGCCAGACGGGCGCTACAAGCTGGCAGGTTACCGCAACGCGTCCCCGCGCGTGACTGATGAGGCGCAAAGCAATAAAACGCTATCCTGTCGTGTCTATGCATGCGCTCGGTGACGTCACGCTATATACCCAAGAGCATGGTTCTTCCCCCAGTAGAACAATGCACAGGTTCCCTTTCGTAGGAATGCCGCTCGCTGCTGGCCAGACCCCCCGATCAACCTGCACTGACCAACAGCAGGCACGCCGCCAACACAGGCTCACGCCCGCAGGGCCGCCGCCGCGCCGCACCAGCAGCCGGTCGGCCTCGTCGAGCACCAGGAAGCGCGCGCGCGCAAAGCCGCCCGCCAGGCTCGCGTCGGCGGCCAGCAGCCCGCGCAGGCGCCCCGGCGTCGCGACGACGACATGCGGGCGCGCCGCCAGCGCGCGCGCCTGCGCCTGCATGTCCAAGCCGCCCACCACCACGGCATCCTGCCACGCGTTGCTTAGACCGTGAGCGCCCGCCAGCGCGCCGGGGCACGCGCGTCAGCCGCCGGCAGGGCGGCGCAGCGCGCAGCGGGCGCGCACCGTGAGCGCCATGCCGGCGCCGAGCGCTCTGAACTGGTCGGCCAGCTGGAAGGCCAGCTCCCTGCGCGGGCGCCTCAGCTGAGGCGCTGGCAAGGGCACGCCGCACTTGACAGGCGGCGGGACGGGCACACGAGTCAGCTCCGTGCGCGAGCTGGGCACACGAGTCAGCTCTGTGCGCGAGCTGCGCGCAACTGCAAGGTCTATTGCGTGTCAGCAGCACTGAGGAGGCAAGCTGCGGCCTGGAAGCTCAAGGGGCGCAGGCGGCGAGTCGGCTGACGAGGCTGCTGGAGCGGACGGGCCGGCTCGGCGCGCCAGCCCCACGCGGCTGGCTCACCTGGTCGGCGTCAGCACGAGCGCAAACACGCCGAACGGGTCGCGCGCGAGCAGCTGCAGGATGGGCAGTGCGAACGCGGCGGTCTTGCCGCTGCCGGTGTGCGCGGTGCCCATCACGTCCCGCCCGCCCAGGATGGCCGGTATGCACCCGCGCTGCACCGTCGTCGGCCGCTGCATGCCCAGCGACTTGCACACCCTGCGCCGGCGGGCAGGGCGTGCGTCAGCGCAGCCCCCACGTCAGCCGCTTGATGCTCAGCAAGACGCGCAGCGTTCCGTCAGGCTCCGGCAGCACAGGCGCTCTAGGAGCGCACCGGCACAGCCACTCGGAGACACCCAGGTCCTTGAAGCTGGTTCCGTCATCCTCGCTCTCGCCTGCGGCAGGAGTCGCCTCCGCCGGCCGCTCGTCGCAGGGCTGGGCGAGTGCAGCGCAGTGCTGATCATTCAGTGCAGGCTCCTCCGCGACAGGCAGCCGGCGCCGCTTGCGCTTGCGCGCAAACAGGCTGATGTCGGCCTCCGCGCTCGTCATCTGCGCTGCGGGACTGAAGCGAAGCAGAGAGCAGCTGTTGCAACAGCCTGTTGCGTCAAGCAGCGGACGACCAGCCTACGCGTCTCCTGACTGGCCCGGACTGGGGAGTTGGTTTCCAGACAATTTGCTGATAGAGGGCCAAAGGCGGACATTGAGGGCGAGGCCGAGGTACGATCAATCGAGCCATTCCTCAGTAATCCCAACTTGATGTCATATAAAGTCTGGCGCAATGGTTGTCCAGGACAACTCGTCCTGTGTGTCTTTGGATGTGGCTGCGTGTTGAGTACACAGGCCGCACGCATCAGCGTGGCGAATAATCCATGCATGGGGCAGCAAACGCAGTGTGGCTACACATGCACAGCGCTCTCTTTCACCTCCTCATGCTGGGCCACTGGGCAGATGTGGCTGGCTACCAATTCACGCGTACTTATCTGCACCCTACCACTCTCAACGTGTCATGACACGACACCCACACACTGCATGCGTTCAAGGTAAGCAAACAGAGCCGGACATATGACGACAGAACCCGTACATCCCCTAACGCTGGGGGCACCGGGGCGCGCCCCCGGCCACAGCCGACTCACAGACCGCAGCATGGAGACACCAGTCACACATGCACACGCATGCACACCTGCACTCCTGAAGGCTCAAACCCGTGACCACATGATGGCGGAGCCATGGTATGCAGCCGGGCGTACGGCCGCCTCTCCAAGCAATGGTGGAGACAGGCAGCGAGCGCGCAGCCCCAGCCCCACAGCCGCATCCAGGCTCCCCTTCCCACCTACCTGCGTAGCTAAACCCGCACGCTGCAGCCAGGCGCTCCTATGCGGTGGGCGCGTGCGACAGCGCCTCCAATGCGCCGCCATTGCCGGCCAGAACGCCGCTGCCCAGGCGCCCGCTGAAGCCGCCGCCATTGCCACCAAAGCCGCCGCCGTTGCCGCCAAAGGCGCCGCCGCCGAAGCCGCTGCCGCCGCCAAAGATGGGCGGCAGGCAGGACTGCGAGCGCGCGGCCGCAATCGCAATGCGCCCCGCGCCGTCCGCCGCCACGCGGCCCGTGGCGCCCGCGCCAGCGCTGGCATCGCCCAGCAGGCCCTCAAGTCCCTGCGCTCCCGGCAGGGCACTCAACACAACAGACCGCTCAGCACCTCCCTCACTCCCTGCACACTCTGTCGGTCAAGGCTGTTTTCGGTCAAGGCTGTTTTACAAAAAAACACCCGCACACCACACTCTTACTGAAGTCCGGATACAGCAGAGCTGCAAAGCGGTGCTCACAGGTCCCAACAGCTCTACAGTACCAAGCCATCTGGGAGACCTGCCTTGCAGCTACCAGACCCACAGGCCATACCCTGCGCCAAACCCTGGCGCAGCAATGGCACGCAGCGCGCCCCGATTCATGCGCCCACAAGAGCTACAGTATGCGCAGGGTCCCGCAACATGTCTCACAAGCGGTGCCCACCTGCACGCGGCCGCCGATGCTGCGCGGCCTGCGCAGGTACTGATCGAGCTCCCCCACGGAGGACGCGCGGCCGCCCGCGCCCTTCATGAGGTCGCCGACGACCCTGCAGCAGCGCTCGCGCGCCATTCAGCGTGGGCGTTCAAGGCCCACCTTCCGGCTGCACGTCAAGATAATGTGTCAGGTCGAGAGCGCACGCCGCGGGGCTTTGCCATGGCATGGCAGCATGGCTAGGCCACAGCACTCTGGTTTGGCGCATGCGACGCAGCTTGGACCAGATACATCAGACGCAAGCAAAACACCTGCATAAAGTTTGACATACAGTTGACATACATACATACGTACAGAAGGATAAAACTTCGAGCACGAGCAGCACCTGCACAGCAGGTAGATGCCGTCATTGGCATACTGCTGGTTGAGCGAGATGTCTTCCAAGTTGCCCTCGAGCTCCCGCACGCAGTTATGTACCTGAGCGCCGCCACATCAAAACATTATTGCCGCTCCTAACACTAAGCGGCTGGCTTCCCCCAAGTGCCTTCGGCTCAAAACAACTGACCACCACTCTAGACACCATTACTACATTCCGGGCAACTAGGATTAAATCGGTGCCCACACTGAGCCTTCTCACTGGCATCCTTCACAGACTGCGCGCAGGCCTTGGCAGCCGGGGCCTGCCTCCGACACGCGCGCGCGGGTGTCGTCTACATCGCTGCCGACCCGGCCGACCGCGTCCTTCAGCTCCGCCTGCGCCTCGATGGTCTCATCCTGCGCGCCCCGGTCCCAAGCGGGCATCAAGCCCGTTCAACAGGCATTGTCAGAATAAGAAAACTGAAAAAACCAAGCCCTGCGTGGTCCCGGCATGCGCAGCCGCTCTCAGGGAGGCAGCTCCTGGGCCCCTGCCTGCTTGGCGCGCAGCTGCGCCACCTGCTGCTGCAGGTACGACTTCACGCCCGCCAGGCGCTGCGTCAGCCCCTCCATGCCTGCGACCGCCGCCCGGCGGTCAGCTCTTGCAGCTCCGTCGCAGCCCTACACTGCTGCAGGGCGCGGGCGGCATTCAGCGGCAGTGCGCTGGCCGTGGCGTGAACGGGTGGAAGGGGTCAGCGCTAGAGCAGGTCGCATGGCCGAGCGGACGCGGTACCTGTTGTGACTGAAGTCAGGGAGCGGCTGAGCGACGCGCGCGTGACATACATCAGGTCGCCCAGGCGCCACCCGCATACAAAGCGCAGGTAGATGATGAGCGTGCCGCCAGCGGCCAGGCTGTATAGCACCACCGTGCCGCCCCTGCCGGTCGCATGCAAGGCGCTCTTTTAGCCCATCCTCCGTCAGAGGCACACCTCGCGCCAGCCGTGGGTATGGCCTGCCACGCAGGCGTTATGTGCCACCGTGCAACAATGCCTCCAGTCTAATAGCTGAGGCGCTCCAGCTTACACCTCTACTTTGGTGCAACCTGCTGTTCTGTCGGTGTGGTGCAAGTGGACTAGGCCTGCTGACAGAGCGGGTGTGGGGCGACTGCACAGTGGCACCCTTTCCTCACACAGCCTGACAGGACAGAAGCGGTGGGAGGGTGTGCGCACGTGCGCGAGTGCGCCATGGAGATCGTGACGCCCTGCTGACGGTGCACATCCTTGGCCAGCTGCTCGACCTGTGCGCCCAACCTCTGTCCGGCCGTGCGCTCTCACACACTGGCCGAGTGGCCTGCAGGAAGGCGCGCGCGCGCACCAGCCTGTACAGCGACTCGAGCTCCTTGCCGCCGCCAGCGCTGCCGGCGCCGTTGCGCTGCTGCCACGCAGGGAAGCCACCGCCGGACGGCGACAGCAGCAGGCTGCGCACCGTGCCGCTCACATCCACGCCGTTGTAATATGCCGTGGCGCCACCCGCGCCGAGCAGCGTGCCTGCGCGCATGCGTTGCTCGAACCGCCAGCCTGCAGGGCACTACCGGTGCTGGGGCCCGGGGCGTGGCCTCACCCAGCACGGTTCCGCCCCGCATCCCAAAACGCTTGCGCCGCCAGGCCCGTGCGCAACAGCAGGCTCTTTTCTACTTGTAAGCGCTCAAAGTTCTGTAGATCGTGGAGGAGGCAGGCACTGCCAGGGCGTGCGCTTTCAGACTATCGCGGGGTACTGGTTTTGGCCTTCAATATCACCCAGCTCCCTAAACCTGCTGATGTCAATACGGCGTTCCTCCGCAACCTCCAGAGCCACAGACTACCGATCTCGACTGGCTGGTCAGGCCAGCGTCGTGCCATGCTAGCCCGAGCGTCCAGGCACCACTTCGAGCAGAGTCTGAGAACAGACTATCGTCGGAGTAGAGGAGTATCTATGCGTATCAGCGCCAACCGTGCACTGCGGCGCGGTGCGTAGTTGCGCAGCGAGCGTGAGCGCCGACCAGGTACGCAGCCACTCTGTCAAGCGCCGACACCACTCTCAGCCGTGTCACGACGTTCAACGTATTCTCGCTTGGGCCGGTGCCACATCCTCCTGTTAAGCAGGCAGCTCGCGACTCCCGTTCACAGCGACCTACTGCTTCGCGTGTCAGGTGGCAGAAGGAGCGATGGCTGCACCAGGGGGCGGGCCTGGGCCATTTGCTGGCTGGAGCGCTCCCGCAGAGTGGTCCAGCTTCTGCGCCAGCAGCTTACATCCAACTGATGTCAGCCTTCACGAAGGCAGGCGCCTCTCCACGTCCTCCTACGAGAGCTCAGGTGCGGCACGGCGGGCGGGCACGGCCTGCAGCAGAGCCGTCGCATCTTGTGGCTGTTTTTTTTCTAAATAGCCTACAGACAACCAGCGCTCGCCCGGGCGTGCGCACAGAGTCTGTGCTGGCCTACCTCATCGAGGACGAGGAGGAGGAGGAGGAGGCAGGGCAGGCGCATGCATACCCGCTGGCGCCTGCACAGGCGGAGCCCGCGCTGCCGCACACGGCGGCGCGGCTGGCGCAGGCGCCGCCAGCCAGCCCGCCCTGTGCGCCCGCGCTCCTCCTGTGCCTATATGCATCCATGCGCTCCGCGCGACGGCCGCGCCTGTACCCACCCAGTCGCACAAACGCTGTTGCACCACGGCTTGCGGTGTCAACTACTTTTACCACCAAAGCCGCCCGCGCCAAGCGCAGCCGCTCAGCCCAGGCAGCGCATAGGAACAGCCCCACGCCCGGGCGGCAGGCGATTACGCCTACCGGCGCGTGCCGGAGGCGTCGCTGATGGGCCGCAAGGGCGCCGCGTTCGGCTTCTCCGCGTTCGCCGTCAGCGTGGGCGTCTCCTACTTCGCGCGGCTGGCCGGCCGCGACGCCGAGCTGCGCGCCGCGGCCGAGGCCTGCGCCGACTTTGCGGGCTTCGTGGCCGGCGCGCCGACCGACGCAGAGCCGCTGCCCGCGCCGCTGGGCGCCGCCGCGGGGCGCTACGGCTGCGGTGGCGCGCCGCGACGCTGGCTGGTGGCCGTGCACCTCGTCTGCATCCTGCTCGCCGCCAAGAACATTGACCGCCGTGCGCCCGCCCGCGCCTGCCAAGCAGCTGGCGGGCATGCCGCATCGCCTGGCGGTGCCCTGTCCACAGTCACTGGCGGACGTGGGCACGTGAAGCACTCCCTGCTTGAACAGAGCATGCTGGGGCTATTCATGTTTGCATGTTCCCATGACGCCGCTCTGAACATGCTTCACCCTGTGCAGCACACAGATGGCGCATGCGTCTGCTGTGCGAGACCCACCGCCCCTGTTGCTCGCCGCTTGCCATGCGGCTTCGCTGCACTGAATGCGCGTCTGCCCTGCGCCGGTGCAGTCCCCTGCCGCGACCTGGGGCGGCTGCTGCTTGCGCACTCGCGGGGCACGCCCGCCACGGCGTACGAGGCACGCGACCTGGAGCTGGAGGTGCTGGTGGCGCTGCGCTGGCGCCTGGGGCCCTTCCTCTAGCTGCCGGCCCGGCGCTCCGCCGGGCACAGGGCCGGCATCGACACGCATGATGCTAGACAGGCCTGGCTCGTGACCCGGGCGTGCCTGTGGCTACTGTGTGCCGGGCCTGGCATCATTTGGGAGACCCCTGAACAGGGCCCTGAGCGCCCTGAGCTGGGGCGCGCCACCAAAAGGCCGTACGCAGACTACATTTAATTTTAAGTATTGTCTGTGTTGTCCCAATATTGTCGCAACGTGCCTGTAGCTTGCACAGCTCGAAGGCTGCTGCTCTGGCGCAGCAGCGCCTGTAGCTCGCATAGCTCGAGGGCTGCTGCGCGGGAGCAGCAGCCCCTTGAGCAATGGCGCCGCGACGGTTTAGAAGTTAGTGCTGCCGCGGTAATCCCAGCATTTCATTAGTATAAATCTGTTTTATGCCCAGTGGTGCGAAGCATTGCCACGACTGCCAGTTTTGATAGCAGACAGCCGTGCTTGTACACATCACTTCACGTGGACCTAATTGGTAGCTGAGTCTGCACGGGAACGATGTGGCATGTGCATGCACTCACAGGGCATGCAGCTGCACTGGCAGCTTGTCAGTTGCCTACCAGGCACTCCAGACACACCTAGACTCGGGGACACAGGTGGTCCACAGGCCTAGCGAGCTGTAGAGGAGGCTGCCCATGCTGAATGTACTTCGGTCTGGCACCCAAGTGGTGACGACAGTCCTCACCCCCTGCCACATTCCCGTAAAGGACCGGCATAATACAAATCACCGCCCATCGCTCAGCGAAGCGTCCTACCGGTCCCCCAAGCCTGTGGCGCCTGCGAGGTGGAGTGAAAGCTCCCTGCTGTGCGCGCTGGCCCTGCCGTCGGCAAGCAGGGGGGAACAAGTCAGGCGGCAAGGGGCCTGCATGCCCGTCAATCCCCAAACGTGGCCCCCGGCACGCCGTCCTCCGCCGCCGCCGCCTCGGCGCGCTCGCCGAGCGCGGCGCTGCTCGGCGCGGCGCCCGCCGGCGGGGAGCCTGGCGCGGGCGCGCCGCCGGCGGCCGCGCCGGCCAGCCGCGGCGCGTACATCGCCACCAGGAAGCCGAGCGCGCCGCGAAAGCCGCGCTCGGCGGGCTCCGGGACGCACTTGAGCATCAGGCGCCAGCGCCGGCGCGCCTGCGACGTGGGGGGCCAGAGCCGGCCCGGTCTGCGAGCAACACGCGTACGTGCAGAGAGACCCCAGCAGCAGGAGCACCTCCAGGGAGGCCATGGCCCCCGGGCGCGAGCGCGCGCGCTGCGGCGGCCTCTGCTTATCAGGCACGGCAGTCACTGCTTGCGCCCTGGCGCGCCATGACACCGGCCCCTCACGCTCCTTCTGTACGCACCGGTAGCATCGAGGCGTCTGGCAGGCAAAGCCGGGCGACATAGTGTAAAAAGCTCATGAGGGAAGCGGGGGCGAGCGGGTCTGACCTGCGCCGCGGTGCGCCCAGGCACCAGGCCGCCCCAGTCGGGCTGCCACTCCTGCGCGGCGCCGCTCGCCAGCAGCGCGCGCAGCAGCCGCTTGTCGTCGCCGCTGCCCCACTCGCCTGAGCGCAAGCTCGCCTTCAGCCCTGCCCGAGCGCCTGATCATGCACTACAGCGGCGTTCCTGCCACCCGACCCGCAGCACCAGACACATGCATGTCGCAATGCGGCAGGACACAGCGAGCGCGTGCGCAGGACGCTCCGCGAAGCCCGCGAGCGAGGCGTACAGTTTCTGTACACCTGGTGGCTCCATACCACTATCGCCCAGTCCTCGGGGCGGGGGCCCGGCCCGCACCACGCGACACCATGGATGGCGACAGCTTGTTGTACCACTTGGCCGCGCACTGCAGCGGCGAGCGCGTGCCCAGCGCGGCCGACACGGCCGCCCAATTGACGTCGTCCAGCACGATGCGGCCGTCGCGCGCGCTGCCGCGCCCGGCGCCGCCCGCGGCGCCCTCGCGCCGCGCGGCCGCCGCGGCCGCCAGCGCGTCCGGCACGAGCTCGGCCAGGCGCGCCTCCTCGTCCGGCGCCCAGGCGCCCGACTTGCGCGCAGGGCCGAGCCGCGTCTCGCGCCAGCGGTCGCGGCAGGCCTCCGGCATGCGCCCGAGCGCGGCGCCGATCTCCTGCCAGCGCGGCCCGCGCTCGGCTACCAGCGCCAGCAGCCGCGCGCCCGCCTCCGCGCTCCAGGCGCCCTGCGCGCGCGACGGCCGCGCGCTCGCGCCCGCCGCCCAGCACGCCCCAACGGCAGCAGAGCGCCGTCCTCCTGTCTTGTTCGAGCGCTGCAACAGGAACGACGCGCTTGGCGGCTGCGCAAGCCGGATGATGCGTGATGCGCATGACACCTGGGTCGGCACGCGAGCCTGGCGGACAGCCCGGAGGCGGCTTCAAGCCCAAGTTGCTGCGCGGCAGACAACGCGCGCGACCGCCCTGCGGCGGGCTCCGGCGTGAGGCCGGGGAGCCCGAACCCGCGGGCGCTCGGGGGCGGCGCTGCGCGCGCAGGGCTAGGGTATCAGCTTGGGCTAGGGTTAGGGTACGCTGGGCTACCCTTGCGCGCCTGGTAGTTGGCGCCGTGAAACATGCGCGTGCCGCAGGACCAGACGGCCTTGATGCGGCGGTGCGGCAGCGCGGCCGCGATGGAGTTCCAGGCGCCACGCGATCGCGCGCGTTCCTCGCCGCTCTGCGTCGCGAACAGCCAGCCCAGGTCCGCTGCACTCAGCGCGTGCTCGCGCGCGTACGCCTGCGCCGGCCGGCGCGCGCTGACAGAGTAAGCGCCGGGCGCGATGGAGCTGCGGGGTCGGAGCTCCACACCGCAGGAGAGGGTCCCTAGGTCCATGACCCTAGGCCCCTGACCCTAGGTCACTAACCTATATATCCTTACCCTAGGTCTCTGACCCTATCTGCTTCGGGGGCCGCGCACGTCCACCGCCGCGCGCAGCGTGGCCTTCTCGGCGCCGGAGAAGCGTCCGTGCTTCACGTCGGTGCGCGCCATGCTCGCGTGCCAGGCGTTGCCACCGCTGGCGCGCTCGCCCAGGGCCGGGCCGCCGCCGCGCGCCGCCGCCGGCTCCGCGGCCGAGCCCGGCGCGCCGCTGGCCCCTGCCGACCCGTGACCCCTGCGCCCCGGCGGCGGCGGCAGCTGCTGTTTGCGCGGGGGTTCCTGGCCGCCTGCGAGCAGTTCCCCCCAAAACACGTCAGGCGCGAGCGCCCCCGTCACGGTAGAAAGGCGCCTGCACCGCGCGATAGTGCTGATGCTGACATCGGCGCGCCCTCGCCCCTGCTGCAAGCACGCACTTTGTACACTCATGCCAGAGCAAAGCGTGATGCTGTCTCTGCGGGTGGGGCGGCGTCCCCGATACAAGCTGAGCTCGCAGAGCGCCCAACGCCCCGCGCACCTGCCTGTGTTGCCTGCTTCGGCAGGCCCTCAGCGCGCGCAGGCGGCTTGGCAGCGGCCGTGCCTGCTAAAAAGCCCATGGGCTGCTGCGCCGGCCGGGGCTGCGGGGCGGCGCTGCGCGCGGGTGCTGCCTCGGCGGGCTTGCGCTGCTTGCCTGCCCGCTCGCCAGCCTGCGCTGCCGGCGGGACAGGCGCATGCGCGGGGGCCTCCGCGGCATTCTCCCGCCCAGGCTGGACTGGCGCAGTGCAGTCGTGTCGCGCTGCAGGCTCTTTCGGCCTGACTTTTCCGCGCGGCCGCTCACTGGCCTGCACGGCCGCTCCGGAGGGCGCCGGCGCCTGCGCACTGCCCTGCGAGCCTGGCTGTGTGCCGCTGTGCCTGGCCGCGGGCTGCACCGGCTTGGCCTTTTTCCGGGGTCGCTGTCCTGCCTGTGCAGCCGGCAGGGCGGGCGCAGGTGCCGCAGCGATCGCAGCACCAGGGGCACCAGCGTGCGGCTCCGCCTTGAGCGCCTGCTGGACGCCTGACGCGCGTGGCGCGGGCTCGTGCAACGCCTTGCGCTTCTTGCCGCGCTGTGGCCCGTGCTGCGGCAGCCGCACCCGGTCGCCGTCGACGGCGAGCTGCCCGTGAGCCCTGCGTCACAGCGAGACTGCATGAGCAGGGCCACACAGGAGGACGACTAGGTGATGGACACAAACTCTGAAGCCCGTTGCCGCACCGCGCGGCAACCACGAAGCGGTCGAACGCCGCCCTCAAGTGCTGCTTGGATGTGCCAGCGGTGTCCAGCTTACGCACCCGCTTGACAGCGCGGGTACGCGCCTGCGCAACACATACGTCAGTGCATGCTCAGGCGGGTCACCAAAGCAGTAGACGTGCGACTTGGCCAGCGCGCGCCTTGGCAAGCGGCAGGCCCTCGGCAGCTGCCGGTGCCAGCACCTCGGTCACAACGGCTAGCCATGGTAGCACAAGCCCGCCAGCCTCCATACCCGCCACTACAGCAAGGGAGCGGGAATGCTCATCGTTGCGCAGCGCAAAAGCAGCCCTTGCGCTTGACGTTCAGCCCGCGAGCAGCGCCTTGGCCCAATGCAGGCTCGCAGCCTGCATAGACGCGTTGAGGCCGGCTGTCTTCAAGTGTCCAAAAACTGGTGCGCAATGGAATGGGCCCAAATGAAGGGGCCCGTTGCTTCAAAAATTGTCTCCGGGCCTGAGCTTCTAGCACAGGGGAACCCATTCTCCCGCCTGCACCTGCTTTCCCAGCCGCAGAGCGCGCTGCTGTGACCCGGAGCGTGCTGTAGGCTTGCCTGTGCAGCATGGCCGCGACGCAGCCCCGCACGTCAGGGCCACCAGCCATGTGTATGCGCCGCATACAGGCCGAGCTCAGCGACTGGCTGCTCGACCCGCCGGAGGGGTGCTGCCTGGAGAAGTTTGAGCCGCTGATGGAGTGGTGGGGCCCTGTGCTGCGTCACCTGCCGGCCCACTGCTGGCTCACGGGTTCTCCTGGCGCTGGTCCCCGCACTGGTGCCCTTTGCCACGATGACACCTTGCGTGACCAGAGTGTGCCTGGCGGCAGGGTCATACTGATGGCTGGACCGGAGAGCGGCGCGTATGGGCCCTCGCTGTACCGAGATGACACGTTTCGGTTGTCTGTAAAATTCAGCGAGGGCTACCCGCTCGAGCCGCCTGAGGTGCGCTCACAGCGGGCTTGGGGCCAGAGCGCTGCGCGGTGCCAGGAGCTTGGTTACACCGCAGCGTGCGGACAGGTTGCGTCAACACTACTCTCCCTTTTGGCAGCCAGGCCCTATAGGCAAGATTCGGGAGCGTGTGCACAGCTATGAAGCGCGGGTGGTGCTGCATTGCCTTTGCTGTGAGCGCTTTGCCGTGCAAGAGCCAGGTCTGCACTTTGACAGGAATTTTCAGCAAGGGGGTTGTCGCAGACAGAACATGGCACTTTGTTGCTGCTTGCCACTTGTAGTGGGTTGCATGTGCGGTCATACACCGAGCACCGAGTATGTGCTCCCACATTCACATGTGCTTCAGCCTGTAGCGTAGCACCTCAGCGGCCCCCATTAACTTTGCTTAGAGTTGCGGCCCTGCCATTGTCGGCTTGTGGCCCTGCGCGTGGCCCTGCGTGCATCAGGTCGACGTTGCATGCATATGCAGGTGCTCTTCATACCTCCGTCGCCGGTCCACCCGCACATCTACAGCAATGGCCACATCTGTTTGGACATCCTGAGCGACCAGTCCCGCAACGGCGGCTGGTGCGGCAGCTGGTCAGCAGAGAGCCTGCCACCCTGACCAGTCTGCTGTCCGGGCACATGCTGAGGGTGCATGAGCATGCGCATGGCAGCGCTGTGCCGCCTCTCGGGCAGACCTCGCTGAAGGGGGTGCGCTACTGTGCAGGTCGCCGGCGCTGACCATTAGCAAGGTCTGCCTGTCGCTGCGCTCCATGCTGGCCTCCAGCACTGAGAAGGTGCGCGCGGCGGGCGAACACCCGGCCCAGCACAGGCGCAGTGCGCCGACTGTGTGAAGGCCTCTGAGCTGGTTGCGGATTGTCCAGAGCTGTGCTGAGTGACAGGGTGTCTGCCCGCAAGGCAACACAACCGCTGGACGTGCTGACGTGCAAAATCACTGGACAGCACGTCAGAACCGTGACAGTGAAACACAATGTGCGCACGCGCTCGCAGAAGCGGCCGCCAGGCGACCTGGAGTACTGCATGCGCACGCGGAATCGCTCGCCCAGGGAAACGCGCTGGGAATTCCACGACAGCACGGTGTGATGCATGGCCTGCCAGCTGGGCGCGAGGGGGGGTCGCAACAAGCCCTGTCTGGGCGTGTTGTGAGGGAGTAGGGAGTCGTGGGCTGACAGCTGATTCGCACTACTTTTCCTGTGTGTGGGCTGGAGTGATATGGGGGAACAATCAGGCAGATGGGCAATCTTGAAATGGGTTGCAAGTTTAGGGCTCCACCTTCAGGCGAGCCTGGGTGGCTGAGAGGCTGGCATCGGTGTCGTTTACGACTGTTCAGGGGGTTTGGGGTTGCGCACCGCATCGTTCCTCCGTTGTACAGTAGGAGCGTCCTGGTGGGACAGTGTGGCACATGGGCCCAGTTTGTGGCAAGCCAGTACAATCACAGCACAGTCTTGAGTGGGATTGTGGCATTGGAAGTATACTACCACCCACTGCTAGGACGGGCTAATAAGACGGGCCATGCCATGATGGGCGCGAAACACCACAGAGAAGCTTTACAAGAGCAACGGCCGTGTGCGATGCCTGCACTTGGCTGTGCGCACTCCTCGACATGTCCCATGCTCTCAGGCAAGTAAGAAAAACGCCCAGCTGACCTAACACGTATTCACACTTCCCCTGTGTTCCAACAACGGCACGACAGACTAAACACTCACCCCTCCAATGCGTGGGGCAATGCAGTTCAGTACTTGTCCCGGCCAGACCCCGTGGAGATGGTGTCTTTGAAGGATCCCCCGCCCTGCACAGCACAGCTACTGGTCAGACCTGCCCAAGCGCTGCCACAATGCCGCGCCAGACACATACATGCTGTCCGCTCAAGGCAGAGCGAGCACCCTTGTAAAAGTGAGACATCCAACAAATATCGATGCGACAACCCAGAGCTGCTGCCGCCGTGCGCATGCATTGCGCGACAGCACCCAACACCATTGTAGCAACGCCCACTCAACACAGGCCGACGGACACTCTTGCAGCAGCGCCGGGGGCGCACCGGGATCATGGGCAGCACGTGCTCCATGTGCGGCACCATGACATCCAGCAGGAACGGCCCGGGCGTGTCCAGCGCCTCGCGGATGGCGCCGCGCAGCTCGCTCGGCGCGATCACGCGGCGCGCCGGCACGCCGAACGAGGCGGCCATCATGACAAAGTCGGGGTAGATGTGCGCCAGGTCGCCCGTCACGTGCCACTCATTCTCGCGGCGGCCCAGGTACGTGTGCGCGCGGTTGGCCTGCCGAGTGCACTCACGGCGGTTACGCACATGGGCAGGCGCGCACGGCGCAACACTGTCATGCGGAACACCGCTGCGCTGGCGCGCGCACCGCCGGGCGCAGCGCCGGGGCCAGCAGCCGACATGCGCCGTGCACAAGACAGTCCCAGCCCGGCGCGTGCCCAGCACGAGGCATGAGCGCGGCGCTTCCGCCACGTGCGCTGTAGAGTAGAGCAGGTAGGGTTACAAAAAGTTACAAGGTAGGTCAGGGTCAGGGTAGGGTGCCAGCCCCGTGGCCCGGCGCGGGCGGGCGCGCCTTGTAGAAGCGGTCCTCCCACTGCACGACCATGCCCAGGTGCTGGTTGTTCAGGATGAGAATCTTGATGTCCAGGCGCTCAATCGCGGCGGTCGCCAGCTCCTGGCAGTTCATGAGGAAGGAGCCGTCGCCGTCAATGTCGACCACCACGCGCTTCTCGCGCTGGCTGCCGTCAAACGCGACCGCCGCGCCCAGCGCGGCCGGCAGCCCAAAGCCCATGGAGCCCAGGCCGCCGGAGGACGCCCAGCGGCGCGGCGCGTCCAGGCCGTAGTACTGCGCGGCCCACATCTGGTGCTGGCCCACGCCCGTCGTGATGATGGCCTCGCCGCCCGTCTCCTCGTGCATCACCTGCGCGCGCCGGCCCTGTCGCGCTGCGGCCAACGCCCCGCAGCACAACCAAGCGCCGCAAGCACGGCCATGCAACGCAGAGCTGGCTACACTTCCCGCGTCCGCACGGCTCGCTGCACACGCCGCATGCATGTCACAGCTCCCTGCTGCATGACCCCATCGCAGAGACGCCATGGCGGGGGGGGGGAACGGCACAGGGGGAATTGGCAGCACGAGGCAGGCCGCAATGGCGCGGGCGGCGGCCGCACCTTGATCGCCCACTGCGGCACGATGACATCGTCGCGCAGCGGGAATGCAAGCGGGAACTGCGCCTCCTGCTCCTTCAGCTCGTCGCGCCAAGCGGCATACTGGCCCTCGGGCAGCGGCCGCTCGTCCAGCAGGCGGTTCAGCTCCTGCGGCGCGACGCACGCTGCGTTCATGGGCTGCTGAGAGCGCATGCGCTTTCCACACAATACAGTTGTAGCACGCGACGGCACGCATGCATGGCAGAACCTGTCAGGCGAGCCTGGTCGGATGCCTGCTCGCACCTGCCTGCGATTGTGCACTCATAACCCCCAGCCCCTGTGAACAAAGCCCCACCTATCTTGCTGCCGGAGGTACAACCACGGCGCGCCTGCAGCGACGGCCGCGCGTCGGCGCACACGGTGATGTGCGAGTGCTTGTTCTTGTTGATCTCCGCGGGGTCGATGTCGATGTGCACGATGCGCGCGCGCCGCGCGAACGCCTCCAGCTTGCCGGTCACGCGGTCGTCAAAGCGCACGCCGATCGCCAGCAGCAGGTCCGCGCGATCCACCGCGAAGTTGGCCGCCACCGTGCCATGCATGCCCAGCATCTGGGCTTGCAGAAAACGCCAAGTCAGGTTTTGCGCCGAGCTCGACAGACCAGATGTCGTCGCCATGTATGCCTCTGCGCCCACAAGCGCGCCAACCGCTGCAAGCACACATGACAAACTGCAGGTCATCCTCCCCGCACACAAAGCAAACCACACTCACTCACACTCCATCTCACGGTCTGCACCCCGAGCGACGCCCCAGCATGATACCCCGGCACAGCACGCATGCAACCAGACCGTCTCACTCACATTCAAACCGTAGGGCCTTACACCCATGAGCGGGCGGCGCCGCGCGCCTGCAGCGCGAGCGGGTCCGACGCGGGGTATGTGCCCAGGCCCATGAGCGTCTGCGCGACCGGCACGCGCGTGCGCGCGACCAGCGCGCGCAGCTCCGCCGACGCGTCCAGGCAGCCGCCGCCCACGTACAGCACCGGGCGCTCCGCCTGGGGCGCGGCAAACCGCGTTGGCACGGCAGGGTCGGAGGGTTTTCGTTCATGTATAATCGCAGTGTGCTTAGGCTATGCAGCTTGGCCGCCGCGTCGCGCCAGCCGCCGCCATGCATGCGGTCACTGCTCCTCGGGCGGCACCACGCGCCGGGCCTGGGCACCGGGGCAGAGCTCGCCACGCGCACACTATACACGCACAGCCCCACCCCTATTATCTTCACGTCAGTGCGCTTAAGCTTCCGGCACATGTGATATGCAATCTAAGGCTCCATATAACAAACCCCTTCCTGTCACCTAAGCACGCTCGCCACGTGTCACCGACCAGGTGTCACCGACCCAAGCGCACACGCATGGCATACAGAACAAACTGGCTCACTCGCCGCTCAACAACACGCGCGGTACGCCAGCGCGCGCGGGCGCGCACCGCATGCAGCGCGTCCACGACCGGCGCGAGCTGGAAGGGCGCGGGCGCGGGCGGCAGGCGCGCCATGTACCCCGCGATCGCCATCGGCACGTCCCAGTCCGGCACCGCCAGCTGCTGCTGCACGTCCTTGGGCACGTCCACCAGCACGGGGCCCGGCCGGCCCGTGGACGCGAGGTAGAACGCCTGCGCGCCGGGCAGCCTCATCACCCCCGCCCCCCACTCCGTGGCCCCATTTCCAACAGTACTGGGTCCCGGCCGGCCCGTGGACGCCAGGTACAACGCCTGCGCGCCGGGCAGCCTCGTCATTCCCGCCCCCCACTCCGTCGCCTCATTTCCAACAGTACTGGGCCCCGGCCGGCCCGTGGACGCCAGGTAGAACGCCTGCGCGTTAGGCAGCTTGGTCACCCCCGCCTCCCCGTCTGTCGCCCCGTCGCCGCCGCCCGGGCAGGCGGTCGCCGGGGGAGCGGCGGGCGCGCGCCTCCTTGATGATGCGCGGCAGGTCCCGGATATCCATGACCAGGTAGTTGTGCTTGGTGATCTGCCGCGTGACCTCCACGATGGGCGTCTCCTGGAACGCGTCCGTGCCGATCATGCGCCGCGGCACCTGCGTGGCCCCAGCACGCAGCGCCTCTAAGCTTGGGCGGATGTGAATCTGCGCTGCCCCTACAGCACAAATTCGCCGACCTATGCAGTATGGTATCCGGACTTTATTGTGTTTGCTGACCGGAGAGTACGAGCGGCATAGTCTGTGCTTCCTGCCGGACGATCCGGGAGACGCGCGCAGAGGCCTCGCGCGCCGTGGGCCTCATGGAGCACGGGCGGACCTGGCCGGTGATGGCCACCAGCGGCACAGAGTCCAGCAGCGCGTCGGCCAGGCCCGTGACCAGGTTGGTCGCGCCCGGGCCGGACGTGGCGATGCACACGCCCACCTCGCCCGTCACCTTGCCAAAGCCCTCCGCGGCAAAGATCTCGCCCTGCCAAGCAGGCAATGTGTGATTTAGCCGTGCGCAGATACAACCAAAGCCTGCTGGGCTCATCCCCCTCCGTAGCTTCACGCGGGCGCCGTATGTTTTGGGCGCATGATGAAGCTTTCACCCGCTTAACGGGCCCTGTTGGGAAGGGTGGGCATGCTTCAATGCCTCTGCGTGACCCTTGATCACAACTGAACCAGGCCCCCTGCTGGCCTTGCACATGCACTAAGCCCAGGGCTTGCATGTCTCAGCAGAGCCTGTGCCATGTGGTGCGCGGTCAGCCACGTCTGAAGACAAGGGCGGCTGCGCCCTGCATAAGTAAGTCGCAGCTTCGCGGGGGCGCGCGCGAGTGCCGCCGCACCTGCTCGTGGCGGCACAGGATGTTGCGTATGAGCGGCGAGCGCGTGAGGGCCTGGTGGATCTCCATCGAGGCGCCTCCAGGGTACGCAAACAGCTGCCGCACGCCCTCGCGCTCCAGCGCCTGCACCAGGATGTCGGCGCCTTTCCGCGGCTCGCTGCCGTACCGGTCGACCCACTCTTCCCGCCCTGTTGCGCGCCAGCAGCTTCAGGGCTGGTGCACCCAAACCTCAACCCTCACTGCTAAAGCGTTCCCTCTGCGACTATGGAAGACAGCCCGAGGGTATGATCGCGCAGGCTTGCACACTCACCACTCCTCGCAACGTGCCTGACATACTGGTCATAGACGGTGCACGTTACTAACGCGCAGGGAAAGAGTGCTTTACAGGAAAACAGAGCAGGGCGGGGCGATCTGGGCGAGGCACGCGCCTGGAAAGTCCATAGACGCCTGAGCCGCTTGCCGCGCAGCGTCCAGCTGCGCTCCACAAGACACACGCGCGCATAAGTACTGCAGTGAAGCGAGATTGCAGTTGTGTGTTGTGGCGCTGGAAGCAAGCTTGGCAGCGCACCTCCTCACTGGACGCCCGCGACACAGCGTTCCTGGCCAGCGTGGCAACCACAGGCCCGCCACACCGCCTGCCGCAGCCGCACGGCCTAGGTCAGTACAGCCGCCAGCCAGCTGCTTGCGCATGTCCTGCAATGTATGCCGACACGCCCGCACCGCGACGACCGCGATGCCTGCGAGTGCGACGCGCGGCGCTGCTGCAGCTCTGTGGGGGCGCGCAGGAGGCTGCCCACGTCCTGCGCAGCCCGTGCGCACACATTTATGCGTGCAGGGTAAATATCTGTCTTTCTGCAAAAGTGTCACCGAGTAGTGCGCGCAATATGTGGAAATGGCAGGGGGGGCTGGCAGGGAGCGGCGCGCCTGGCGCGGTCGCGCCGCCAGCTGCCGCGCGGGCACTGCTGCCCGCGCGCTAACCTCTCCTATGCCTGCCATGGCCTGCACAGACACAGGCACCATCCTGGCACAGGGAGAAACAACTTGTTGCATTGTGCTGATCTTGGGAGAAGCGCTCACGCCTTTGGCAGGACATAACATCACAAGCGAGCTCTTGAGGGAAACTCGGCGCGCCGCCAACCAGACGCCTGTGGTGGGAAGGGCCAATGCCGTTCTACGAGGTCTTCGCGTTGGCCAAGCCCAAGCTCGCGACCGCGCAGGCCGCAGAGGTGCTGCGCGGCGCGGCGACTGTGCTGCTTAAGGGCGGCGCGATCCTGACAGACATCAAGAGCTACGGCGAGCGCGAGATCGCGTACAAGATACGCCGGCCAGGCGCTGCGTTCGACGAGGCGCGCACGCGGGCCGGCACGCCTGGCTGCATTGCGAGTTGCGCTGTCTGGCTGGGCGGCGCCAGCAGGGTGTGGCGCGTGGTGCAGGCGTTCATGTGGCAGATGGGGTTCATGGCGGACCCGCGCACGCTGAAGGAGCTGGACCACCAGCTCAAGGTCGACGAGCACGTGCTGCGCTTCATGGTCTTCCGCAAGCGCGCCCTGCCCAAGTTGCCCAACACGTACGCGCTGGCGAAGAAGGCGAAGGAGCTGCTGACCCGAGCCGGCGCCGCCGCCTAGCGTGTCGGCAGCGGCCGCCGCCCAGCGTACCAACGTCCTCGGCAGGTTTCTGCGGAGGTGCGCCCCTGCGCGCCGCGCACCCCGGCGCGCCTATAACCTCTCGGCCGAGCTGCGTATGATGCCAAACCAAGTTATCCCTGGCCGACGTGCCAAGGCCGGCACACCTGTGGACACATATTAGCTCTAGCTGACGCATGCTGGCAGCGCCCTGCGAGCGCGCCATGGCAGCTGCATTGTGAAGCTGAGTGTGGCTGCTGCTGTGATGAACGGAAACAATCAAGCTCAACAGAACTGAACAGGGCTCCGCCCTCTGCTGAGACTCATTTCTCCGCTGTTCTGAGCAGTCGCGACCTACCGCTGTGCTGTGAGCACCTTGCAGCACATACTGTTATGTTGCCGACATGATGTGCGCTTGTGTGCAGGACGGACGGCTGTATTTGTTTTGGTTTTCCGGGTGAGCTGCAGCGTCCCTGCCCTCGCCCTGCTGCCTTGCGTGCAAGTAACGCCAATGATGACAAGCTACAAGGGCGTTTCTCAGAACACCATTCGCAGTGCCCGCTCTAGAGCTTTCGCCCTTTCGCCGGGGCTTGAGAGCTGCTGCGGCAAAGCTTCCTTGGATGTCTGAGGCGCACATGAGTGCACTGTTTCACAGGTTCCCCTGCACTGCTATGCGTCAGTTGACAGGCAGCACCTGGTGTGGATGATGATGTATAAAGTGCAAGTCGGATTCCATCAGAGGTCTCCTGTGATCGATAGTTGCACCGCTGACACACCTGCTCCCAGCTGTCAATGTGTACTGAACGAGTACGAGGTGCAGGCCTTGCACTGACACCTGCTTCTGTGGGGGTGGTGCAGGCACTGTCCGTTATAGTTGATGGCTTGGCCTTTACCTTCTGTCAGGCAAGGGCATGTACACGAGAAAGTAGAGGAATGCAAGCCTGGCTGCGTGCCCAGCAGCGTGTCGTGTCATTTGTATACCGCCAGAGCTGTCCGGGCTGTTTGTCGGCTGGGGTGCTTGCCCCGCGCATGCAGCTCAGGGAGTAAGCCGCATTTGTATCATGTGCCTGTATGATAGGCGTTGGGATCATCATGGTGTGTAAGAAACAATGTGAGGAAGGTGCCCGTCACATTGTGTACATCCAAGTTGTGTCTAGCATTGGCTGAAGGCGCATCCGCATCACCAAAGCAGTGTTTCACATGTACGACGTTGTCGCACGTCTCTACATAGAGCTATGCAATTGCCAATACCCATGACACTCGAGGGCCTGTGCATTGGTGGTGTGATTGGGTGCATGAGGATGGACTGGGGTGGGTGCAGACGGTCAATTGCATGAAATGCATGGAACGTCCTGAACACCAGGCCTCCCTGTAGGACACTAGTACTACAAGAGCCAACTGCACTAAATAACCCCTGCACCAAGCGCTTGCTGTGCTGCTTCAATGCGCACGTTTAGACGGTCCTAACATGTGCGCGGAGGTTCCAGTGCGCACTGGACATGCAGTCTGATGTGGACCAGCTCCTCCTTGACCTGTTGAGCAGCGATGACGAGGCCTCAGTGCGTAACAGTTTGCAGAGCAGCATGCAGTCCTCAGGATTGCTTTGTAACAATACGTCTAAGTTGGTGGTATGCGCGTGTGCAGGATGTTGACGTGCACGCAGGAAGCCGCGCATGCCCGCACACAGAGGGTGAGCTCAGAGGTCCCGCTCTCCTGTGCTCAGGCAACCAACGGTTGCTCTCTGCAATCTTGTTGTGTACTTGGGACGTGACTCGAGCACTCCGTTGTGCGCCAACAGCATTGGCCCGTGGTGCAGGAGGCGCCAGCTCGCAAGAGAAGCCCACTGCGACAGAGCCAACAGACAAGGGTGATGGCGCCGCGGTGGACACGGACGGGGCCCTGGTCCTGCGCGCCAGCTCGTTATTTGCTGAGGGCGAGCCTGACGAGCTGCTGGCGTTGCTGGAGGGCGGGCCGGCGCTTGCAGCGCCAGAACAGGCTGCTGGCAAAGTGCGCGGTCCGGCCACCGCGACCGTGCCGCCCTTGGCGGTGCCGTTGCACTGCGCGGAGGCGCGTCCGAGGCCCGATGAGCAGCCAGAGCAGGCTGGCAAGGGTTCGGCCGCCCGCGACGCAGCCACGCTGCCGTCGGAGGTCAGCCTGCCCAGCGCACAGGCGCGTCTGAGCGCAGCTGAGCCGCCACGTCGGGGGCCGCCAGGGCCAGAGGCCCTGCCTGGCGCCACGCCGCGACCCGCAGGGCACCATAGCTTTGGCGGCGTGGCGCAGGCGGCCGCGCCGGGCGGACACGCGGCTGCAGCGGCGGGCGACAACCCCAGCGACCAGGCGGCGCCTCGGCCAAAGCTCGACCTGCCGCTGTCGGGAGCGGGCGCCGCGCAGAGCGAGAGCGGCTCGGGCTCCCTCACCCCGGGTCGCCGCACGCCGGAGCGCTTCCACATGCCGGCTTCGTCCCCGGCGGAGCCAGGCTCGAGCGGGCTTGGCCGGGCGGATGCTGTAGGCGACCCAGGGTCAGGGCAGGGAGCACCTACTGCACGCATGCGGCCGAACGGTGGCGCGCCCCCGCTCGCGCCTGCTGCCGCGGGAAGCGCCGCCGCCGCAAGCGGCATGCAGCCATCCCCTGGGCCGGCGCCGCTGCCCGGGCCCGGCTACGCCGAGGCCGCGGCGGGGCTGGAGGCGGCGGAGGCGGCAGCCGGCGCGCCGGACGACGCGCTGACCGGCAGCGACAGCGACTTTGAGGCCGACGCGGACCTGCTGCCGGCGCCTGCCAGGGCCCTGGACCCCGCCGCGCGGCTCCCTGCCAGCGGGGCGGCCGGCGCGACCGCTGCGGCGGACCCTGCAGCCGGGGGCGGCGCTGCACCTCCGGGCGCCCGGGCGTCTCCGGCCCCCCCGGAGCCTGGCGCGCCTGGAGCAGGGGCGGACGCCAGCAGGGCGCCTGATGGGCTGCTGGGCGGTCTGGGGCACGCGTTGGCGCGGCCGCACGACGGCGGCGAGCAACTCAATGATGGGAGGCTTCCTGAGCATGTGTCGACCAGCGAGCAGCCGGACCTGAGCGAGGAGCGGCCGGCGCATGAGGTGGCGCTGGAGCGGGCGATGGCGCTGGAGCGCGCGCTAGTGGACGGTGCGATGATGCACAGGAGGCGTGAGCTGTGTCCTTTTATGTGTACCAGCTGCATCACATCACCGCCATTCTCACGGGTGTATCCGCGGAGGCATTTCGGCCACAGCTGGCCATGACGTCCGGCAAGCCTGCAGCCGCCTCGAGCCTGCATAGCGGGACTTAGAGTACATGTGCGGCATGTGCGCGCCCGGTCGCTGCATTCGTGGCCTGCGCGGCGCCAGGCGGCGGCGAGGGCGAGGCGGACAGGGCCGCCGACACGGAGCCCATGGACAGCCTCAGGTCCGCGGGCAGTGCTGCCTGCGCGACGCATGCGGGGGTTCACAGCGCTGCGAGCCTCAGGTGTCTGGGCAGTGGCGGGCGGGGGCTCGCCTGGCTGGTCCGCTGGGGACGCGCACATCAGCCCGTAGCTGCGCGGCGCTGCCTGACGCGCTTCAGCTTGGGCGAAGTGCAGCCAGGTCCGTATGCCTTGGGCAGCCTACCGATGCACGTGCAGACAGACCCTGGCCAGACCCCTGCCCCGCAGGACGCGCCCGACGGCGCGCCCGTCGGCCTGCGCGGCGAGGCGCCTGCGGAAGCGCGCTGCAGCGGTACCTGTAAACAGACCCTGCCCAGACCCTGCCCCGCAGGGCGCGCCTGGCGGGCGCGGCCGACGACTGGCCGCCCGACGGCGCGCCCGTCGGCCTGGGCGGCGAGGCGCTGGCGGGCGGCCGGCTACGCGTGCGCGTCGACCTGCTCGCGCCGCTTACCGAGGCTGCGGCGGACCACCGCGCGGTCGGGGCGCCGCGCGCGCTGGTGCGCGCCAACACCTGTGGCCGTCTTTCAAGGGCAGCCGACCCAGCTGTATGAGTGCGCTCTGGGCCTGCTTGCCGCCCATGCAGGCGGGGAGCGTGTCGCCTGTTGCACGCGACGTCGGGCCTGGCTGTTGCTGCCTCCGGAGCTGCCTGCCGGCAGCTGTCTGCCTCCCTGCTGAGCTGTCGCCTCATGCGTCCCTTCGGGCATGCAGTTGCGCCAGCTGAGCGCCGGCGCGCCAGCAGCCCACCCAGCGCGGCGCCGCGGCAGGCCTGCTTCCATGGCCTGGTCGCGCTCGGGCTGTCGAGCGGGCTGACGCTGGTGCTGCTGCCGCGCGGCCTGGGCGCCGCGGACGGCGCCGCGGCGGCGGCCGCGCCGCAGGTCGCGCGCCTGGGCGCGCCGCGCCCCGGCGACGACGCCGCGGCGCGCCCCCCTGCGCTGCCGCCGCGCGCCCGGCGGGATGCATGTCCGGATGCGGGACGTGCTGCGAGCGGCTTGGCGTTCCCCGCGCGGCTGCGGCCGTCGGCGCCGCTGCAGGGCATGTGACACCATAGCACCTGCGGTGTCAGATCGCAGGCTCGCACTCCGTGAACGGCGTTGCATGCAGTATGAGGCGCATGTGCCAGGAAGGCATGCGTGGGCGCGAAGCGCTCTTGTCAGACAGGGTCGCCTGCGAGCGCCTGCCTGCAACGCCATGGCTGGTTGCGGCGGCGATCCCGCCCGAGGGCAGCCTGCTGGCCGTTGGGGCCCCTGCCTCCCAGTGCGCGACCATCCTCCGGCAGCGCACGGCCTCCCGCCCGCGCTGCTGCGGCCTCGTTCGAGGTTCCCGGGGCGCCCCGCCCCGCCTTGGTGGCGCGGGCGCGGGGCCGCCGCGAGCGCGCGCGGCGCGGCGCAGGTGACCGCGCTGGCGTTCGGGCCCGTGGGCAACCTGCTGGCGGTCGGGCACGCCAACGGCGACGTGGCCTTCTGGGAGCTCAAGCGCGCGGGCTGGGAGTGCGTCAAGGCGCTGAAGGGTGCGAGAACTAAACCCTCTCTAGACCCTGCCCTTCATTGGACCGGACCCGCCCCCCACGCGCAGGCGCTGCTTACGCCCCCTTGCGCAGGCGGCGTTGCTCGGCGCAACAGGTGGCATGCTTCCCGGGCGATCATGCTTTACGTGCGGGCCGCATGCCTTGCACCGCACTACGAGCCGCCCGCTGCGCTGTCCGTCGCTGCACGGTCTGTCAGCAGGATGCCCAGCCGCGCTCGGCGCCCCCCGCTGCGGGACGTCGTGCAGTCTGTCGTGCATGCGGCCCCCACTCACGTCCCCGCCCGGTCCCCGGGGCGCGCGCGCATGCATTGGCGGCGGCGGGCTTACGCTGACGCCCCGCCGCCGGCAGAGACGCACGTGACGCCGGTGTGCGCGGCCGCGTTCGTGGCTGGCGCGGCGGCGGTCGCCGTGACCGCTGACACTCGCGGCCGCGTCGTGCTGCACAACGTCACCGCCTACCTCTCCCTGACCGCGCTGCTCGCAGGTGCACGCTCGCCCCGCGCCGGACGTGTTACTGGTTGTGCGCGGTTCTATGGCTTGCGCAGCCGGCCCGGCACAGCCGTGCGCAGGTGACATGCTCTGGCCTCTCAAACCTGTGAGCACCTAAACAGGGCTTTGCGCTCCGCTGGCTGTGCTGTCGATCTGTGGCTGTGCATCTCGCAACACGTCTGGCCATGGCCAGCATTGAGTACGGGGACCGCGTGCGGGCCCGCAGGGCGGCTGGGCAAGGGCGCGCAGCCGGCGGTGCTGCTGGACGGGCGGCAGCTGGGGCCGGTCGCGCAGCTGGCGCCGCTGCTGCCGCCGCGGCCGCTCGCGCCGCGCGCGCCCGCCGACGCGGCCGACGCCGCGCGCGCGCTCTTCCTGCAGGGCCAGGCGCGCCCGCACTCGCTGCTGACCAGGACGATTGCCGAATTGCGATGCAAGCAATGCTTTATGCGGGTGACCAAGCGCAGCGCATGACGCGCCCTCCTGATTCACGACAATGCCTGCTGTCGGCCTGGGGTGCGGCCGGCACTGCCCTGCGCAGGTGGGCCTCCCGCCCGCCGCCCGGCGCTGCCGGTGCCGGCAGCCGCCGCGCACGCGCGGCGCCGCCGGCCCCGGGCGCGGCCGCTGGCAAGCCTCACGGGCGCGCGCGCGCGCAGGAGGGCAGCGCGTGCGACGGCATGCTGCTGCTGGGAACCGCGCGCGGCGTGTTCGTGGGCCGCCTGCTGGCGGACGGCCGGCTGGCGCTGGTCGCGGTCGCGGCGCGCCCGCCCGCCGCGCGCGACGGCTGCCTGCCCAGCGCCGCCTGGCGCCCGCGGCCGGCCGAGCCGGGCCGCGCCGCGTCGGCGCTGCTCGCGGTCGCCTGGGAGCGCAGCGTGGCGCTGTATGACGTGCCGCTGCGCGCGCCCGCGCGTGCGCGGCCCCATGCTCCCCCCCGCCCTTGGTCTGCTGTCGGCCGTGCTCCCACCGCCCTGCCTTGCGACTGAGACGCGCACCTGCCTGGCTTGGATCCTTGGATAGAATGTGCAGGGCACCAGACGTGCTTTAGACTACGGCCTGCATCGTCGCAAGCTCAACATGGGCAAGCGTGCTGGGCTGGCAGCGGGGCCGCCATAATAGCGCCGCTCAGCATGGGCTGCACCGCACCGTGGCGTGTGCGCAGAGAGCCTGTGCAGCTGCCTAACTGCCTCCGCGCCTGTTCCAACTAATCTCAAACGCTCCCGGCCAGGCGCGTCGGGCGCGGAGGCGGGCGCGGCGGCAGCGGCGCCGGCGGCGCCGGCCGTGCTGCAGCCGGAGCGCGCGTGGGAGGAGGAGCGGCCGGTCGCCGGCCTGGCCTGGCTGGACGGCCCAGCGCTGGCAGTGGCCTGCGAGCGCGGCCCGCGAACCACGCTGCGCTTCTACGACGCGCACAGTGCGCCTATGCAGCGTCGTACTGCGCAGAATGTATGTGTATATGGGGGCGCTCCACAGATATCTGCAGCGACCTGGATGGTCTGTCCACAGAGCTCTACCCCATTACTGGGCGGCGTCCGCATTGCTGCCCTCCCAACCCCCTGGCGCGCCGCACGGCCGGCCGCCTCTTCCAGCTCAGCAGCAGGCCGCCGGCAATTGGGGCACGCAGCGCGGACGCGCGGCCGCGCGCGCCGAGGCTCGCGCGCCCCCCCGTCAGCTCAGCGGCTGGCTGCGCGGCAGCGCATTCGCAGGCGGCGAGGAGCGCGAGCGCGCGGACGTGCGTCCTAAGACCCCCGGTAGACCCTATCCCTGCCAGCTCAGCGGCGGGCTGCGCGCGGCGCGCGCGCAGGCGGCGAGGAGCGCGAGCGCGCGGACGTGCGCGACGCGCTGCTCTGCCAGGGCCTCCTGGCCAACCGCGCGGGCGTGCCGGAGCAGGCCTACCACGCCGCGCTCGCCGCGTCGCCCGACCGCCTGCTGCTGCTCACTGCCCAGGGCGCGCGCTCGGCCCCGGCGCCGCGGCGGGCGCCACATGTCATGCGTGACGATGGTGACAGCGGGCTGAAACTGTTGCGCCATCATCGCCATGCCATAAGGCGCCAGAACCTGTCGTCCCGCCTGCTGTGAGGCAGCCCGCGCGACGGCGCCGCGTCCGCCGCTGCTGCCCACCCCGCCGTGGCACTAACCCTACATTGACACTATTCGCGCAGGCGTGCGCGCCGCGCGCGTGCTGCGCTGGGAGGAGCGCCTGGCGCTGCTGCGCGACGCGGGCCGCTGGCGGCACGCGCTGCTGCTGGGCCTGGACATCCTGGCGGCCGCGCGCGCGTCGGCCGCGCGCGGCGGCGCCAGCCCCGCCGAGCCCGGCGGCGAGCCCGGCGGCGAGCCCGGCGGCGCGCCGCGGCCGCCCGCGCGCGCGGCGCCCAGCCGCGGCGACGGCCGCGGCGCCGACGTCGCCGCGGTCAGCGCCGCGCTCGTGACCGCGCTGCTCCGCTTCCTGGACGCCGCGCTCGCCTGTGCGCGCGCCTCGCGCGCCTGGTCTGAAGCCTCGCCCACCATTGCCACCGCTTCTGCTCTGTCGCCGCTCCATGACATCGCTTCTTTCCGCATCGATCACTGCCGCCAGGCTGAGACCAATTGGGAGACGGGTGCCTACAAGTGAGAGAAGGGTGCTGCCCGGACCTGAAGCAGGCGCCGAAGCGGGGCGGGCCCGGGCGCAGGCGGCGAGCCGGCCGAGGACGCGGCGGCGGACGCGGCGGCGGCCGACGCGGCCGCCGGCGCGGCAGCCGACGTCGCGCTGGACGCGTGCCTGGCGCTGGGCGCGCCGGGCGCGCTGTGGGACGCGGTCGCGCCGCGCTTCCGGGCGGCCGGGCGGCCGGGGCCGCTGCTGGACCGCCTGCTGCCGGCCGTGCGGTCGGGGCGCCTGGGCGCGCTGGCGCCGGAGGTGATGCAGGCGCTGGCGGCGCGCTGCGCGGCGGCCGGCCGGCCGGCCGACGTGGAGCGCTGCGTGCTGCGCCTGGACCTCGCCAGCCTGGACTTCAACCAGGCGCGTGTACCCTAACCCTAACCTACCCTAGGCCGGGCCTGCTGTCTGACTACAACCCGGCGGGCGCCGCGCCGCGCGAGCGAGGAACCATCAGGGACCGCGCTCGCGTGGGCGCGGACGATGCGGGCGGCTCTGGGGGTGAACAGGCGCATGTGGCTTGCCCTGCAAGTCTGCGTAGGGTGCCAGGGGTGCACTGCATGATGCACGTGGACCCGGCCAGCCCGGCTTCAATTGGGCATCCATGGTCGCTTGAGCGCTCGAGGCGCGCCTGGGGTGCAGCTTTCAGCAGAGCAGATGCCGGTCGGCCTCTCCCAGCAGCGCGCGCGCGTGCCAGCCGCCCCACCCGCCCGCGCCCCGCCCGCAGGTCACGCGCCTGTGCCACCAGCACCGGCTGCACACGGCGCTCGCGTCGCTGTTCACGCGCGCGCTCGGCGACTGGGTCGCGCCGGCCGCCGAGCTGCTGCTCGCCGCGGCCGCCGCGCCGGCCGAGGTGACGCCGCCGCCGGGCGGGCCCTGGGGCGAGCGCGCGGCTGCGGTGTACAAGGCGCTAGTATTTCTGCGCTGCGCGTTCCGCGGCCACGCGTTCCCGCCCGGCGCCGGCGGGCTGCCGGCGGGCATGGCGGGGCTCGTGCGGGCGCAGGCGCGCCCCCCCCCTTCCCCCCCCGCCCCCTGCACGGCGCCGCGGGCCTGCACAGCCGGCTGTGGCCGCGGAGCGCTGCGGCAGGGCTGGGCCGCGCGCCGGCGGGCGCGGCCCGCTGCGACGCGGGCGCCCGTCAGGCGCGGATGTGGATGTCGCTGTAGCTGGTTTCCAATGGTTTGGGCAGCGGACTAACATCGTGGGTCCTAGATCGGATCTTGTGCTTGTGCTGTGCACGCATGTTACCGAGTGTCCTCGCCCACAGCGCATGACATGCGAAGTGCAAGCTGGGTCGTGCAGCATTTGACAGCGAGCAGTCGCCTGACCGCTGCATGTCCTTGTGCACCATGCGCGCGCCCCGGTGGGCCGCAATCGACCCTGGCACGCGCGCGCGCACAGCTGCTGGGCCTGCTGCTGTACGGCACGCCCGCGCTGCTGCTGCGCGCGACCGCAGCGTTCGGCAGCGGCAGCGCGGACGCGGCCGCCGCGGCGGCGGCGCTGCCCGGCCCGCACCCGGCGCTGCGCGTGCTGGCCGCGCTGGACGCAGGCGCCACGTTCTCCGTGCTTGCGGAGGTGCGTGTTTTCCCTGTTCGCCAAACAACCCTGTTCGACAGGCATGCACCCTGTCAGGGTGTCATCAGGTCTGGCGTGCCCTGTCATGCCCACAGAGCATGACACCTGAGATCGGCTCCATGGTGAGCTGCATTTGCCCAACATCAGCAGGCCAGGTACCGCTGCTTCAATGGACGGCTTGTGCGGCTGCATGCAGCAACGCGGCCTGGTGACTGAGGCACTGGTCAGGTGGCAGCGAGTTCCTGACATCTTGTTGGGAGCATCTTGTGCGTTGGGATGCATGGCTTTGGAGCTGCACGCGGCTGCACGTCTCGCAACTCAGCTCCCAGGAAAGTGGCGTGCAGACAGCCAGGCAGGTCGACACGCCCGGCTGCGACAGGCGCTGGACGGCTGGGACGCGATGGCGTCGGAGCTGCGCGAGGCAGCCGGCGCGCCGCCCTTGCCGTCCGACGACCCGTCCGGCGACTGCTCCGCCACGCAGGCGCGCCCCGCCGCATGCCAGCTTGTGGCGGCTGGTGCAACAGGGCAAACACTATCGCTTTTATGGTAGAAGAAGGCTCATGGACGTAGAGCATTTGCATAACCGCCGATTATGCGTTGGTCACTGTGCTGCATCACAGACACAATCGCCCTGTTTGCAAAGTCAACACTGTATGTGACTGCTTTGCTGTGTCCTCGTCTCTATAGGTGGCGCTCATTGAATAATAGGGTTGTGATATGATGTGCTGCGCAGGCAGCAGTGGGCGCTGCGCTGGCGCTGGTCGAGGCCGACGCGCTGCGGCCCGGCGCGCCCGGCGCGCCCAACGGCGCGCCGCGCGCGCTGGAGTTTGCGGCCGCGCGCCTGGCGGACGGCCGCGCGACCGCGCCGCCGGCCGGCCTGCTGGCGGTGCTGCGCCATGTCGCGCTCGGGCCCTGGCCGGAGGGCGCGGAGGCGCCACGCGCCGCGCGTGAGGCGCGCTTTGTGGCGCTGCTGCGCAGTGGCGGCCTGCGGGGTGGGGGCGCCTGGCGCGGGCCCGGCGGCGGCGGCCTGGAGGTCGAGCGCGCGCTCGCGCTCGCGCGCGCGGCCGGCTTTGCGCGCGGCGAGGCGCAGGCGCGCGCCCGGACTCTCACTGCCTTTGTCTTGGGGATATGCAGGTTGTTGCAGCCTGTGGCTGCAGCCATGCGGCTGTTTGCATGCATTCTTTCTTGGTGTTAGAAGACGCGATGGTCTCTGGGCGCTCATTAGTAGCTCACTGCATGCAGGCGGGACGGGCGTCAGCTAGGTGCCAGCCTCAGCCGCAGTCCACCTCGCTACATACGTCACCTGTAGGCTTCTGTGCACATTCGCCACAGAAGGCCCTGCCCGCATGGGACAGTTACATCACGGAAGGACTATGCAGGCTCTGTTTAAAGCCCGGCATGCGCTGCTGGCTCGTGCGTCCACAGCTCCATGCGCGCCGGCGCAGGTGCAGCACGCGGCGGGCGAGTATGCGGCCGCGCTGGGCTGCCTGCTTGCGGCGGCGCCGAGCGCAGCATTCGAGTACGCGGGTCGCCACCTGGCCGAGCCGGGCTGCCCGGCCGGCCTGCGCGCGGCCATTCTGGCCGCCATTGGACGCCTGGCCGACGCCGATGGCGAGGCCGCCGCGCGCCTGGTGCGCGCCATCGGCCCGACAGCGCGGCCCTGGCTGCCGCAGCGTTGTAATTTGGCTTCCGTGCAGGCCTCTCCAAGGGGGCATAGGTCCTGTAGTATTCGTGCCCGTCCGAACGTGTTGTTGTGTCCTTGATCGCGTGGCGGATGCGGACAGCGCGGCCGCCGCTGCGGCTGAAACGCATGCTCCGTGCGATCGAGGACACAATACGTTCGGTCGGTCACGGTATTGCTGGACCTCAGCGCCACTTGATGAGGCCTGCACGGAAGCCACATCACAAGTACTGCGGCTGCGACTGCAGCTGAAACGCACGCTGCCAGCCCAGCCACCCACGCGCGCTGATCTGCTCTGCGAGGGCGTGTGCCGAGAACATGTTTCGCTTGCCTTCAGGCGCCCCTGAGATGCTCCAGAAGTCACTGCTATGCATCATTCTGGCTTTCCAGGCTTGCATGCCATGTGCCGGCCGGCGTGCGCTGGGGAGCGGACAGGCTCTGGCGCACGCGCAGGTCATGAGCCACTTCCCGGGCGACCACGCGGCCGTGCTAGCGGGCTTTGCAGCGGCACCGGAGCGCCAGTTCCGCTTCCTGCGCGGCGCGCTGCAGGCGCGCGCGCGCGCGTTTTGTGAGACCTGATCCGCTGTCCTCCTATCCCTGTGAAGGAGGGTCCATGAGTCAGCCGTGAGTATGGTGATCCCAAACACACCCTATGACACAGCAACCCCAAACCTCGTGCGAGCCAGGCCGGCCTGCGCGAGCGCGGGTGCGCGCGGCGCGCAGGCGGCGGCGGGCGAGCAGGGCGAGGCCGGGCGCGCGTCGCCGCGCAGCGCGCGCGAGGCGCTGCTCGCGGCCTCGGGCGGCGCGGAGCTCTACGCGGCGCTGCTGTGCCGCTTCGAGCCGGCCGGCGTGCTGCCCTTCCTGCAGGCGCGGCCGCGCTGCCCCGCCGCCTCTCGGCCGCCCCCGGGTGTTGTGAGCGCGGCGGTGGCCGCCTGCGAAGCTGACGCCCTGCACGGCGGAGCTCTGCGCGGCGCTCTGCGCGGCGCTGCTGTTCAGCCTCAAGCCCGCCCGCGCGCAGCCCTGCAGGCGCAGCCGCCTGGCCCAGCCCGCCACTGCGCCCTCGCGCGCCTCTGCCCTCCCTGCCCTCCGCGGCCGTGCCCGGCGCAGCGCATGCGCTTTGTGCACAGAATGGAAGTTGCGGGCCATGGAGACGGGAGTGCAGGGCCTGCTGCCTGCTCGCAAGGCAAGTGGCAGGGTCTGCTCCTGCACAGACCGCGCGCCTGCGCACCCAGCCCGCGCAGCCCGAGCATGCCTGCCCGGCCCGGGGGTGTCAGGGTAGGGTATCAGGGTAGGGTACGGCCGGGCGCGCAGGCGCACGACGCGTACCGCGTGGAGGCCGTGCTGCCGGCCACGGAGCGCTACGGCGTGGCCGACGCGCGCGCGTTCCTGCTGGAGCGCCTGGGCGACGTGGCGGGCGCGCTGGCGATCCACGTGGACGCGGCGGCCGCCGCCAATGCGGCGCTCGTCGATGCGGCGCTGGCGGGGCGCATCGCGCCGGGCGCGCTGGCCGGCCGGCGCGGCGGCGGCCCGGGCGCGCGGCTGCTGGGCGCGCCGTCGCTGGGCGCGCCCGGCGGCCGCGCCGCGCCGCCGCCGCCGCCCGAGCTCGCCGCCGCGCAGGTGGGGCGCGCCTCCCGCACCCTGCGGGAACCCTAGCGGCGCATTTCGCCTGTTGCGACTTTGTCCACGACAGTTGAACACGTCTGCGGCCTGACCGAGGGCGCGGGCGCGTCGCAGGCGGCGCTGCGCGCGGCGGTCGCGCTGTGCCAGCGGCACTCGCGCGACGCGGCGCCCGCGGCCGCGCAGGCGCTCTGGTTCGGCCTGCTGCAGGCGTATGTGGCGCCGCTGCGCGCGCTGCGCGGCCGCGCGGCCGTTTTGCCGCAGGCCGTGCAGCCCTCACCGCCGACGCCGCCGCTGGAGCGGGCGCTCGTGCAGCCGGCCGCCGCAGCCGCGGGCGCCGCGATGGAAACGGGCCACTTGCGGCAGGGAGGGTATGGGAGCCCGGCGCCTGATCAGGCGAAGTCGTCGGCGCCGGCTGCGCCCACGGAGGCCGCGGTGGCGGCCGCGCAGGGCGCGCTGGCAGCGCTGCTGGAGAAGGCGATCGGCGCGATGGCGGGCCACGTGCCGCTGCAGGCGCGCGCGCGGCCGCGGGCCCTGCCAGTGCTTGTGGGACGCGCGGGACCGCCTCGAGCGCTCCCTGCAGAGGCACCCCGACTCGCGGGCCCTGGCTGCAAGGGATCGCGGTGCTGTTGCTGCTCCGCCGCGCTGCTGCGCCTGCTTGCGCGTCCTTTGCCGCAGTCTCGGGCGGCACATCCGAGAGAGGCATGCACCCGGGGGCTCTGAGAGGCCCCGGGATTTGCGAGGGACCTGCGAGGTCGAGGCGGGCCGGCGCCGCGCAGGCGCTGGGCCAGCGCATCCTGGCGGCGTACGCGAGCGAGCCCTTCGGCGACTTCAAGGGCCCGCTGGTCGGCCTGCTGGCGGCGACGAGCTACGAGACGGCCATCCTGGCCGCGGCCGCGCGCCTGGCCTCCGCTGACGCCTTCCGCACGCTCGCCGCGCTGCTGCGCCAGCGCACGCACCCGCGCGCCGTCGCCGCCGCCGAAGCCGGCAACGCCCCCGATGCCAGCGACGGGGCCAGCCCCGGCCAGGCGCGCTGCCGGTGGCCAAGCGGGATGCTGACGCGGACGCACTGTCTCCAGGGTCGCGGCTTCACAGTTGCACTGCCAGAGGTCAAAGCGGAGCGAGCAAGCTAGACGCCAGTGCGACTGGCAAGCCTCCTTGCGGCCGTGCCCAGACAGTCCACATGCATGCATCTGCAGTCCGGCAGTCCTCGCGATGCAGCCCTGCGCGGGCGCAGGCGCCCGGCGCGGCGGTGGGCGCGGCGCGGCGCGGCGGCGGCGAGCCGCGCGCGCTGCTGGGGCCGTCGGCGCGCCTGGAGGCGCTGGACGCGATCGCGGCGGGCAGCTTTGCGGCCACCGGAAAGTCGCTGGGCCTGAGCCTGGCGCCGGGCGCGGAGCGCGTGCGCGCGCCGCCGCCGCCCAGTTTCGGCGCGGGGCTGGCGGCGGGGCTGGTCGCGCGCGGCGCTGGCGCCGGCAGCCCGGCGCACCGCGGCGGCATCGACCTCAGCTTCCTGCGCGCGCACGACGCGGCGCGGCTCTGACCGGCCGCCTGTCTGGCGTGCATGCTTTGCGCATGCACGCCTGCGCGAATGCATGGGGACCTAGAGGCACGGTCCGTGACTCCAGCATGTAACGTGAAAAACTTTAAGGTGTGCGCTCATGCGCGGTGCTGCGCTCATCTGGAGTGCTGACGGATTTAGTGCAGAACAGCCCAGAACTGGTGAAACAGCTTTCATGACATTCTTGCATGCATTGCAGTGTGTCTTTTGTGGTGTCGTTGCACATCTGTTGTACTTGCTTGGAATGCCACTAGGAGGTTCAAAATCAAAAAATTAATATTGCACGGGATGTGCTTGTACGTTTGCCGGGCAAAGAGAATCCAAAAATAAGCCATTGCACGCTCCTTAGGCCAGGGCCTGTCACGGCCTGGACCATGCTGCCACAGTGCGGCCACACACGGCACTGGTCAAGGTCTTCACCGAGGGAGGTAGAGAACAGAGCAGAGTTGCCTCGCGCCAAGCACAACCTCTGACACCGCCCTCTGGACGATGGGTCCTCATGAGGTGCAGGGAGACCCGAGGGCCTTCTCATTGGGGCCTGGCGGGCGCCTGTTCTGCCCATGTTCGGTGGCTCCGACAGGAGTGGTGGTCTTGCAAGCAGGCGAGGTGATGCGGCATGATCCAGAACGGCACAGTCCTGCAGGTGGGGTGCTGTCTGCGAGTGCGTACGCTGAACATATCGAGCCCCTGGCTTGCAGACGCTGACTTTGCTCAGCGGCAGGTGTCTGACAACTCCGGAGCCAAGACTGCGCAGTGCATCAACCAGAGCGGCCGCTCGTGGGGAATTGGGGACATCATTACCGTTGCTGTCAAGTCCGCGGTTGTGCGAGGTGCGCGCAGATGTTTCGCACGCTGCGCCCTACCTCCGGCCGCCCTCTTTGCCGGTTAACACGCAGGCATTGGCCTGGCGCGCAGGCAAGGTCGCCGCCGGCACCGTGCAAAAGGCGGTGATAGTGGAAACTAAAAAGGAGTTTCAGCGGAGGGACGGCAGCGTGGTCAAGTTCCACCAGAACTCGTGCGTGCTGGTGGACCCGAAGAACAAGCCGCTCGGCTCGCGCGTGCTGGGCTTTGCCACGCACGAGCTGCGCGCGCGGCAGCTCATGAAGGTGCTGTCGCTCGCCACGCGCGTCATCTGAGGCGCGCGCCGGTGCCGGCCGTGTGCATGCGCGTGAGGAGCTGCCGGATGAGGGTGCCGCCGCCCGGTGGGTGCGCCGCTTGAGGAGCAGATGCCGCGCCTCAGCGACAACGCGTCGCTGGTGCTCATGGGCTGCATAGCGCTGGGCACGCTGGGCGGCGTGCTGCTCACGTCGGCCGCGCGCAAGCAGATGGTCCGCCAGTCGCAGCCCGAGAAGGGCAGCATGCAGGACCAGCTGCGCACGCTGCGCAAGGACCCCGGCTGACCCTGCCTGAGCAGCGGCTGGCACCGCTTGGCGTTCAGCGCCTGGGCGCCGACGCCGTGCCGGAAACCGTTACGGAGCAGCCTGGGCAGCGCAGCTGTCGCACTGGCCGTGGACGCTGCACAAGGACCCCCGCGCGAGGCCGCACGCGCTGCACGCTGGGCAGGTGCAGCGGCCAAGCAGCGAGGTTACGGCGAGCGACTTCGGGGCGCTGCTGGCGGGCTCGCTGGCACTCAAGGCCTCAGTGGCACCTGCAGACGCTGTGGACAGAAGTAATTGGGGTGTGCAAGGGCGCCTCTGCGGCGCTACCAACGGCCTCGCCGCTGACAGTGCTTGAGCATCATGAGGGCTACGCATACGCACAGCGTGGCACTCTGCATGACATGGCAGTGTTTGCACTGGCCAGATGGCCTCCTAAAATGCGTTTCAAGAACGGGCTGGGCGCGTTGGCTGCGCTCTGACGAGCTTCTGAGGCTGCTCGTGCGGCCTGAGGCCCTCTTGGCTGTGGTCGTGTGATAGCGCGTTGGTGCAGCCGGCCCTGCAGGGGCCTGGGCCTGGTCTACTGACTGCTGCGCTGCGGAAAGTCATGCCGGCTTTGGGCTCATCGTCCAGCACCTGCCTAGAAAACGTGCCAGGGCTCCGCAGCTTTGTGTGCAAAGCGGCAACATGCTTCCATGCAGGCTTCTAGCAAGTCTGTGACACGATAGACTGTTGGGACTGGCAGGGCATAGCGAGCCCCGCACGACTGCTTTGACCACTTGGCAACGCCCCCTGCGCAATGTGCTCGCCTTATGCGTCGCCAGCATGTGAGGACAGACGGAGAGCTGACATCATGACAGTGAGGCCTCCTGCTGCAGGAGTTGTTGTTGGGCCAGATCGAGCTGCATGCAGAGACTTGTGCAAGCAGGGGTGTGCAAATCATCGATAGCACCAACGCGCGGATAACAATTCAAAAGCACAACACAGCCTGACTCAGTTAAGCACAAGCTGCCAGGCTGCACTGAGCAACAAGAGCTGGCAACTTGCTCCCCTGTGCTAAGCTAGACACACCACTGCAGCGACAGCAGCGTGTTACTGTTTCACGGACCAGCGCGGCAGGTAGAGCAGTGAGTGCAGGCGGCTACCGGCCAAGCCGCAGCTACAGCCCGGCAGCAGGTAGCCTGCCAGGCGCCAGGAGCTCGCCCTGAGCGTCGCCGTGCAGGCTGGTGCCTGCGGCACCGAGGAGCTGGCCAGGCACCGCTGGTGCAGCTGGGTGCGGCCTGTGCCCGACTGATACACAGATCGTTCAGGGAGGTGACCAGGAGGCACGCGCTCGCGACGTTGCGCTGGCGCCGGGCGCTGGGGCTGACCAGAATTTCAAATGCTGAGGGCATGGACGCTTGTGCGCGTGCCGTCTGCGCCCGCTGTGTCCCTTAGGGTAGCCTGAGGGGAGCGCGCTGTCTGCGCGGTCCACAGTTGCCAAACATCCTAGAACAAGATAACAAGATGTGCGTGTTGCCGTGCGCGCCTCGCCGCCAGGGCTCCAACACAGGCAGCGCAGGCTTGCGGCGCTGTGCTGCGACCACTCAGCTGCGTGACAGACCCAGCAAATCGGCCGTGGGCGCTGTGCAGCAGGCGTCAGCTTCTAAGCAGACTTCCCTGGGCAACCTGGGACGCTGCCTGGCTGCAACAGGGCGTGTGGCGTGCAGGCCCGAGGTCGTCCAGGATGCCGGGCCGCAGCAGGGCGAGCGTCCGGCTCGCCCTGGCTGTTCTCGGAACGCTGGCCGCTGCGGCGTCGGGCAGCCAGTGGGTGGTGGAGACGAACAGCTTCCGCATCAAGGAGCCCGCTACAGCCGCGGGCGAGTTTGACGCAGCCATAGGAGACGTGCGCGCCCGGCTCCGGCGTGAGCAGCACGCGCTGGCGCCCGCGCGGCGGCGCCTCCTACAGTGCTAACTTGCGCTGCGGGCCGCGCAGTTTGGCGTGCCGCTGTACGGCGGGGCACTGGTCGGGCAGGTGGTGTACCTGAAGGGGAACGCCAAGGGCTGCGAGGTGTTCGCGAAGCGCCTGCCGGCCACGGAGCTGCCCACCATCCTGCTTGTGGAGCGCGGCGGTGCGCAGCGTCGCTGTCCAGCACGCTCCCTGGTCGCACAGGTGCTTGTGCCGCACCTGCTGGAGGCCGCCGTTGCTGACCTGGACTGTGCCGGGGGCGCCTCCTCTCTGCGGCAGACTGCTACTTCATTGAGAAGGTAAGCCTCACACGCCGAATAGCTCTATGCAAACGCCTGCTGTTCACGTGTACTCTATACAGGGCCACGAGCGCACGGGCGGTGCGTAGGCGTACAATGCGGAGAAGGCGGGCGCCAAGGCAATCGTCGTCATGGACTACCAAGACGAGCGGCTGCTCACCATGGCCGCGCCGGAGGACCGGCCGGAGATCGCCAAGCTCAGGGACGACATCACCATCCCCACCGCGCTGGTGCAGCAGGCGCGCGCCCCGCCCGCGGCCGTCGGCCGCGCGCTGCCCTGCTGCAGCGGCGCGCAGCGTGGCGGCGCACTTGGAGCTGTGGCCCATGCAGGCAGAGCCTGGCTAGAGGGCATGCATGGGGCGTGCGAACGCATGGCACATGCTGTAGGGTTGATGCGCAGCGCAGCTGGGGAACGTGCGCGCGCGCGCGCCCCCTCCTGACACAACTGCGCGGGCCGTGTGTGCACTTGCTCGATACCAGATGGACACTGGGTTCACTCAGGGACCAACCGGCCACAGGTTGTCAGGCTGCGACGGTATGAATAACAACAGTGCTCTCAAACACCACGCTCGGCGCTGCTGCAGAGCGTCGGCACCGCCATGAAGGATGCGCTGAAGGAGAACAAGAGTGTGGTCGTGGAGCTGGACTGGAAGGAGTCAGTGCTGCATGACAACGAGCGGCGCGCGCCCGCCCTGGCTGCCACCTTCCTCCATGCGCACAGAAGACTTGCCTGGAAGTGCGCTTGCTGCCATGTCGAGTCCGTCACGCCTCTGTATTGCGCGTAGAAGCATGTGGCCGAAGCGCTGCAGTGGCCTGAAGCGCTGCAGTGGCGCCCTGAAGCGCTGCAGTGGCGCCGCGAACCGCCCATAGCAGGTCACTGTGGCAAGGTGGCCGGGGGGAAAGGCAGCCAGGTTCATATCGGCCACGGCAGCCAGCATGCATGACTGATGCTGTCTGGCGCATCCGTTCGCCTGCATCGCGCAGCGCGGCGCGCCGAGGCGGCTGGGCCGGGGCCGTGCAGGGTGGACTGGGAGCTGTGGACGAGCACGAACGACGGCTGCGGCAACTCGTGCGACCGGCAGGCCACGTTCAAGGTGCAGATGCGCGACGCCGCTGTGGAGCTGTCGAAGGTGCTCGCCCGCCCCAGCGTGTTGCCAAGACGCCATGCTGAAGACAGCCAAGCGTGCACGAGGGTTTTAGGTCGCCGCCGCTGCCGCCGCTGTGCATGCTCATACACTGACCCGCGTGCCTACGCCGCGCCTGTGGCGCTGGCCCACGCCAGCCAACACACAGCGCTCGGGACCCTGATCGGGCGCCGCGTCCGGCCGGCAGAACGGCTACACGACCTTTGCGCCGCACTTCATGCTGCGCAAGTGCTCGTACGACGCGGACCACGCGGAGTGCCGGGACAACTGCATCAACCAGGGGCGCTACTGCGCGGTCGACTCCATCTCCGACAAGTTTGCCAAAACGTTCAAGCCTCGCCAGGCGCGCCCCGCGCCCGCCTCGCGCCCCAGGGCGCCGAGCCCTGCCAGGAGCTTTTGCCTCGACACGCCTTCTCCGCATGCGCCATCCCTGACCATGCTCATGGATAAAATAACAAACTGCCGCAGACGCGCTCACAGCGTGCTGCTCTGGGCAGGTGCCAGGGGGCAGAGCCGCGCGGCTGCTTCAAATCTGGTGCGGGCGGCGTGTGGTGACCGTGGCGCGCGCGCGCGGCGGCGCAGGTGGTGGAGGAGAACAAGCGGCAGCTGTGCGTGTTCCAGGCGGCGTCGGACCGGCAGGAGCCCTGGCTCTGGTGGGCGTTCGCGGCGGACTACGCGGCGCACTGCACCATGGCCAACGGCAAGTTCAACGACGCCGCCTGCGCGCGCGAGCAGGCGCAGGCCGCCGGCCTGGACGCGGACGCGATCGAGAAGTGCATGGGCAGCTCGGCCGCCGATGAGGAGCACCCGCTGCTGCAGGCGCGCGCGCCGGCTGGCGTGTCTGCCAGTGCTGCGCGGACCAGGGCTGGCATGCTGTCGGGGTAGGTGCGAGGAGGCTCGGCATGCAGTGGGCCATCAATGGTCCCTCTGGCTGGCGAAAGTGATCGGGAGGCGGCCTTACCCGCAGCGATGCCGAACAAGGGCGGGCAGGTGCTCCTGCGGCCTCGGGACCCTATGATGCTGCCGACGCGCGTATATGGGTACCGCGGGTGCTGTCTTGTTGCGACACGATGCTCTGCTGCCTCCAGAGTCTCCCTCCGGGTCCTTCGTTGCAGGCGGGCGGGTGCCCAGGGGCGCGGCAGGTCACCAGCCGCAGCGCCGGCCTGAAGGCCGAACGCGCGCGTCGGCAGGCGGACTACCGCCTGCAGGGCGACGACTCGTGGAGCATGTCCGGCAAGAAGATCCTGCTGCTGCCGACGGTGGTGATCAACGGCAACCAGTACCGCGGGCGCCTGGAGGTGCCGGCGATCACGCGCGCGCTCTGCGCCGGCTTCTCCGAGACCAGCGAGCCCTCGGTGCGCGGCGCACCGCCGGCTCATGTGCCAGGCCGGGTCGGGCGCCCCTTGCGGCAGGCGCAGCGGCCCTCCCGCACATGCTCATGTTGCTCACCCCAGAGTTCGCATCACAAGCTCTTATCATGTATGTCAAGTCGCCCAAGCTGCATGTCTGACAGGGTCAGACATAATCCAGCATCAGAGGCTAAGTGGGCACATCTGAACGCACAGGATTCAGCCCAGGCTGCGGGTGGAGGCAGGGTACCCAGCGCCTGCTCTGGCATCGCCGCTGCGCGCAGACATGGGGCGGGCGCAGGCTGGAGGCGGACGGCGCAGTGGTGTTTGATACAGGGGCGCCCGCGCGCAGGTGTGCCTGGCGGGCGGCCTGGAGGTCAACGAGTGCCTGGGCGAGTCGCACGGCTGCTGGTCGCGCGGCAACGCCAGCGCGTGCGTGGACACCTTCCGCGGCTACGTCTGCCAGTGCCCCGAGGGTGCGCATCTCAAGACAGAGGGGTTGCAGCCTCGCACCTGCGCGGGCGGCGCCGCGGGCCGGCGCATGTGATGCATTATACCGGGCCTGGCGCGTGTGTGGGTCGGCCTGTGCCGGCACCGTCACGCAGAGCTTTGAGACGCGCCCCATGCCAGCCAGGACACGGATGGGACCATGCCCGCCCTTGTCCTTCTCTCCATGCACCGTGAATGAGCTGCCCGTGACATCTTCGCGTTTGCACGCATAATCTCCCTTTCACACACGCCCAGCTGCATGCGGCCGTCGCGCGGCGCATGCCCCCGCCGCGCCCCGCAGCAAGCGCCCGCGCTCTGGCGGCAGGCTGGCGCGGCGACGGCGTGGACTGCCAGGACGTGGACGAGTGCGCGGAGGGCACCGCGTCGTGCGACCAGATCTGCATCAACGAGCCCGGCAGCTTCACCTGCCAGTGCCGGGAGGGCTTCCAGCTGGTGCGCGCGCGCGCGGGCAGCCCCCCGGCCTGCTCGGATCGTGCGCCGCGCTGCGGGCGGGCCCCGGTCCTGAGCCTGCCTGCACACCACCAGGGCTGAGCGCCGTCCCGCTTTGAGTGGGCTCGGGGGGTTCGCAACACTGACTGGGGTCTTGCTGGCGCCATGCCCGCTTGTCGCAAGCCTCAGGTCGCACTGAGGCGGGGGGGCCTGCACGGGCGGCAGTTTGGCGGCCACAACAAGATGGGCGTCTGCTTCCCCATGGACCGCTGCCGCGAGGGCAACGGCGGCTGCGAGCAGACCTGCAACAGCCAGAACGGCGAGGCGCTCTGCTCCTGCAAGTGCGCCCCCCGGGGCGCTGCTTGAGGGTGCAGCCGTGGACAGACAGGAAGAGCCACAGGAACAGGAAGAGCCGAGACGGACAGGAAGAGCCACTCGCGGCTGGTGCGGATTCAAGGTTCACACGATATACCCAGTTGAGCACCACAGGCCGGGGCGCATCCGGACGAGCGCCGTATACTTCTTAACAATAGTTTCGAATTACATATACAGGATAAGCAGCCAGAAGGATTGGCCGCCGCGCGCAGGGAGGGCCTGCGGCTGGCCAGCGGCGGCAAGGCGTGCGAGGACGTGGACGAGTGCGCGGAGGGGAGCGCCAAGTGCGAGCGCGGCTGCCGCAACCTGGACCCGCGCACCACGGGCCTGCCCTACGTCTGCTCCTGCCCCGACGGCATGGCCGTCGACCCGGCCGACCAGTACCACTGCATCCAGCAGGCGCGCCTGCCCCCGACGCCTCACCATCCACCCCGCTGCGCTCCTGCAAGGCCTGGTGGGCGCGTTGAACTACCATGCAAGCCGCGCCCTGGCATCGCTAGTCTGGGGCTCGGTCACGGATCCAATGCAACGTAGGCAGACGGGCATGCTGCCCGCGCAGCACCGGCCGCATGTCTCAGCACATGTGCTGCTGACAGCACAGGGGCGCTCTTTACGTTTCAGCGCAGGGACTGAGGCTGCGCGGCCGGGTCACGCGCAGGCGGAGCTGTATGCCGCGCTGGGCGCGTCCGGCGGCGGCAAGGGCGGCCGCGTGGGCGCGGGCACGATCGCGGGCATCACGGTCGGCGCCGCGCTGATCGCGGCCGCGGTCGGCCTGGCGGTGTACAAGCTCCGCCTGCGCCATGTCATGCAGGCGCGCGCGCGCCCCCGCAGCGCCCGCCCCGCCCTGCCTGGGACGCTGCGCCGTGGCAGGGAGCGCTGCTGCTGCTGCAAACCTGTCCGGCCCAGAAACCCCCGTGCCGCCGTGTCTTGCAGGCTGATCCGCGCACACGCAGACGTGGAAAGGTGCTTAACGCTTCTGGCAAGGCCGGGGTGGTGCGCTGCGGTCAGACAAATACGCCGCTGCTCCCTGCATGTTGCCTGACTCAGAGCCTGAAGCTAGAGCGTTTCAGAGGGAGGCCAGCGACGCGGCGCGCCGGGCGCAGGGCGAGATCCGCAGCATCATGCGCGAGTACCTGCCGCTGGAGGGCAACAACCTGGACGACGCGCTGCTGCCAGGCGCCTCGCCGCGCATCAAGTCCGCGAGCGCTGCGAGCGCGTCTGCGGGCGCGCGCGCCAAGCCGGCGGGCGCGCCGCCGCCGGCGGAGGAGTGCTGAGCGCGCGCGGCCCGCGCGCGCTGCGAGCGGCGCGTCGGGGCGCCCGCGCCTGCCCCGCAGGCCGCTGTCGGCCGCCGCCGCCGAGCTGCGGGCGCCCGGACCGGCGGCGCCGCTGCGCCCTCGGTGCCTCTCCGGCCAGCATGCAGACGCGCGCGGGCTCCCGGCGAGGGCCTGCAGGCACGGCTCCCGGTGTGCGGCTGCAAGCCGCGGCTCAGGCACGTATGCCCTCTGCATTAGAGGCACGGCGTGTGCTGGCGGCGAGGGCGCAGCAGGGCTCAGCAGGCGTGACCGCCATCCAGCGCATCTGCTTTGTACAACCAAGGGTGCATGTACCTTTTCACGTATCAACAAGTGTGCATTTTGCAGCGTTTTCCGGACCTGTCTGAATACCTCAAAACTGCACCAAGCACGCGTTTAGCTATGCAGCGATCAGTGCCAGCCTGTAAACCACAGCGCGCTCAAGCATGGCTCCTTTACGTCTCCCTCACAGCTGGCGGCAGCACACCCAAGGGTCCATTGCCAGAGCTACACGCACCACACTCCACCTACCCAAACATGCTGAGCTATGCTACAAGCTGGAGTGCAGGACGCTGGAACCTGTCTAAACTGTTACCACAGCAGCTGGGCACGGTGCCCATCCAAATGCACACCACTTGCCGCCCCGCTCACCTGACAGCACACTCAGACCAGACCAAATCACTGGGAGTTCTGGAGCCAAAATTTGGTCAGTGCTTTGGTTCCCAGGAGGCAGCGCCTGGCCGTGCGCGCGACAACGCTCGCCGCTGCAGAAAAAAGGACCAGGCAGCCTGACACTGCTGCTTGCTAAAGCTACTTAAAAGCCCCTTGATGGACACAGGGAGGTAGCGTTACCCACGCTGAACCTGCGTCGCACGCGTCCGCGGCCTCACGCAGTGCTGCGCTCAAGCGGGCAGGTGGCTCGCGCCAGTCACAGACGACGAGGAGAACAGGCGCTCTTCGGGCTTCACGGGCCCTCGCCGCGCGGGTGCGTTGGTCTGTGTCAGGAACCCCTCGTAGCCTGCACGCGGCGCAGCCAGGGGGTGTGGTGCCCTGCGTGTTGCTCCGCATGGCGTCTGCGTCGCGAGAAAGCACAAGCTCTGGGGGGCGCACCCTTGAGCGCGTTGCCCTGCGGGTTGGCGGTCGCAATGTAGCGCGTCTCCAAGTTGAAAATCTGCAAGCGCCAGCAAGTCGGCGCTCCTGCTGGCTTACATCCTTGACGTTCATCGCAACGCATGATATCCGCGCTAACACGCAGTCCGATGTGTGCAACAAGCTTGGTGTGTGAGGCACAGGCTGCGACTGCAACAAAGCCTCCTGTCTCAAGCACAAGCCGCGCTCTGCTCCACGCAGTTCCACTAGGTGCACGTTCCCTCGGCAACACGCGCCACTGCAACTGTGCGGTGATATGCAAGTCACGTGCTGCCGCATGGACTCCTCAAGTCCGCTCGAGTCCGAACATGGCTCGAGGGCGCCGCGCCTGCTGCTCCACAGTGCGCAGCTCCTCGGCCAGCTGCGCCTGTTTGGCCTCCGCGTCAGCCAGCACGGCCTGCGCCTCTGCGGACGGCGGCTCCGGCTCCGGCCGCTTGGGGCCGCGCCCCCGCCCGCCGTCCGCCTTTTTCGCGGCTTTGCCCCTGGCCATGCCCCGCGTGGGGCCCAGGTCACACACGTGTGCTTGTCTTCCGCAGCGCGGGGAAGTCACGCTTACAAGTTTCTGTTTGCTTGAACTGACTGCAGGCCGCTCAGCCTGCAGCTGTCGCTCGAAGAAAACCTCAAGCTTGCAAGAAAACCCCGAGGCCTGACTAGCACTGCTGCTGGGTGCCCGCTGTACGAGCTTCTGGCGTAGCGATTCTGGCGAGCTGGATATGGATGCCCGCCAGTAAGTGAGTCCGTGCGCCGCGCGGGTCCAAGACAGCCCCGCGATGCTGCCCGCGCGCCGCGCGCCGAGCTTGCCGCTGCGACCGCACAGCACTTGAGCACAAGCGACCCCACGCGCGCGCGGAAAGCGCCCGCAGCCCCTCCAAGGGCGGCATGGCCGGCCCAGGCCTGGCCAGCAGCACGAGCGAGTTCAGCGACGACGCTGCTGGCGATTACAGCGGCGACGAGGAGCCGGTGCGCGGGCCCTGCGGCCGTCGCCGGTGGCAGCGCTCCGACCGTGTGGAGGGGGCCGTAGGAGGCAATCTGCATCACTCTGCGGGGGCGTGCCGGCCGCGTGCGTGCGTGCGAGCCCGCTGCTGCCGGCCAGCAGCGTTGCGAGCCGTGCGAAGGAGGAGAGAGTTGTGGGATTAGTGCCGGCTGCACCAACCCCGGCACCTGATGTGTGGTTGTAGGATGCGGACCTGCACCGGGACCTGCTGGGCTGCAAGGGCAACGACCGGCGAGACGCGCTGTCCATCCTGCTCAGGCGCGGGCCCCCTGCGCAAGCTGGCGGGCGACGTGACCAGGGGCCGCGCATTGGGCGGGCACCGCGCGTCACGCGCGGCGCAGCCTGGGTCGCTGCGCAGAACGGAGCAGGGAGCGCGCGGGGCTATCAGGCGCCGCGCGGGGAGGCGCCCACCCTGCGGCATGCGGTGAATGCGCCCGCCGTGCGCTCGCAGGCTGGCGGATGCCATGGAGGGCAACACCGCAGACGACGACTTGGGGGACGACTTTAATGACGCGGCGGACACGCACCTGCTGCCCACACGCGGCAAGGGGCAGGCGCGGCGCCCTGGTCCCCGCATCATGCATTTCGAAAACGGCGCCGCAGCGGCGCGCCTCGGCGGGCGGCACGCCGAGCGAGCGAGTGTGCGCAGGTGGACACGTACGACATGCTGGACTCGTATCCGGCGTCGTACAAACCCAAGGGCTCCATCAGGCGGCCTATCGTAAAAAAGGTGGACGAGGAGGAGACCGACGACGAGGATGGCGGGCCGCGGGTGCGCTGCTTCGTCAGAACAGCGCTTGCGAGACGCACAGCGGTTAGCCAGTGGTACATTGGAAAGCGGCCGTGGAGGGCACTGCTGCGTGCGGGGGAGAAACAGGCTGCGCACTGTCCCATGCAGCGCTCCCAGGCTGCGTTCTGTCCCATGCCGCGCTCCCACTGCTGCCAGCCGCCATGACGCAAGTGCTATACGGGCCAGCGCCTGCGCGCCGGAGCGGACGCGCGGCGCGCGGCGCACGCTGGCCGGCGCGTGACCGCGCGCGGCGCGCGCAGGAGTGGCGCACGGCGCCCTTCTTCGCGAACCGCGACGTGGAGGCGTCGCCGCGCAAGGGCGCGGAGGCCGCCGCGGCGGTGCTGCCGAGCGCCGTGCCGCGCGGCGACCCGGGCTTCCGCTTCTACCAGCGCCAGCGCCGCCTGAACTGGCCCGGCTGCGCCGTGGTCGGCCTGTACTGCCTCGCGCTGGTCTTCTACGTGTACGTGCGCGTCACGCGCACGCTCGGCCTGGGCCGCTTCACCGGCTACGGCGTGTTTGTGCTGCTGGTGCGCGCGCGCCGGCCGGCCCCGGCCGCGGGGGGCGCCGCACACCCGCCCGGCGGCGCTGCAGCAGGGTGGCAGCGGCAGGCTTGGTAAGCAGGCGCACTTGGTGCTGCGGCCAGTCAGGCGGCGCGCTCCGCGGCCCGGCCTGCTTGCGCTGCGTGTGCGCGCAGTCGCGGTCGGGGCGTGGTCTTGGCCGGGGACCAGCGCGGAGACCGTGCCCGGCGTGCTGCGCGGCTGCGGCCTGGCGCCGCGCGTGGCCGCTGCAGGCGGGGAGGGCAGGTGGCGGTGCACCGGGTGACTGTGTGTGCCACAGTCAGCCACGGGTGCCGAGCGCGGGGCAGAGCCATGCGCCCGCCGGGCGCCAGATGGTGTTGTATTAGGGAGATTCGCAGGGGCGCCGCTCTGCCGGGAGGCGGGCGGGGAGCAGCTGGGCCTGCGTGGGCCCTGGCGCAGCGGGCAATGCAGCGCCAAGCAGGCTTGCGCCGCCGGCGGCGGGCGGCACGTGACGGCCGGCGGCCTGCTGCAGGGCGGCGCGCAGCATGGGGCGCTCTGCGCAGCACGCGCAGTGCTGTGTCGTGTGGAGACATGAGGCACGAGAGCTTGAGCGCGACGGGCGCGTGCGGCAGGTCGAGATGGCCGGCGCGACGTCCACGCTGCTGTACGGCGTGAATCTGCTCTTCCACCCGGTCAATCCGCCGCCGCCGACCGAGGACGGCACGCTGACCGGGCGGCCGCGCGTGGGCGCGCCCTACCACGCGCGCGTGCTCGTGCCGTGCTACAAGGAGTCGCTGGACATCGTGGCCAAGACGCTGGAGGCCGCGCTGGCGGCCGAGCTGCCGGCCGGCTGCGCCCGCACCGTGTACCTGCTGGATGACGGCAAGCAGCGCGACAAGCGCAAGTGGTGCGCCGCGGCGGGGCCCGGCGCGCGCGCGACTGGCGGCCGGAGTGCGCCGTGCCGCGACGACCGCAAGCAGCGCCTCAGTGACCAAGTTGCACAGCGGGCAGGGCTGGAAGTAATCAGAGAACAGTGGAAGGGACGGTTGCGCCGGCGCAGCGCGTCGTGCCTGTGAGTTGTCTGCCTGCGAGTTGCTAGCAGTCGAGAGGGCGGCCAGGAGCGCGGGCGCGTGTTGCTCCCAGGGCGTCAACGGCGCAGGACAGCGGCAGCACAGCAGCGGCCCGAACCGCGGCCGCGCGCGGCCGCAGGTGCGAAGCGCGCGCCGGCGGCGGGCTGGTGTACCTGGCGGGCCGGCAGCGCGCGGGAAAGGAGATGAACGGCAAGAGCGCCAACCTGAACAACTGCCTGCGCCAGCTGTACCCGGGCGACCACCCGGTGCCTGCGGCCGAGATCGTCTGCGTGTTTGACGCCGACCAGGCGCGCCCGGCGGCCCCGCGCGCCACAGGCCGCTGCCTCATGAACACAGCCAAGCGCTGCCGACACAAGCAAGCATGGCCAGAGCAGCGTCTTGTTCTAGGCTGCCGCGGCGCAGCGGCGTGCCGCGGGCCGGCTGGCGGCGGGGCTGCAGGCGGGCGCCTGCGCCGACTCGCAGCGGCCGCGCGCAGGTCGCGCGGTCAGACTTCTTTCTGAAGATGCTGCCTTGCCTGGACGGCGGCGACGACGTGGGCATGGTGCTCTCGCCGCAGTCGTTCAGCAACCTGCGCCCGCACGCCGACATCTTCAACCACGGCAACGTGCAGTTCTGGGAGTATGCGCAGCACGGCTACGACGCCATCGGCTTCATCTCCTGCACAGGCGCGCGCGCGGCGCCGGACCCTAGTCCGAACCATAGCCTGAGCCCTAATCTCGCTGTCCGGCGCCGCGGCCGCCCCGAACGCGGGCGGCGCCCGCAGTCTGTCGCCACGCGCGGCCGTGTCCGGCGGGCCGGCGCCCCGAGCGCGCGCCTCCGTCGGCCGCACCGCAGGCCGCGCGCTGCGCCGCGGGCAGGGCTGCCCGCGGCCTGGGTGGGCCGAGGCGCTCGGACGGGACTGGCAGCGTTGATGCTGTGCGCGTGAAAAATCCTGAGAAACCCTGGCTCAGAAGCGGCGACCCCGGCGCCGACGGGCGCGCGCGCGGCCGGGCCGCGCAGGCACCAACTTCCTGATTCGGGCCGCCGCGTTCAAGGAGGCGGGCTGGTCGCCGGAGTACACGCTGACCGAGGACTTTGCGCTGGGCATGGAGCTGAAGAAGCGGCGCTGGCAGTGCCGGTACGTGGAGGAGTACCTGGCGGTCGGCGAGGCGCCCGACGAAGTCCGCAACTGCTTCCAGCAGCGCTCGCGCTGGGCCAAGGGGGTGCGCGCGCCCTGGGTAGGGTGTAGGGTATGATGGCGGCGCGCCAGGCGCCTGAGCAAGTCCGCAACTGCTTCCAGCAGCGCTCGCGCTGGGCCACGGGGGCGCGCGCGCTGGGCGCCGCGCGCGGGGCGGGAGCCACCGTTATGTATTGCGGGCGGGGGCCGCGCGCTGCCGTTGTCTATCATATGGCTGCTGCGTCGTCAGGGGCTGCTGGCGCGCCTGGCGGCCCCGGAGACGCCGCTGCGCTGCGGGTCGCTTGCAGCGTTGGGGAGTGTTACGGTGGGAAATGCTGACGCGCGCGCGCGCGCGGCGCGCGCAGCATTGGCAGATGATCCTGTCGCGGCACTGCCCGCTGGTGCAGCGCGAGCTGTCTGTGTTCCAGCGCGTGCTCTACTGCTCCGGCGTGTGGAACTACCTGGTCGGCGGCTTCACCACGCCGCTGTTCATCATCCTGCCCATCATCACCATCTTTGGCGGCATCTTCCCGATCGTCATCTCCTGGTGGGCGGCCGGTGCGCCGTCCAACCCTACCCTAACCCTGGCCTGGGCCCCCTGCGCCGCGCGCGCTGCAACGCGTGCTCCGCGTGTGGCCCCCTGCGCGGGGCCCGGGACGTGGCGCGCACCGGCGGCTCGTCCGCGCCTGCGCTGGCGCGGCGAGGCGGCCGTGCCGGCGTGCAGAGGCGCCGGGGCGGACGCACAGGAATGCGCCTTGCTTGGCAGGACGTTTGACGCGCCAGCGGCTGCATGCGTGCAAGGACGCTGCCGCTCGCGTCAAGCCAGGGCCCCGCTCGACAGCGGCCGCGGCGCTGACGGGGGGCGGGTGTGGCGCGCGCAGTGGCGCTCACCATCTACACGGTGGCGCAGACGCTGGTGCTGAACAACGTGCGCACGCTGCGGCATGTGGAGCCGCTCTGGTTTGCCAACATCGCGAACAACATCCTGTGGTTCACGTTCATCAAGGCCGGGTTCCGATCGGCGCTGGCGCTCGTGGGTGCGCGCCGCCGCGGCCGCCGCCGCGCCGGCCCCGCCTGACTGCTCGGGGAGCCAACGGATTGGGGAGGCGGGGTGCAGTGTACCGTGCGCGCCAGGCTGCCTGCTCCGCGATGACAACTGTCACGGGGGCACCTGTGGCCGCCGAGCGCAACGAACGGGTATGTCGCCAGGTTTGCGCCGCACGGCGCTGCCTGCGGCCTGCGCTGACGCCGCGCGCGCGAGCGGCGCCAGGCAATGGCATCACGTTCAAGACCACGCTCAAGGGCATGAGCAAGCTGAACAACGCGGCGCTGGGCGACCTGTGGATCCCGGTCGCGTCGCTGATTGCGCTGGGCGTCGCGCTGGGCATCGGGTGCCGCGATCTGGTGCCGCCCCCTGCGCTTCACTCAGCCAATCCGCCCCTGCCGACCCTGCAGATGTGAGCCTTGCGGTAGTGCCCTCACTGGACAGGTCCGAAACATGCCAGGTCCATTGCCTATGCGTGAATGTAAGGATCAGGGCAGTGCGGAGACGGGCAGGGCAGTGGGGTCAGAGAGACGCGGGGCGCTGCGGCGCGCCGGCGCAGCGCCCCGCCTTGAGCTGGGCAGGGTATGGGCTTAATCCTGAAAGTCGCTACCCTATGGCTGGGCCCGGTGGCGGACGCTGTGGCGGTGCGGCGCCGGTGCATCACAGGCGTGTGCGGCTGAGCGGCCCGCGCGCGCGCGCCAGGTGCGCGGGCCGAGCGTGATCACGACGCTGGCCATCTCGGTCGCCTGGATCGTCTACTCCATGATCCCGCCGCTGCTGCTGCTCTGGTACACGTTCATCGGGCGCGGGACCACGCTGAAGCTGCTGTGCAGGCGCGGCCCCGCCGCGGCACGCCTGTTGCATGGACAGGCATGCAGCATGGGGAGGTGTGCCAAAACTGCGCGATTGCATACTTATACGCTTCCCCGACTGGCTGCCGAGCGCCGCGATGGCGGGCACTGCAGCAGCCGTCCGATGGCCAGATCGCGATCGTGCCCGCCGCCTGCTTCGCGCGTTAACATGACCCGAGGAATCTTGCTGACGGCCCAGGAGGGGTAAAGCCAGGACGCGCGCCGCACGTGGCGCCCGCGTGCGCTGACGCCCAAGCCGCGCGCGGCCGCGCAGGCTCATGTTTGTGGCCTCGTACGTGTCCTCCATCGGCGCGCTCGTGCTGCTCTGGCTGGTCTACCCCAAGGCGCGCCCCCCTCGCATCGCCTCCGCATGCCCGGCAAACCCTAAGTGGGGCCCGTGGCGGGCAGGGCGCGCCGGCCGCTTAGGCCGCGCCGCGTCAGCGCACTGCATGCAGGGAGGGCGGCAGGCCTAGCTGCGCGACACAGGCCTCCGCCAGGGGGCAGCAGCGGGGCTGGCTTCGGAGCATGCATTATGTCGCTGCCGCGCCATAAATGCGTCTGGCGCCACCCTGGGCGCTGAGCCAGCATGTCGACGCGCGCAGGACTACGACTTTGGGTCGGCGGCGCGCGCGAGCCTGCAGTTCTACGCGGCACAGCGCGTGGGCGCGCTGCCGGCGGACAACTCCATCCCGTGGCGCGGCAGCGCGCTGCTGTACGAGGCCTCGCCCGAGTTTGGCTTCCGGGATCTCACCGGCGGCTACCTCAACGGTGGCGTTGGCGGTGCGCGCCGCGAGCCCCACGAGCTGCGATGGAGTCAGCTGTTGAGAAATGGGCTGTCGAGCAGGGCGTGGACGGCCGCACTGTCACAGGCGCCCGTGGCCTGGCTGGAGCCGTTGCCGCCCGGCCGCACGCCGACAGCCTGCGCGGTCCCCGCAGGCGACCTGAAGCTGACGATGCCGGCGGCGTGGAGCACGGCGCTGCTGGCGTGGGGCGTGCTGGCGTTTCCGGGCGGCTGGGCGCGCGCGGGCGGCACCGCCGACGCGCTCGGCGCGGTGCGCTGGGGAACTGACTACCTGCTGAAGACGTTCCACCCGTACTCGGGCGCCGCCGGCGGCTACACCATCGTGCACCAGGCGCGCGCCGCCGCCCGCCCTCCTGCCTCGTGCATGGCTTGCCGCCTCTCCTCGCAGTCTCCGTAGGGCGCCGCGGACCTCGGTGCCCGCCGCGCCCGCTACCAGTGCTGTGCCGGTCGCAGCCGCTGCTGCGGCTGCGGCGGCGGGAGCGCGGGCGCCCAACAAGGTTAGGTTTTGTAACCCTAACCTCCACGCGCGCAGGTGGGCAACCTGACGGAGGACGTGCACTGGTGGGGCCGGCCGGAGGCGATGACGGCAGAGGCCAACCCGCGGCCAGCCTACTTTGCGTATACGGCCGAGGGCGCGTCCGACCTGGCCGGCCAGCTGGCCGGCGCGCTCGCCGCGTCGAGCCTTGCTATCGGCAGGTGCGCGCGCCCGGGGCGTGTGCGGGGGCGGGCCTGACGCTCTGCATTGCGTCGCTCGCGGCAACATGAGTAGCCGGCTTGCCCAGCTCGAAACCATGCACCAGGCGGCCGCCAGAGCTGCGCCCTGGCTCCATGCTTGCGTCTCCCTGAGGAGCTTTTAGGAAAGGGTCAAATATGGTCTGGGTGTCCGCGTGCTCCGCTTCTCGAACGGCAAGCACGTCTCCTGCACGTGATCATGGGCTGAGGTCGCGCGGCGCGCCGCGCAGCTACGGGCGCGACCCGGGGGACGCGGAGTACGCGGCGCGGCTGCTGCGCTCCGCGCGCGACCTGTACAGCGCGGCCAACGCGCACCTGGGCAGCTTCGCGGCGCGGTATCACTACCAGTGCACCAGCCGCTTCAACCGCGCGCGGCTGGGCGCGCGCAACGTGGCGCGCCTGGCCGCCAACGCCACCTGCGTGCCGCCCGCGCAGGCGCGCCCGCGCCGCGCCCTCCGTGCAGACATGCATGAGGCAGCGTTTCCTGCAGCTGCAAGTCGCCTGCGCGTGGGTTTGAGTTGACAGGTAACTATAACAAGACCGCGTAGAGCCGGGTGCGGGGAGGCGGGCGGGGCTGTCGGGCGGCGCGCCCGGCGCGCGCGGGCTGACAGCTGCTGTCGGGGCGCTCGCAGTTTGCGCGCGGCGCGGCGCTGGTGTTCTACAACTCCACGTCGTACCGCGACGACCTGCTCTGGGCGGCCGCGTGGCTGTACCGCGCGACGCGCGAGCCGGGCTACCTGACCGACGTCACGCGCCACTACGCGCTGCACCTGGAGCAGGAGGCGGCGACCGATGCGGAGCTGGTCACCGACTGGAACCACGCGTTCTGGGCGGCCAACGTGCTGCTGGCGAATGCGACCGACCAGGGCGCCTTCCATGCGGCGACGCAGAGCATGCTGAAGCAGTGGGTGTGCGCGACGAGCGGGCGCGTGCGCTTCACGCCGCGCGGGCGCGCCTGGAACGCCGCCGCGCCCGAGCTCGGCGCGACCGGCGGCACGGCGCTGCTGGCGCTGATGTATGGGCAGGCGCCCAGCCGCTACCTGCCGCCGGCCATGGCGGACCGCTTCACCTGCTTCGCGCGCAGCCAGCTGCGCTACGTGCTCGGCGACTCCGGCCGCTCGCTGATGGCCGGCTGGGGCGCGCGGCCGCCGACCGCGGTGCAGAACCGCGCGGCGTCCTGCCCGGACCCGCCGGCCAACTGCAGCCGCGCCAACCTGCTGGCGCCGAGCGGCAACCCGCACACGCTGACCGGCGCGGTGGTCGCGTTCGGCAGCTTCAGCGATACGTTGAACGACGTGCGCACGGCAAACGACACGCGCGTGTCCATCGACAACAACGCGCCGTTCGCGGCCGCGCTGGCCGGGCTCAACAGCGCGACAGGCACCTGGTCGCAGTGCCTGCAGGGCTTTGGCGTGTTCATGCACGACACCGCGCTCTGCGACGCGGCGCTTCTGCAGTAGGCGCGCGGCGGCGGCGCGCGCGCGCTGTGGTTGCGGGGCCGGCGCGGCGCGGCGCGCGCGGGCGGGGCGGCGCTCACCCGCGGCCGGGCCTGGGAGGCTGTTAGAGTGGCTGATAGTATTCAGGCGGGCTGTGTCGCCCGGGCGGCCGCTGCGCGGCTGCTGGGAGCTGCCGCATGGCGCTGCGCTCCTGCACGTGCGCCGCGCGCCAGGGGCGCGGCGCACCTGCAGCAGCACCGCCGGGGCATCAGTGGGGCTTTCTGGGCGGGGCCGGGGGTTCGAGGGCGCGGGCAGGGGTCGGCACCGGCTCGGGCCTCTGCACGAGGGTTGTGTATTATACGCTTGCAGGCAGGTGGCAGGGGTGCAGTCCATAAATTTGCAGGTCAGAGTCCTAGGCTGGTGGCAGGCCGTGCCGCCGCCGCTCCGTGGAGTGGCTGTGCCTCCCCATTGCAGGTTGCAATTTTATTTTTGGCAAGCGCGGCGCGCCGCCGCTGCCCGCTTCTGCGGACGCAGGGTGGGGCAGGCGGCCTCTTGGCTGCCACTGCTCTGCAGTGCAACAGCCAGTGCGTGCTGGATCTGGGAGCCGATAGGGCCTGCTCCTGTCTCAAATGCCCTGGCAGTTGGTGGCCACTCTGTCATGTGCCACGCTGCTGCAGTGGAGGGAATGCCGTTGGAAGTGCTCTGGCCGCTTGTTTCGAACCGGCAGTGGGGCTGCTGATCGTGGCGCAGGCGGAAATGAGCAAACCGCATAAGTGTGTTTGCCTAAAGCCGCTGCTTGGGCGTGCTGCGTGGTGTTGTCGGAGGTTGGCAGGGTGCTTGCACAATAAAGTCTCTGCTTGTGAATGAAGGCAGCAGCGGCAGCCGCATGTCGCGACTGGTGGCCCGCAGTAGGAATGTAGAACGAAGTCGCGCCTAAGACGGCTAGTGTAAGCTGGCAGATGAGCCACACGCAATGAACGCAAACACCACCGCTGGCACACATGCAACCAAGCGCCCTCGCCGTCATGCATGTGTCCACCAGAGCCTGGCTGGCCACTACAGCCAGGTCTGCTTGTCATCATAGCTGTCTGTCAGCTGCTTGTCCGGCATGCTAAAGTTTGCATACGCTTGCGGGTAGACAATCAAGAACAACCCCCACCTGCCCCGCGCGCAATCCGCCGCTATGAGAACTTGCTACAACGACGACACACAGAACAGAGATGCGAAAGAGATATGCGTTGCTCACAATCACATAACAAGCAGTATTGACCCAGCACACAAGCAGATAGAGTGAGACGGCCACAAGCAGTGCGCGAGCAACGCATACGGCGCCGAGCCTCCTCACCATGCGGCCACCGGCACGGCTACGAGGGCCGTGACCCAGATCCGCTGGCCCGAGAGCTGCCAGGCGCCGCCAACCACGCTGCTGCCTGTCAGAATGATTGTCCACGGCTGGCACCTGCAGAGACAGGCCACAGCGACCGTCAGCCTCTGCCAATCAGCTAGGAGCTGCCAGGCTTGCAGGCGCCCCGCCAGCACGCGGCTTGGTGCCATGCCACGCAAGCAGTTCCATACCACACGGGTTTCGTCTTCCACACGTCGCTGGGACTCTGTCCCGCGCGCCGACTCTGCTCAGCATCGGTGTTCGCAGCTGCGCGCGGGGCGTCTGGTCCCCGGCAGCAGCATGGCGCTCTCCTGTGCGGCAAAGCCTTGCAGCAGCGCCGCCTGTACGCCCTTGCAAGCCTGTCTGGACGTGCAAACCGGTTGTTTGTGTGCGAGGAGCATGCGCTGTATGTTGCACGTCGCAGAGCAGCGCGCCGCATCACCCCTGCTATGTTTGCGCAAGGCATCAGTGCTGTCAGCTGCTACGCTGTGCAAATCATGGCAATGTACTACCAAAGCCTACGGTAGACTTTCCAGGGCTGTTGACGGCAGACCTGCTCATTATGGTAAGCAAAGCAAGCCCACATCTTTCAGTCCCTAGCCATCTGGGCTTCCACAGGACCTGGAACCGCGCACTACAAGTGGCTATAGCATGTCGCAGGGGCCTGCGCCACACTTGGCAACGCTGTGGCTGCAGGACGGCGGGCTGGAGCAGCCTAGATTTTAAGATGATCCCACTAAGTGCCTCTGGTTTGCACTGGTGCGCACAGGTGACGCCAGACAGCATGCGTGCTGAAATTATGACCATGCGTGCTGAAATTATGACCATCGCTGCGGCAGGTACGGCATTGGCAGTCCCAAGCAGCACCGGCCAGGTTGAGACCTGTCAGCATGACACAATAAAAACATGACCGTTGCAGTCACATGATGTACAACCAAGCCGGAGCCCCTTAATGCACTCCCACACACGTCACATCTGGTATGCTAGGAGCGCGTCGCTCGTCGCCTCGCCGCGCGGTATGCCGGCAAAGTCTGTGAGCAGCGCAGCAAAGAGGGGGGCAGGCAGTGGCGGTTCACGAAGTGCAGCAGTACAGAAGGCGCGGCAGTCGTCGGCAGTCAACCGCCCGTCGGCCACGCCTGCCGCAGGGCGCGCAAGGACAATCGGTGTCTCGCTGGGAGGGGCAGCACAGGGCTGGCCCCTCTTGGACGAGAGTAAGCGCTGTTCTCCGGATACACTCAAAGTCTTGATTGAAAGCGCAGTGGTGAGGGTGCAAGGGGGGAGGGGCCCTTGCTTAGCATGTCTGCGCTTGCCTGTGCTGCCTTTCAGCTCAGCACAGGCAGGCAAGCAGCCTGCTGAGCACGGCAAATGACTTGATTGGAGGCACACCTCCATGCATCAGTCTTGAGCCAAGGCTCACCCTGCCAACCATGATAACCGGGCCATGCATGCCTGGGCGACCGTCCGGCACGGACAGGGCTGGCTCGCTCAGCTCTGGTCGGCACTCATCAAGCACACCACACAGGGCTAGGGTGTAATAGGCCGTGCCTGGAAAGTCTGGCGCGGACAGAGCGTGCACCACGGCGGCGCGCGCGGCGCCGCCGTGCGCGCCGTCGGCGAGCAGTGCGCGCAGCGCGGTGGCTGCCGCGCGCAGCAGCTGCTGCGGGCACGTGTCCGCGGCGGCGCGCAGCAGGGCGGCCGCCGCGGCGCCCGCGCCGCCGTTCGCCAGCGCCGCCTCCACCTGCGGGTTGGATAGGGTCTTTGGGTATACTAGGGTATGCGCGTCATTGGGGTACAGCCTGTGCTGCCCATGCTGGCGCGGGCCTCTGGGCTGATGCGCGGGAAAGCATGGTGCAGCTGACACCGTCCGCCACTGGCGCGCTATTACCGCCAATTTTGGACCCCGCCAGGCTGATAACGGCTCCTCTTGCAGAGAGGAGGCGCGCCTGCAGCGCGAGCGGGCGCGCCTGCCGCCTGCGCGCACGCGCAGCGCGCGCCAGGCCCGCCTCGCCGCAGGCTACAGGCCTGACAGAGCGCGCATGTGCCACGCCACTTGCCACCGAGGCAGGACAGCACAACCCCCTCCAGTGCGCGAGCGCGTGACGCGCCTGCGGCGCCAGCGCCCCGCGCGCGGACACAAGCGCGTGCCCCAGCAGCGAGAGCCCCGCACGCGCGGGGTCGGTCTCGCGTCCGCCGGCCGCCGCGAGCGCCAGCCGTAGGCCGGCCGGCAGCGCGCGCGCGGCCGCCAGCGCGCCCGGCGCCAGCAGCATGCAGCGGTCCAGGAGGCCCAGCAGCGCGGCCGCCGCCTCCGGGCGCTCTCGCAGCAGCGCGCCCTGCCGCTTGCGGCCCGTGGCTTCAGAGCGGCCGCCTCCCCGCCCGCCTCTCCTGCTCTTTCCGCCCGCCGCAAGCACAGCCGCGCAGCAGCGCTCCCCCTGGAAGCACGCCAGGCGCCCACGAGCGGCAGGCTGGAACCCTGCGGGTCAGCTGCAGGGCCGCGGGCCCGGCGCGCACCCCGCCGTCGGCCGCGGCGGCCGCGCAGACGCGCTCCAGCGCGCCGGCCAGCAGCGGCGCTCGGCCGGGCTCGGCGCCAAACACCTCGGCGGCGGTGCCCAGCGCGTCGGCGGCCGCGGGCGCGCGGGCGGCCTCCCACGCGCCGACCAGCGCGGCCACCGCGGGCGCCAGCAGCGGCGCGGCCGCGGCCTTGCCCGCCAGCAGCGTGCGCTGGTATGTCTGCGCGCCTGATGCATGAGACGGCGTCCCGAAGGGAGAAGTGAAGGAGGAGACGCACAAGCCGAGGGGGTTCTGCATGCAGACTGCACCCTTTTCGCCCAGCACGCTAGCTGCGGCGCCTCTGCGAAAGATGCAGTAGTGGCGGCGTCCAGCCAAGCAAAAGCAGTCTGTTTTTTGCCAGGGGCCGACTTCCTCAGCGAGGCAATCCAAGCTTGCATGTTTGCTAAAACATGCATGCCTTGCGCAGCGCCAATCGGAGACAGGGCCTTGGCAAATGCGGCGTCGCCGCGCTAGACGGTGGCGGCCGCAACCGCGCGCGCACGGGTGCGGCAGCGTCGGAGTGGGCGCAGCAGGCCTTTCTGATGCAGCCGAGATAGGGGCTACATATGGGCGAAGCGGACCACAGAAAGAAACAGGCGCGCGCGCCTCGCACAGCGCAACGGCGACATCGGCGTCGCCGCGCCAGGCGGGCGCGGCGGCAAGCGCGTGCAGCACGGGCGCGGCGGCCTCCAGCGCGGGCGCGGCCGTCGGGCGGCTGCCGCCGCCGCCGCCGCTGCCAAACTCCAGGAAGCGCAGCGCGGCCGCGAGCAGGCGCAGCTCGGCCGCGCCCGCCGCCAGGTCGCGCGCCGGCGGCGGCTGCGGCCCTGGCCACCAGCGACATGGCTCTCAGGGCGGGCCGCCTGCTCTATATGCGTCCAATGCAATAGTAGCATGTCGCAAAGCTGCCAGCTGCTTGACAACACACAGCACGGCAGCCAGCAGTAGTCTGGTATATGCTGCATGTGCTCGTCCTCGACAGCATGCGATGTAATCGAGGGCAAACATACCCTTGGCAGCGGCATTGTAAGAAGCCAGCTCAGGCAGCAGCACTTGGGCTGGCACGGCCGCTGGGATTAGGGCAGCAGCGTCTTGCGGGCGCCTCGGCAGACACACCGACCAGGCGACCTTCCAAACGCCCATCTGCCTGCGTTGAGAGGCTTGCGAGGCGCGTTCATGACGGTGCGCACCAGCGAGCAGCCGCTCCAGGCGCTGCAGGAAGGGCTGCGTGAGGTCGAGCGCGGCCGCCGCAGCCGCGCCGCCCGCCGCGGCCGGCATGGCCGCGACCACGCGCGACAGGCCCTCCACGATGGCCTCCCGCGCGCCCGCCTCTGCCGCGGCCGCGCCTGTCCGGCCCAGCAGCGGGGCGGCTTAGAGTCGGGCAGAGGGTTCTAGCAAGTGAAAAAGGGGTTCTGCCGCACCGACGTCTGTCCAGCCCTGCAGCAGGGTGGGATGATGGGTAGCAAAATCCTTTTGGCGGACCGACACAGGGCGTTGCCTCAGCGGCGCCTATCCAGCCCGGCTTGCAGGGCGGGATGCCGCCCCCGCACACCACAGCACAAAAGCCCAGGGTTGGCGTACCCTTTGGTGCGAGCGCGGCCTGCGCGGCGGCCGTGAGCGCCGCCACGGCGGCGGGCGCCTGCAGCCGCGGCGCGCCGCGCACGCACAGCGCGCGGAAGGCCGCCGCGCCCGCGCCCGCCGCGCCCGGCCGCGCCGCCGCCGCCAGCGCCAGCCGCAGCGCGCCCTCCAGCGCGTCTGCGCACCCCGGACGCGTCAGCCTGGCCCCGCCTTGCCTCGCGCGAGCCGGGAGGTGTTGCACAGGCGAGCTAGATGCCGATCAGGGCGAATGCTGTGCAGACGAGCGTGAAGCTGTTGCTACACAGCAAAAAATCCAGATGAAGATGCAAGGTCCCGATTGGGGACAAACAACTTGCCTCATGCAGACGCGGCCCGCTAGTGCATGGCCGCGCCGGCGGGGCAGCGCGCGCGCACCCACGCCGGGCCCGCCCAGCCACGCGGCATAGTCGCCGACGAGCCGCGCCGCGGCGGCCGCCAGCCAGGGGTTCGCGGCCAGCGCGGCCGCGCCGGCGCCGCACACGTGCGCGAACAGGCCGCCCAGGAAGGCGCCCGTGCGCGCGCCGTCGGCCGCGGCGTCCGCGCCCGCGCGGCCCGGCCGCAGCGCGCGCGCCTGCACCTCCGCCGCCGGCAGCCTGCGCGCCGGCGCGGCCGTCGGCGGAGCCGAGGCGGCGCTCCAGGTGCGCACGTCACACGCGCCCGCGCGCGCGCTGGCGGCGGCCCGACGCACTGCCACGATGAGCGACAGCTGAGCCCCACATTCCGCGCGCCTGCCTGGGACGCAGGCTGCGCTTCCCAGCCACGCGGCCACCGCATGCTCACAGGTCGCTGGCCGCCCGCGCGCTGTGTGCCTGGACCATGCAGGCCAGGTCGGATGCGGCGACGCCCAGGGCGCCGCCCAGCCGCAGCGCACCGACAGGTCAGCGTGCCTCCACGCATCCCAGCGGCCAGCTCGTCGCTCAGCGCAGAGCCGCCCGGCCGCGCTTACCAGCACAGCACACGCCGCTGGCTGCGCCGCAGGCAGCGCAGTGCGCCTGACGGCATAGCCTTGTTACCCTGCAAGCGCCCGCGCCTCCCACACCCCGCCCCAGCTCGTCCGAGCGCCGCGCGCACCGCAGGGCGGTCAGCGCGGCCTCAGTGGCCTGCCAGGAGGCGGCCTCCCGCAGCGCAGCGCCGCAGAGCTCCAGGTAGTCGCCGCGCAGCACCGCGTACGCGCCGCCCAGCGCCTCCGCGGCGCCCTGCTGCCTGCGCCGCATGTCGTGGCTGATAGTGCCACCCCATGGTGCCGCCCCTCAAGGATCTTGACGCTGTCTCGCATCTGCACGCTTTCAAGTGTTTTCTGCACTCTAATGGCGGCAGCTGCGGTGATACGCCTGGGCGTTGACCACAGTCCCTTTCTCCCGAAAGCGCCCTGCCGGGTCACTCAGCTGCCGGGACAGGCGGACTGGCACCGAGGACCAAGCACATCTCGAGTAATTTATCACGCTGTTGAGCAAAACAAAACGCGCCGGCCTATCGGGCCGCCCGCCATTGCCGGCAAAGCGCGCCCCCGCTGCGCGAACGTTGCCTGGCAGCCGAGCGCGCCTGAAGCGCTCGAACGCGTCCTCGTCGAGCTCGCAGTCCTGCCAGCCGGCGAAGCCCGGCGGGTACGCGAGCGCGGCCAGCAGCGCGCGCGCCAGCCCGGCCGCCGCCGGCGCGCGCAGCGCCGGCGCGCGCGCGGCTAGCGGCACCTCGTCCAGCGCCGCGAAGAAGTCAAGCGCTGCGTCGGCCGCGCCGGCCGCGGGCTCGGCCACGCAGCGCAGCAGCGCGCCCGCCAGCTCGGCGCCCTGCGCGGCCGCGGGCTGCTGGGGCGCGCGCGCAAGGGGGGATCCTTGGAGGTGGGGCGCGGGGGCCAGGCGAGTGCCTCGTCAGGTGACCGCGCCAGCCATGCGGCAGCGCGCAGGAGCATGCACGACCAGCCTATGTGAAGGCTTAGGGTAGGGTCGGGTAAATAGGGCGACGGGTCCCGGCGCGCCTCTGGCTCTGCGCCGGCCACGGCCTCCGGCGCGCGCTCGGCGATGGCCGCCGCGACGCGCGCCAGGCAGCGCACGCCGTGTGCCGCGGCGTCGTCCGGGCGCGCGTCCGCCGGCCACGGCACCGCGCGCCAGCGCGCCAGCAGCGCGCGCAGCGTGCCGCGCAGCGCGGCCGCGTCTGCGCCCTCCTCGCCGCGCCTGCCCGGGCCTGCCGCGCCGGCGATCTAATATATGTGGCGCTGTGCGTGGCACTGGCGCGCGCGGGACATGCGCTGGGCGCACAACACAACCAGACGGCCTTGGTTCCGGGGGGCTCGCCAGGGCCTGCGCATTGGAAGGGACCCACAGGGCGTTCTGCACCCCATGAATGCTGTGCCAGTCCCGCATGGACACGCCATTGCCCTGACAGGTGACGAGCTGTAGGTCATGGCGGTGCTCCGCCACGGGGACACATGGCGGAGCGCGCCACCAGGGCATGAACTGACGCGCGCACCGAGCGCGGCCACGAGCGCGTCTGCGGCGGCGTCCTGGGCTGCATCGCTCCCCGCGCCCAGCCGCGCCAGCAGCGCCGTCGGCAGGCTGGGCTGTCGCCGGCCCGGACATCGATGTTAGCCCCAGCTTGACCTTGGGACCGTGACGCAAGAGGGGGGTCTACAGAGACTCTGCAGAGACACCATGGTGCGAGCGTTGTTGGGCAGGGCGGCACGACGGCAGCGCGCTTAGGGCCGAGGCGAAGCTTGAGCAGGCTCCAGCTGCTTGGAAGCGCATGCAGCGGCATCCACGTGCGGCCGCCTGATGCGGCCTGTGCCCGGGCACGTGCGGCGCGCCAGGCAAAGCAGGGCGCCGGCCGCTGTGGATCCATGGGGAGGGCGGTGAGAAACCTGCAGGCTGTGCAGCTCCGCGGGGGATAGCAGGCCGCCGCTGCCCCAGGGGTCCATGCGCAGCCACGCGCTCAGGCACCGCAGCAGCGCGCTCTCGCGCCGCTCCTCACCTGCCGCGCGCCAGCGGGCGCGGCTGAGCCCCGTATGCCCACAGCGCCGTGCACCACAGGGTCCTGACCAGGAGCATAATAACTGCTTTGCGGGCTCTGTGATCGTGTCCAGCCACAACACAGGTCTGTCCAGACTCGCGCAGGGGGGGAGCCTCCAAAGTGCATGAGCGCGTGCTCTGCCACCAGCCGCCTACCCTCCCTGCAGGGTGTACAAGGGTTTCACCAGGCTCCGCAGCGAGCGCGCCCGCCAGTGCCAGCACCTCCGGGGCGCGCGCCGCCAGCGCCGCCAGCGCGGCGCGCCGCCGCGCGGGCCCCAGCGCCTCCGCCTCCTCCGCCAGCGCCGCCAGCAGCTGCAGGCCCGCGCCCGGCGCCGCTCGCGCCTGCGCGCCCCCGGGCGGTGCGTGTTAGCGTTACAACCCTATCCCTAACCCTTACACGTATAGGGCTTTGAACAACACGTCTGCAGCTACAGCTACAGCACATCAGCACGAGCTGGTTGTGCAGACGGTCGCGCTTGGGCGCCGCCAGCAGCGCCCAGCTGTCCAACCATGAACCTGGCCGCCCCATCACCTGCGGCGGTGCCCGGCACCTGCTGCAGGCCGCGCGACACGGCGGCGTCGACGGCCGCGGGGCCGTCGACCGCCGCGACCGCGCCCAGCGCCAGGCCCAGCCGCTGCACGACCAGCTCGGCTGCGGGCCACGCGGCGGCCGCCGCCGCCTGGCGCTCGCTGCCGCGCGCCGGCGTCAGGCTGAGCAGCTGCAGGGTGCGCCCAGGGCGGGGTTGCTCAAGGCGACGCGCGCGCCGGGCTCCCAGAGGCTTGGTGGCGTGTCTGCTAGAGGGAGCACGCTCATCGGGGTGGCACCTGATGGCGGCGGCCAGGTGCGCGCGGGCCTCCGGCGCCAGGCGGCCCCAGCCCTGCCGGACCTTGCTCAGCAGCAGGTTGGCCGCGAAGAAGCGCACGTCGGCCGACACGTCAGCGGCCACAAGCTCCAGGGCGCCCTGCACAGCCGGCAGAGTCGGCAGCAGCTCAGGCACCAGCGGGCACTGACCAGCGGTGGGCCAATGCATCCCGCGCCTGCCACGCCGCATCTGAGGCAGCATAGGCGTTGAGCCACGCGGACGCAGCACTGCGCTGCTCCTGGGAGCTGGCAGCGCCATACAGTAGAGAGACAGCCGCATGTGCATCATGGGTCGTGCCCATCAAAGTGTTGCAAATCTAGCAACCAATAACAGCCAGGTTGTAACACTGGAGCTACAAGCAGTGGTGCTTGACGTTGATGCATAATCTGTTCGGGGTGCAAAGCATGCTTCTGTATCTGATAGCCATAACAACTCCACACAGCAGCAAATTTTCTGCTGCACAGAGGCTACCTCACGGGGATCGGGCGCTGAGCACCGATGCTCAACTTTGCAGCTAGCCAGTCAGATGCCTTGTGAGCAAGGGCCTATCAGGGCTTGCTTCGCTTCCCTCAAGGGACTCAGCTGCGCCAGACAGGAGAGCTTGGTGGCGAGCCTGCACACTCCCTCGAACATCACTGGCAAGGGCTGCTGTGCAACTGCTGGCTGGGGGGCACTAGTATGGCAATGCCTGCGTAAACATGCTGACCTCTGACAAGCCCTCCATATTGGATCGCTTTCGCAAGAAGGTCGACCCGAAAGAGCTGGTCAGGAAGTGGCAGGTGCGGGGCCCGCGACCGGCGCTGGTCGCAGCCTTGAAAGCTGCACTGGCGTGCACTGCTCCTCAGCGTACACCAGCGCGTGCCGAGCGCTGCGCCTCCTGCCAGGCTGACCTGCGCAAGGAGGAGCGGAGCTTGGAGCGCACCATACGCGACCTGCAGCGCGACAGCAAGAATGCCGCAAAGCAGGTGGCCGTCGCGGCCAAGCGCGGCGACATGGCGTCGGCCCGGACCCTGGCCAAGGAGATTGTGCACACCAAGAAGGTCAGCGCCGGGGCGCGTGTGTACCTGCTGCCTGCAACCCCCCTGGCCCTGCCGATGCGCGCTCACCAGCGCGCTGGCTGCGTGCAGGCCGTGACGCGGATCTATGTGAACAAGGCCACGCTGGTGGCGATGAACGCGCAGCTGACGGAGCAGCTCGGGATGGTCAAGGTGGCGGGGACGCTGCAGCAGTCGACGCAGGTCACCACGCTGGTCAACAACCTGATGCGCGCGCCGGAGCTGCAGCAGACGGTGGTCCAGATGCAGAAGGAGATGATGAAGGTGCGGTGTCAGTACCCGCGCCGCTTCTTCTCCCACACCGCTGCTCCCTGACTGCGCGCTGGGCGCTCCGGCGTGAGTGCCGAGCGCACATCTTACTCTTGAAGCAACGCCCTGTAAGTCCACCTTTCTCCTTTAGAGACTGAGGTGCTTTCATCACGGCGCAGGCGGGCATCATAGGCGAGATGATGGACGACGCCATGGACATGGACTCCGAGGACCTGGAGGAGGAGACCGAGGCTGAAATCGACAAGGTAGGCCGCAACCAGCCCCCTCTGTGTTGCGTGCAGAACACTGTGTGGATGCTTTTCATATTGGCTCACAGGGCACCGCAAGCAGTGCTGGGAGCTGTCACCCAACACATGCTCAGACCCACTTCTTGAAGCCTGGACGCACCCCTAATCAGCGTCGTCGACTGTGCACACTTGGACGCAAGCCTCAACACTGTGTGTCCACCACCAAGCTGAGCCCTGCGCCGGCGTACAGGTGCTGCTGGACGTGGCGGGCGCGACGATGGCGGACCTGGCGGGCTCGGCGGCGCCCAAGCAGCGCGCCGCGCAGGCCGCGCCGGCGGAGACCGCCGAGGAGGACGAGGCGCTGCAGGCCCGCCTGGACGCCGTGCGCAGCTGATGTTGCCCCCTCGGAGTTGCAGGCCGCCCTCACAGCGCGGGCGCGGCCTGCTAGAGCGCGGGTAGATGCAGTGCGCAGCCGCCAGGCTGACAGGCCGCGCCGCCGCGGCTGCCGGGGACGCCGCTGCAGGGCACGCGGCCCAGGTGCAGGCGCATGCGTGTGCCGCGCGCGCCTGGTTTGGTGACAGAGGCCCTCAAGCGTGTGCTGTGCGCGGCTGCGGCTGCTTGCCGGCGCACAAGCGGCACTTGGGTGGCTGTTTCGTGCGGCCGGTGGGAGGGCGTTCAGCACCTGCAAGGCGCACCCAGCGCTGTGTGGCATGGTTTGCTTGTCATGGATGACTGGCTCTGTCTCGGTTTGAAGCACGGACCGCCAGCGTTGGAGTATTCTATTAGCTTGCCAAGATGTATCTCCCATGAGTGCGGATGCCGCAAGGAGCATGCGGGAGGCTGTGCTACACACTGTCCCAGTTTCAGTCGAAGCAGACAGTTGCTGGGGATGTCACCCGCCCACCGTAACTATGCGTGTGCCGCCAAGCGCGGCATGTAGGCTCACAGCATGCTGCACAATTTAAGTGGAACACACTGGAAAGCCAAACGTGTTTGCCTTCTGTGTCTGTTCGCGCCTGGACCGCTCCATTGTCCCAGTCCTTACAAGCGCACAAATATCCGGCTGTCAGCTCCCAGCCTCATGCGGCAGCGCCTGCTCGGTGTCCTGCCGCGTGGGCGCGCGCGGCTCGCCAGCTCAGCGAGCACGGTGACCCGTCTGCGAACACCAGGTGCTCGACATGCGCCACCTCCATTCAGGTCACAGCAGGCAGGCATGACGCCCGTCGTACAGGCCATGGACATGAGCTGCTTGACATGGGCGATGACATCTCGACATGGACATCAGCTGCTCGAAACCACATCCCCACCCTTGCGGACAAGCCACTCGCAGTATGACACGGGGCGCGCACCGCGATGCCTGACAGCACAAGCGCGGCAGCCGGCTCTGCGCGCGCGGCGCCCGCGGCGCTGCCGGCGCCCTGCAGCGCGGCGGCCAGGTGCGCCGCGGTCTCATCGGGGCGGCCGAGCGCGGCCAGCGCCTCGGCAGCACACCCGAGCGCGGCCCGGCGCTCTGCCTGCGGGACCGCATCGGCCTGCCGCTCATGCGCGCGGGAGCCCGTCTGCAGAATCGCGTCAGCCTGTCTGACTGAGCAGGCAGCGCATGTGACGCCGATGTATGGAAAAGGGAACGGGCGGATGCAGGCAGCGAGCAGGACCGGCCGGCCGCGCGCCTGCAGCAGCCAGCGCGCATGCGCGAGCGCGCCGCGCGGGTCCCCCCGCTGCAGGCCCAGCCACGCGCTCGCCGCGTGCGCGGCCGCCCGCACCGCACGCGCGTGCGCCTCTGCGCCCGCTGTGCACGCCGCCGCACATGCCGCCGCCTCCGCGGCCTCACGCGAGGCTGCATCCGCGACAAGCGCCGCCCCGAACGGCGGCCCCGCGCCCATGTCCGCAGGCGCGCTGCGCTGCGCGGCGTCGGTGCCGCACGCCTCCCCGCTCGCCGCGACGCCTGGCACGACTCCGGCGACGGCCGGTTCGGCCGAGCGCGCCGCGCCGGCCTCCCCGCTCGCGCTCGCGCCAACGCCTGGCTCGGTGTCTGGCGGCACAGGTGCGGGGGAGACGGGGGCGTGTGATGCGCTCGCGGGGCTGCCGGCACCCCTTTCAGGCTCGTGCCTGATGTCTGCATGGAGGGCGTCCGCCCCAGCGCCGGCGCCGCCCTGGCCCTCACCAGCAAGCGCGAGCGCATTGGCCAGGCACTGCGCGGCCTGCTCCAGCAGGGCGGCCGCGTCGCCGGCGCCTCCGGCCGCGTCGCCGGCGCCCCCGGCTGCACCGCTGCCGCCTGGTGCGCCGCCGGCGCTGCCAGTGCCCAGCGCGGCCGCATCGTGCTCCGAGCCCCCTGGAACGGCGGAGACGTGTGCTTGTCAGGTCCACATCGGGGAGACCTGCAAGAGCCCAGCCGCGCGCGAGTCTGCTGACAACTTGGCGCAGTGAGCTTGATGCGGTCGGGCTAGGCTTGAGGCTGGAGCCAAGCTGGAGCTGCGTGTACAGCACGGCATGCGCAGCTCTGCTGGCTCTGCTGTCAGGCAGGCAGGCTTGCCCAGGCATGTGCGCGCGCAGGACGAGCAGCCATGCGCGCACCCCCGTCACGCCGGAGCGCGGGCCTGGCAGCCTGCGCAGCATCGCCCCCCGGCGGCGCGGCAGCGGCAATGCAGCTCTCGGCGAGGCGCAGCCAGAGCAGCGGGTCGCGCGGGCTGGCGTGCGCCACCTCCTGCGCCCAGTGTGAGCCTTGGGTAGGTCACTGGGTGGATCAGGGCTCTGAGGTGCATGACGCCCCCTTCGCCTGCCTGCCATGGCTTGCCAGAGCAGCGGGTCACGCAGGCGGCCCCCATCCTATGCCAGATGAGGGCTTCAGACTGTCTAGGTCAGGGTTTAGTGGTGCACGTCACTACCTTCCCCTGCCTGCCTTGGCTTCCGCCAGAGCTTGCCGTACCCTATTCCCTCTCTACCACGGCCCCTGGCCGCACACCCCTTGCCCACCGTGACATTGCAACACATAGGCTTGGCATGAAGTCCCTGCAAGTCTGTCTTGCACTCCCTGTTATGTTTCGTGTACCTCTGGACTATTCATGTGCAGACTTCCGTGCAGCCGTATTAGGGCGCACGGCGGTCGCGCCTGAAAGCAGCGCAGCGCGATCCTGGGCCGCCCGAGCATCAGCGCCTGCAGCGCGCCGCTGTACAGCGCCGACGTGCACACGTCGCTCGCTGCCGCAGCGCTGATGCTCGCTTCCCCCTCCTGCAAGCACGCTGCGGATGGGACGTCGCGCGCTGCGGGGTTCGGTTGTCGCCGCATGCGCAGCCAAGCTCAACAAGGACGCAGGGTTGCAGGGACGCGCGACACGCCGGCAGCAGACTGGCTGGCTTGCATACAGACATCCTACTGCTTCATGAAAGGGCATGCAGCTCCCTGCATACACTGGTGTGCCTTACCATTGCTAGGTTCATCTGCACACCACCTCCGCTGATATAATGAATGCCAGCAATCTATTTACCTGCCATTAGAAAGGTTATGCCAAAGTTTCGCTCACTGCTCCCCAGAGGCGGCACGGCAGCGGCGCCGACACCCTGCGGCCGGCGCATGCGAGCGGGGCGGACCAGCTCGTCGGCCGTGGGCGCGGGGCAGAGCGCGAGCGCCTTGGCAAAGCACAGCGCCGCCGTGTGCCGCTGGCCCTGGCGCGCCTGCCGGCACAGGCCGCGTCTCTGGCTATCCTGGGGCTTCCCAGCATGCTCTCCTGGGGCATGCACCTCCCTGCCCATGCACAGAAAATGCTCCTTCTGTAGTGCGTACCATCAACCTGACACGAGCTTCACTGCAGCACCTCTTGAGAGGCTGCCGGCGGTCTGGGATGTGTTCCCTTCGGCCTGGCATACATGTTCGTATGATGTTATGCGGGTCAGGCTAGCTCAACAAAGCTGCACCCAGGAGCAATCGGCCGGCTCACAGCAGGCTCCCGTGTGGCTCTGCCAGTGTGTGCTGGCAGACCGCGCTGCACAGCCACTTGCAGCAGCCCTAAGTAATGCCCCATGCGCGCGGCCCCCCAGGGCCGTGCCTGGATGCAGCCCAGGTTGTTCCAGGCGCGTGCGCGCTCCTCGGCGCCGCCGTCTTGGCGCGTGCCGCCGCTCACCAGCCTGGCTGCCGCGCCGCATTCGCCGCGCTGGTGCGCCAGGAGCGCGCACAGCGATTTGCCCTGAAGCGGGCACCCTCAGCGCCCGCTGCAATCACCTCAAGAGAGTGAATGGGACACGAGTCGGCCATTGTTGTTTATTTGGCTCGGTCGCGTTGCCGCGCTCGCCGCACGGCGCGCACGATAGCGCACTGTGGGAACTGCCAGAGCGAAGTGCTCGTAAGTGCTGCACAGTTGGCTGTGCATGCAATCATTCCGTGCCACAGTCACGCATACATATGCATGTTAAGATAACAGACACGACATGGGGAGGGCATGTACATGTGCTGGCAAATTTCAGTCTCAATCATGCAACCATATATTGCACACTGGCTTGTGGGGCACAAGCCAGGTGAGCCAGCGGCCCTTGCAGCACACCAATGCAGAGCTCTGTTCCGCGGAAGGCAGTGTTCCAAAGCTGTGCTCGGCTTCGCCCAGGAGCTCCGGCCGTTGCAGCGCTTGGTCGGCAAGGTCACGCACGCTCTCAAGCTGCTCGCCGACACACGCAGGCTTTTATTGCGTGGCATGTGCAGCACAAGTTTGGGAGCCAGAGGCAAGCTTGCTGGAGTTCTCCACTGCTGGAAACAGCTTGGGCAGAGGGCTGCAGGCGCGGCGGGCGTGCCGTGGAGGTGGCTGGGCTGCCGCTGTCTGGCTCCATAGCCAGCTTATGGGCTGCCTCCCCTGCGAGCAGCGGAGTGCTTGTGCAGGGGGCCAGAGACGCCTTGCTCAAGTTTGGCACCCAGCGCCAGAAAGAGAGTGCCCGTCATAGTCTTGAACATTGTTGGCACACTTCTTCCCTAAACGCTCACCTGAAAGCAGTGGTGAAGGCGTTGACACCTGAGAAGTAGACATCTGCTAACGGCTGGGCCGTAGTGTTATAGGCCAGGAGTGTATTCTGACCGGGCCTTGCATCAGCACCAGAGTGCACACGCCAACAGTGCGAGTGGCAACGGTGCTGCAGCAGGTAATCGAGTGACCTGGTCGACTGCAGACTCACGTCTGGCAGTGCATCATCTTGATGTGTTGCTTTGCTGAAGAGCAGCGCTGGTGTGTTCTATGCACAATAGCACTCCAACCAAAGTATGCCTAGCATAGTCGGAGTTTGCAGGCACAATATGAGCTTGCTTTCTGCAAGCAACGGTATGGGCGACCCGCCCGCGCCACTGGGGTGTAAGCAAGCAATGGGGTGTGAAGTCTGCATTCAATCAGAGTCGGTACAACTCTCACTGCGCAAGTGCGCCGCGTGTGAGTAGCTGCATTGGTGCGGGAGGCCTGCCAGCGTCTACACATAATGCCCACACATTCCATGTCGTCAAATGACTTCGACCTGACAAGTGTGGAGGTGAGTGAACAGCGACCTAGCTGTTGCGCATGCCAGCACTGATAACGGATTAGGATTAGGTAGAGACGGTGGGCATTAACTGGTGTGCAACTCTGGAAATATGCCGTTTGTTGCCAGTGACGCGCCTGAACAGCTCGTGCGCCTTGCGGTAGGAGCTCTTGGCCGCTGGCGAGGCCAAGCGCGCGCGCCTGGTGGCGCTGACGCTAGCCGCGCAGCAGCCCGGCAGCGGCCGTGTTCAGCTGCTGCTGTCGCGCGCTTGCTTAGGCACCGCGGGCGCTGCCAATGAGGCCGTCCGCCACGCCAGGTGCTCGCATAGCACGAATCACAGACGCGCCTCAGGTACATTGACTGCAGTTGGAGTGCATATTCTATAGCGTCTCTGCCCCTTCCCTATATAACGCAATAGTACTGCCTCAACCACCGAGCAGTGCTAGAAAGCAATCAGTGCCTCCCCATCCCAACGCCCAAGAGGCAAGCGTCAGGCAGCCCTGGCAAGGTGCTTGTGCAGGGCGCGCTGGGCCAGGCGCCGGGCTTTCGAACAGACCAGGTATGCGGTTCAGTGGTTGACGCCTACGCGCTAGGAAGCCAACGCTCCTGGCCTGCGCGGCAGGAAGGCGCTGGCGGCGGCGGGCGCGCCGGGCGGCCCCAGCGAGGCGGCCGCGCAGCTGGCGCTGGGCCAGGCGCTGGCGGCGAGCGCGGCGCCCGGCGCGGGGCTGCCCGCCGCGGCGGCGGCCGGCGCGCGCGCGGAGGCGCTGCAGGCGCTGGAGGCGGCCGCTGCGGCCGCGCCGGGCAGCCCTGCCGCGCTGTACAGCCTCGCCCTGCTGCAGGCGCGTGTGCCGCAGTGATGTCCCCTGACCAGGCCCGTGGCTCTGTGCGTGTCCTGCTATTGCATCGCCGGGTGCAAAGGCACGTTGGGGTGCAATCTCATCGCTGTGACCACCTCAGTGCCCTTACGCCTGCCGGGGATCGATGAAGAGCACCTGGGCTGCATCCCAGCGTCCTCCCAGCGTCTGCCTTGCATCAGGCTGCTGCATGTCTCTGCCCGCCAGGGCGCCGCGCGCCTGCAGAGCCTGCAGCAGGTGAGCCCGGGCGCACCCGCAGCGCCGCGCGCGCAGGCGGAAGCGGGGCGGCTGGGGCCCGCGCTCGCGCACGCGCGCCGCGCGGTCGCCGCCTGCGCCGGCAGCGACGGCGATGGGGAGGCGGCTCCGGGGGCTCCCGCCGAGGCGCACCCCGGGCGCGCCCGGGCAGGCTCCGGGGCGCTGCCCTGGGCGCTGGTCGCGCTCGTGCTGTCGGCAGAGCGGCGGGCGGGCCTGGCGGCCGCGGCGGCCGGCGCCGCGCTGGAGGCCGGGCCCGGGCGCCACGCGGCGCTGCTGCAGCGCATCCGCGGCCGCCTGCTGCTGCGCGCCGGCGCGCGCCCCGCCCGCCCGCGCGCGATCCGCCTAACGGCGGCGCAGGCCCGCTGCCCGGCCCTGCCGGCCTCCTGGTCGGCGCGCCCGCCGGGCGCCGCCCGCGAAAACGCGCGTCGCCTTCACCAGATGCTTTGGGGCGGCACCGCTAGGGCCCTGCCAAGCAGCGACGGGGCTTGCGCGGGCGCACAGGGGACATGGACGGCGGCCTTGCGGCGCTGGCGGCTGCGGTGGCCGCGTCGAAAGGCCCTGCCCCCGCCGGCGCGGCGCCGACGAGCAACGGCGGCGCCGCGGCGCCCGTGCATGCGCCTGCAGAGGCGCGTGCGGGCGCTGGGGGCGGCGCGGCCGAGGCCGCGCGCGCGTGGGCCGAGCTGGGCAGCGCCTTCCTGGCCGCCGGGAGGCCGGACGACGTGCGCTTCTGCCTGGCGGGCGGCGGCGCCGCGGACGCGTGGGCGCCCGCGGTGCACACGCTCGCGGCGGCGCTGGCCGAGGTGCGCCGCGCGGCCCCGGCTCCGGCAGCCCGATGGCGCGCGCCGTGCGCGCCGCTGAGCGCGGCCGGCGCGGCGCCCGCGCCAGGCCGAGGGCGACGTGGCGGCGGCGCGCGCGTGCCTGGAGGGCGCGCTGGCGGCCGACGCGCGCCACGCGCCCGCCGCGCTCGCGCTCGCGCACCTGCTGCGCCACACCGGCGGCCCGGCGGACCTGGCGCTCGCGGCCGCGCACGCCGAGAGCGCGCTGCGCGCGCGCCCAGACTATGTCAGCGCCTGGTGCGCCGCCGCGCCGCGGCGCAGCAGCTCTTCACCCCAGACGGGCATTGGGGGGGCATTTTGTGGGCATGCCGCGCGCACTGCTCGACTGCATGTTGGCCTGCCGGTCCCCCGCCAGCGGGTGTGCGGGCCGCATGCGTCTGGGGGCAACTCAAGTATGTGCCATGTTGCGGGCGCGCCGTGCGCGTGAGTGGTGTGTGTGGGCACCCTGTGTGTTGCTCTTGCTTTTGGCGCAGCTTTGCTGGGAAGGGTGTGTGGCCAATGCATGCGCGTCCAGCGTGCGGTGGCAAAGCAGAGGGTCCTGCATGCCGTGGCCTGCATGGCCGCCCACTTTCAAGCACACCCCTCTAGGCGCGGCCTGTGCGGGAGCCTGCAAAAATGTCCCGGGCGGCGCACGCCAGTGCATGTCATCAGCCTGGTCACGGAGTGCGTGGTCAGCAGAGCTCGAGCGCTCACGCTACTTCTGTTGCAGTGCGAGCAACACCGAAACATACGCGGCGGGTGGCGGCGCTGACTGCCCCGCGCGCATGCGCGGCAGGTGCGAGCTGGGTTACATCCGGCTGGCGCAGCAGCGGGACGACGAGGCGGAGCAGTGCATGCGCACGGCCGCCGGGCTGCAGGCCAGCGCACCGGTCTTGCCGTTTGCGGAGATGCCGCGCGCCCTGGCCTGACATGGGCCGCTGCGTTGTGTCCTCGTTGCGAGAGATGTTGGAAGCTGCATGCTGCCATGCTGCCATGCCAAGGGTCTGCAACTGCGCTGATGCTTTTGAGATGCGCCGAGCGATGATGCGCCGAGAGAGCAAGCAGCAAGGCTGAGTGAGTGCTGTCTATCAATAGGACTGGTGCCATTGTCAGGCCTGCCTTCACGCTGTGTCCTGTGTTGCTTGTGTTGTGATCCCACCGGGGGTAGCATCATCAACGTGTTATGTGATTTGTATTGTGCACAGCACAGGCACCTGCTTACATACCGTTTTCTTTTTAGCGAAGCACTACCGAAAACTGCATCACAGTCATACAGTCCATGACATTATTTACAAGTTTGCAGCAAGAATGCAAACATAGGTGCATGCTAAAGCATCGCCCAGGGTAGACTGTGTTAGCATTGTCAAGCTCATCAGCTGTGGACGCCAACTGCAGGCCGCCATGACAGGTCATAACGGTCATAGGGGCTGCTGTGCGTGCCTAGCATGTTGACATGCATGTGCATGCACCAATCAATCTGCAAAGACTCTGCACTCCTGCATACGTGCACTGCCTGCTCCACATCTCGCTGCGTGTCTGGCCTGGCCATGGCCGAGGCAACAGTGCAGATCACGCAAGCCGCTGCCGATCTGTGCGCGGCGTTCTACCTCTTCTGGCGCCTCGCGCTGCAAGTCGAGGAGCGGAGGGACGCATGCCGCCGCGCCAGCACAGCGTTCAAGCGCTGAAGCTGCGCGCCAGGGCGCAGACAGCGCTGCCGGAGCAGAGCATGCTCCTCCGGCACAGGGCTGTGCGCAAGGAGACCGAGGAGCGGTGCTCAGACCGCTCGCTTTGCTTACCGCGGAGATCAAGGTGAGCTGCGCGCCGTGTTGCCCAGCTCCAGCTGAGGCCTGTGTGGGTGCACTGGGTCTGGTATGCATGCAAGCTTCACTCACTGTTCCTGCCCCGCATAGGAGCCAACCCAGAACGACGGCCCACTGGGCACGCTGCACTCCAAGGAGGAGAAGCTGTCAGGCAGGCGGCCTCGCCTGCCGTAAAGGAAATCCAGCCGATGGTGCGGAACCGCGGCTCTTCTTCCTAGCGTGCAGCGTGTCCAAGGCCTACGTCCTGGGTTTACTTCTGCGCCGGGGCGTGGAATTAAAAATGAAGCTAGCACGCACAGCAGCCCCAGTGCACCCATGATGCAACAGCTGGAGCTGGACCACCCATCACGCAGCTCACGTTGGCCTCCAACATGAACACATCGTATGGTGCAAGGCACCACTCCCCTGTCTCCTCGCGCGAACTGCAATGCTCGTGCAAATGCTGCATTCCAGCAGTGCTATCAGCGCCTTGCTTAGCTTCAGTACTGGAAAAGAGGTGGCTGGCGCGGTGGGTTAGCGTCCCGCTGCTCCACAACTTGCAGCGTCACGCGCCGGAAGTGGAAGAATGCTGCGCACAAAATGGCAAAGGCTTGAAGGGTCTGCTCAAATGCATCGACCGTGACTTGTCCTGGACAAGCAGTACGAGGTGTTAGTGGCCTGAGACACTCACTGACGTAGATTTGAGTGAGTGTGTTGCATGCCTTGTTTGGTTGGCGGGGTCGTTGAGAGAATGCTCCTTGGACAGAATTTTGCACTCCCATGTATTGCTACCAAGCAGCGCACTGCAGGGGCTGGCCAAGCAGAAAGGCACACCGGACAACCTGCACGACGAGGAGAGTAGCTGGTGGTACCTGTGTGTAGGTGTGTAGGCACAGAAGGTTGTGCTGGCGCCACAGCTTTAGCACCTTGATCAGGACAGTGTGCTTGCAGGTGCTTGGCATCAGCAGGTTTGTGCCGGCGCGAAGCTTTTTGGGTAAGAAGTGCGGCCCCGAGCTGGGACGGCCTGCCACAGCCTTGGTTGATATACCAGGCGCTCTCCACAGCTACAGAGGGCCTGTAGAGCTCCCTCAGCAAGTGAGGGGGGACTCACTCGCAACAAGGCTCTTTGCAGTTCGGGAGAGTACTTATTGTTAAAAAACCTTTGCGCCAGCACAGATCTGGTTATCGAGCATCTGCAAGCGCACCATCTCTAACAAGGTGCTACGGCTGTTGCGATCGCATGCTCTGTCGACAATATTCCCTTAGAGCACGAAACTAAGTTTGCTCATATGAGTTTGCTGACATGCATTGGTCAGTGGTCACATTACAGAAGGTCCTAGAGCACTGCCTACTTAAATACACAATCATGAATGATACAGTTTGAGCTGTAAAGAGCTGCAACGGAACTCTGCAAAGACAACAGCCTCATGAAAGCATGCTGGTGCCAGCATGACAACCGCCATGCCGGCACCGCGGAAACAGCTGCTATTCAACACTCAGCATGTCAGCACGTCCATAAAGGAGGGTCTAACCTGCTAAGGTGTGCTAAGGTTTCGCATGAGCGCCAACGAAACAGGCCTTTCCAACAGCCATGCAGCTTTTATCACTGCAGCAGGACTCGGCCCTCAGACCGGCCGCTCAACAATGCGCCTGACCAAGTCCCAGTCGACGCCGCGCCACAGCTCAAACGTGCCCGGGTCCACCTGCACGAGCGCCTCGTTGCGCCGGAACGGCCCCCAGGGCCACTGCCGGTCGTTGTAGCGCGCGTACAGCCAGGGCGCGCCCTCCACCGGCTTGGTGCCCTCGGCGCGCGTGCGCACGCGCACCGACTCCATGCGCCCGATGATGTCCTCCTCGCTCGGGTGCCCTGTGAACACCCAGGCCGCCCACCAGGTCTCCGGCTGCGCCCGCAGCGTGACCGCGGCGTTCCGCGGCCTCGGCGCCGCCTTCTCGTCCTGCGCGCGCCGCACAAGTAAACGTATGTCACAAGCCTGTCTCAGACAGCCGGGGCTGCTTTGGCCACACGCGCTGCTCATCCACGATGATCCACGATGATGAGAGTAAACATTTGGAGCTTTGCAGGCCTGGCGCGGCGCTCTGCGCAAAGCCGGACAGTGTTGGGGCGTAGCACTGCAGGTGCGCGCAGTGTGTTGCTGCATGGGCGGGCAAGCCCCGTACCTGGAGGCCTGCCAGCGCGAAGGAGACCGCGCCGTCGCTGCTGCGCCAGAGCGGCGTGGTCAGGTCCAGGCGCTGGCCGCGCTCGTTGGCGCCGCCCAGGTACTCGCGCAGCAGCCGCTCCGCCTCCTCCTCACTCCGCCCCCGCACCTCGGCCGCGACAAAGGGCTTGTAGCTGCGGCCGCGCGCGCCGCCTCAGCGCTCGTGCGTGCCCGCGGCCGCGGCCCGCGCGGCCGCTGCCGCGTGCGGGATGCAATGTGCGCATGCACCCGCAACGACGCCGTTTGGAGCTGCTGCAAAACCGGGCCGCTCTGCGCCTGCCGCGTCCGGGCATGGCGGCGCCCCGACAAGCGCGAATGCCTCGCATTTATGGAAAATGCGGGCGCGGGGGCGCGCGCCTGCGGATCTCCCAGTCCTTGAACTTCTTCATAATGCAGTACTCGGGCGTGAAGCGGTCAGGCGGCTTGGCCACCTGGAAGAGCTGCTTCAGCACAAAGGCGAACGCCTCTGGGCTGAAGAACTCGTTGTCCTGGATGGCATCCCATGCGTCCACATGCTTGTTCCACTTTCCTGCCGGCGTGCGCGCAGCGTGCTTGTCCACGGCGCTCACCGGCGCGCGCCGTGTATCAAGAGGTGAAAAGGCAGCAGGGTACGAGTGCGCAAGTGGGCATGTGGTCATGCGTCACGTAACTTTTGCAGGCAGCCTGTCAGGTGTTGCATGCTACACAGCGGTGCAGTCATCATTGCACCTGGCAGGCAGGCAGACAAGCATTGCAGACTGAACAGTGTTTAAAGTGAAGCAGAGCAGACAACATCCAAAACAATAGTGTTACGACCTGCTGGACTGATACAGTCATGTCAGCTGCGTACTAGCTTGCTGTGCAGTGACAGGCTGCAAGTCATCACTCCAACCAAATTACGTATGCTGCGCATTTGCACGCAGCATGGTAGGAAGGGCCGATCTAGCTGCCCCGCAGCTGCCCCGTAGCGTGTCAGGGCTCAGGGCTGAAGGCACACCTGTCTCTGCGTTGTATCCGAGGATGGTGACGCCCGTGAACGACAGCCGCGGGTCCCAGATGTACTTTGTGGGAAAGTAGCGCAGCCACCAGAAGTTCATCGTCCACGACCTTTACAGCCGGCGCGACCAGGATGTCGCATGCCGCACAACTTACTCGCATGAGGAAAGTCATGTCATTTTGCAGCATTCAATTTGCAACGCTGATGGGAAATGCGTTACAATGCCTTTACACGGCCCACATCAGCGGGCCATAAAGTGCTCCAGGCCTCAGCACGCCTTCATGCATGCAGGGATGCAGCGGCCAACACCGGATGCATTTCGGATAAGGGTGCGCTAAGTAGTTCTTGAGTGCCGCATGATGTTGGTGCATGGGTGCATGGGTGCACGGGTGAGCGCACCATTTCAAAACCATCTCGTGCGGGCCTGCCTGCTTGACCTCATGCACCTCGAAGATGGGTGCCAGGAAGTAGCGCAGGAAGGTGACGTTGAACTGGTACCCTGCGCACCGCCCCCTTAACTCCCAGCGCCGCTCTCGCCACCAGGGCACACCAGGCCACGCTGCAGACACTACTTGCTTTCCTATTGGTGTGGTCAGGTCAAGCATCAACCACTTAAATTAACAGCGCTGTTGCCACTGAGCGAGAACAAGTACTATGTGACATGGTAACAGCGCTCGGGCGTTTGCGCGCCTACCCCGGAAGAAGGTGAACCGGCTGATGGGGTCGCTGCGTACCCAAGCCAGCACAAGCACTTAGACTCTGCACACAGTCCTGCTCGGTAAGTCACCAAAAGCTTTCTGCTTGTACCTGAAGAACATCTTGCGCTCAAAGTGCTCCACGTCCAGTATGTCCTTGAACACATACGGAAAGTCCTTGCGCGCCAGGTCTATATGCTCCTGCGGAGTCAAGCAGCTACTGTCGGGCGAGTTAACAAGAGCTTGCTCTGCCTGTTCTGCTTGGCTGTTTTTTAAAATATGCATAGAAGCCGGGCAACAGCACACACAGGGATACAAGGAACGCAAACACAAACACCCAGACGGAGAGCGCTTGCCTGCATCTGCCGGTCTGAGACGGGCGTTGTGACTTTGATGTCCTTGGGGTCTGCTGGCAGCCCAACAAAGTTGGACGCTGACCCGGGCGCTCGCAGCGGCTCCCCGACTGTCTGCTGCGATGCAGTCTCCTGCTCTTTCCTCTTCTGCTGCGCCGCTGCGCAATAGGGCGCCCTGGCGGCGCTGCGCCTCTGCATGCTGCACGGAGCTCGCTGCCTCACCTGCCGCAGGTGCACGCGCCCGGCCCCCGACAGGGCCTGGTGTGCGCAGTGCGCATACATGCTATTTGCTATGGACTTGCCTGCTCTCAGCAAAGGTTTCAGCCCAACACCTGCGCTGGCGCCTGGAAGGATTCCAGACTCCGAACCGGCTGCTTTGTGTACTTGGTCGAGGGTCGATGGCAAAGTAGTACCATTTGATTGTGGGCTTGTAGTTGTCGGCAAGGTGGTCGCCGCGCAATTCCAGCCAAATGGAGTCCTCAGTGCGCCTGTGCACGCCGTTCACCTGCGGACCACTGCTGCATGCGCGGCGAAGCGGATGGGCAAGCATGAGCGCACCTGAGCTCACGCAACGGCGGGCCCCGCCTGCACGCGCAGCAGCGGCGGGCAACAAGTCCATCGTGGCACAGTGGGCGGAGGATGCAGGGCTGAGGACCAGCGTGTCTCTGGAGGACTTTCTGGGGGACCGGTGCGCAAGGAGTCCTCACATTGCGTGTGCGCTGTGCGGCAATCCCTTTGTCCTGACCCAAGGGGTGCACCAGCAAGTGCGTCGTGCAGTAAAAGTTGCCGTGCAGCTCTTTACGTGCGTGCTTGTCTGCCATCTCACTTGGACCTTGGACTCTGTGCGCAGGACTGAGAGCTTGAAGCCGCCGCCCAATGGCCCAGTCACGTGGCCGTCAGAGCAGTGGACCAGCATGTGGAAGGTGTGTGGGTGCTGCCACCTCTGCGCTGCATAGTTGATGTGGTGGAAAGAAGTCAACAACGTATGTCACAGTCTTTGCCGGGTGGCGCACCCACCGCTGTCGCTTGGCAGGTGTATTTCAAGGCCAACTCTGGCTACAAGGATGTGCTCGGCGTAGCTTGGCCCGTGCGCACCGATCTGCCAAAGGCGCGTTAACTTTTTGCAGTACATTGCTTCTGGCCGCACTCCAGCACACGCATCTGTCACACCCTGAGCGCTGCGCGCCGAGCAGCCGACGGAGGCGCAAATAGCAGAGGCGCGCGCCAAGGCCGCCAGCGGCCTGGTCAACATCGACGACGACGAGCGCAAGCGCCGCATCATCTTTGGCATCGGGCTAACGGTGAGGCCTATGCTCTCGTGGCTGCAACTCAAGGTCATCGCCCAGGCGTGTGCAAACGCGCGGGGCCTACCTGTTCGCACCCGCGCAGACGGTTGCGCTGGCGGCCATGTTCATCGCCGCCAAGCTGCACGCGCACCCGGCGGAGCGGCTGTACCTCATCCTCCCCTTCTTCCTGGGGGCCGCCGAGATCGCGTCGGGCGCCAGCGGCCTCTGAACCATCGCCCTGGTGCGCGGCCTGCGGCAGGCAGGAGAGTACGCTGCGGAACAAGAGCGCACCCAAGCTGCTGGCATGCAGGAGGCACCAGGGTGCGTGCGCGCTCACGCAGTCTCCGCGCCTGCAGGCCAGCGTCTGGGACGTTGATGGAACTGGGATGCAGTTCATCGAGGACCATGATGTTGACCTGGGCATCCGGAAGGTGCGCCGCATGCGGCCGGCACACCATGTCATACACGCAATCTGTGCCTTGTGCAGGCATGAGTTGTGCAAGCTACGCTTGTGCAAGCATCATCATGCATGCCTGATTGTGTTCAGCACCTTGTGGTGCACACGGCGGCGACGCATTTGTTGCGCAGATGGGTTGCATTTCTGCTGCACACATGCATCGGAATGAGCACACATGTAATGCGTCTGTTAGTCTCTTCGTAGTCCCTGCTTCACAGTGCCCTGAAGTTGCCTTGCTCCAGCGGCCAGGCAGGTCGCTTGAGCGGGGCTGCGCGCCACGCAGAAAGTGGTGTTCGGCGTGGCGGCCGGCGCGGTAGCGACGACCATCGTTGCAGTGCCGTACTGCCTGTGGCCATTTTAGGCTGTGAGGGAGAAGTGCGGGTGAGAGTGGCAGTGCATGGCTTGCGAGTATGACGGCGGCCCGTAAACAGAGTTTTCAGCTCTGCCGGGCCTGCTCGAGCAACGCTGGTCATGCTCTAGCAGACCATCACCTGTGTGTGTTTCAACGCATGCAACATGCATCACTTGCACCACTATATGTAGATGGAGCCGCTCCATTGGAGCATGTTCCAATAGTTTGCATACATTGAAGTGCATGCATGGAATATTGTTGTGCCAACAAAGTCTGTACCTAGCGGCGCAGCGTCCTTATTTGAAAGTTCTTTGAGTTTATATAGGTAGGGTTGATCCTGTTACTTTTAAGGCGCTTACTTTCGCTCATTGGTGCTTAATAGTGTGCACTCTTAGTGTGCACTCTTACAGGCACCGCCATCAACGTGCCTTCACGTGCACAATAATACTGAGCAAGGTTGATATGCCAGTGACCACAGGAAACCTTGCAGACAATGACCTGAGCACTGCAATGATATAACACAGACCGATTACGCATACACAACTGTCAAGCTCAATTTCATTACACCCATGCACTTCACACGCCCTTGACCCTTGAAGGTCATCATTTTGCGCTCTTGCTGGCATTAGACGTTGGCTCAGACACGGGCTCCGGTGTCCGCGCACGGTGGCGGTTGCCAAAGGGTGTCAGTCGCAACGCTGCGGATGCCACGCCCTTGGCCCCTGCAGCCCGCTTGCGTCCTTGTTGGTTTCTTGTCTGCTTTCATGCTGCTCAATGCTGGGGCAAACACATTGGTGTTTGCAGTTGTAAACGTCAAGGGCACTGAGCCAGCTTGATACCAGTCAGGTGTGCAGTGCGGGCATCACACCACGCAGCAGGTGGGGCGCCCGTCCGCGCCGGCACCAGCGGGATAGTCGGGCGCACCATGGTACAGGGAGAACGCCGGCCGCAGCTGCTCATACCACCACACGCCGTGCTCGCCGCTCTTAGACTCCAGGTGCCACGCTCCCCACCCGCCACCTGCCCCGCACGTGCAAGCTTATGCTCCTGCGACACACGGCAGAACAGGTGACACGAGCAATCGGCGCTAGAAAGACACACACTGACAGACATACACTCACATGAAGACATACATACATGCACATACATGATGTGTTTGAAGTACATGTACGCATATGCATGCCCTTGCCAGACGCTGTGCTCATGCGCTGCATGTTGAGCGTCCTCTTCGCTCCTGCGTCTGCCTTGACATGCACCGGCATCTCCGAGCACCCGCACAGGAGGCCCGCGGGGCGCGGCGCCACGCACCGGCCTTCTCGTCGCGGTAGGCCGCAGTAAAGCCGGTGTGGTGCACCGGGTGCACGAGCGCCCAGGGCCGCAAGCGCGTGACTGAGGAGTTGACAGCGTCGCCGTGCGTCACGATCAGGACGCTGCCCTGCGCCTCGTCCGCGATGTCCTGCCGCGGCGCCGGGCGGCACTCACGGCCTGGCTACAGACGCATACACCAGGACTATTTCATGGGTCTGATGCCCCTTATACCATGGGTCTGATGACTACTATCTGATATATCATGGGTCTAATGACGCCTCTAGGCGCGCGAGGTGCTTCCACACCAGGCTTGAGCGCAGCAGTGAACGCCCAGGCAGCGCGCCCTGGCCTGGCGGAATGTCCTGCATCCTGCGGGCGAACCTGGAACGCGCGCCCGTATCGCACGCGCGAGTTCAGCAGGTTCTCGGGGTACCGCTTGAACTCCGTCTGGCCCACATTCACCCTCGACGCGATGTCTGCGCGCCCGGCCTTCACAGCGTCACAGGCGCTGGTGTGAGTGGGTGCCGCATATAGAGCACATGCTGGTTCATCCGGGACGGTGCGCGCGGGCGCGCACGCGGCGGCAGCTTCAGGGGCAGGCTGTCCCTCAGGCTGCCGCGCTCCCAGAACCAGGACTGGATGTGGCCGCCCGGCAGCTTGCCGCCCTTCTTTACCAGGATCATGGGGTTCAGGAACTGCGCCCAGCACACCGCCGCTCAGGCCTCCGACCTTGCCGGCAAGGGCATGCAACACTTGCATGCAACCCTTCAAGCTCCACATTCTCGAGGGCCATGCGACCCTTGGTCGCCTGCTTGCGCTCGCCAGCCTTGGGACACAGACAGCGCACAGGCTGCACAGCGCACCTCGCAGACGGCCACTGACACAGTCCAGCGCTCGGGCGGGATGTTGAGGCCCTCGGTGGTCAGCCGCGCTGTCTGTATGCACCTGCAGTGGCAGGCAAGGTCCTGATTTGCACGGCAGCCCTTCACGGCAAGGCGGGGGGGCAAGATGTGAGGAGTGAGAGGAAATATGTGAGTGTGGCCGCCAGTGCTCAGCAGGGCCCGCTGCAGCACGGTTTCAGCACACCCCGTGCGAGCGTGGCACACCTGTAGAACGGCGAGATGAAGACCTGCTGGATGTTATACGGCTTCAGCTTGTCCGCGACCACGCGCGCCTGCAGGCAGGCAAGGCGCTCAGCGGCGCCAGCGCCCCCGAGTGTTCAGCACTTGGGGCGAGCGGCGATGGCAGCCCCGAGGCGCGCGGCCGCTGCCGCACCTGCTCCTCGCCCTTCTCCGTCAGCGGCGGGTCGAACGGCCGCGCAGCGGTCTTTACCCAGTCCGGGTCTATCTGCGATAACAAGCACAGCGTCGGCGCTAGAGTGCGTGTGCGGTCCGCGTGCGCTTCCGCGACGGCAGGAGGCGCTGCCCACCTCGTCCGCGCGCTGGCCGTGGCGCATCACCACAAGGTACTGCCGCTTCCGGCCTCCCCCGCCGTCGTCGCCGTCGTCGGGCGGCTGTGGGTGCATTTTGGCGACCTCCTCCTGGACACGCAGCTGCTCCAGTTGGTCGCTGATGCTCTGGCTGCCTGGAGCGGGCGGCGCGTCGGCCAATGCTGCCTCCCTGCAGCGCCGCACCGGTCAGTGTGCAGTGGAGGCACGTAAAGGAAGGGCAGCACTAGCCAGCGGTGCGAAAGACAACACGTGAAAGCAACAAAGCCGATAGCGCCCCAAAGAAGGGCAGTAACGGCCACAGGAACTCCGCACAGCACTCATCGCACAAACAAAGCCATTCGGACGGCGCTGCTGTCAGTGCACACGTCTCACGCTCAGCACCATGCTCAGCACCACCAAGGGCACAAGGTCGCGTTTGCGCCTTTGTACATGCAGGCTCCGCGAGGAGCTCACCCGCTGCCCGTCGCCGCGGGCATGACGACAGCCGCGTAGGCGGTCAGGCGGCAGCCGAGCCTGATGTGACGGCACGCCCCGGCGCGCAGTCCGTGCGGGAACGCAGCACCCCGGCAGCCAGGCAGCGGCGTGGCCCGTGGCGCAGGCCTGAACATCACTCCAGCACACAGCGCTCGCCGGATGCTGATTCCACCCGATTCCAGAGATGAGCAGCTGGTGGCGGGAAGGTTTCCGTCTCAGCCTGGCCTGCTGTCTACAGGGCTTGGCTGCCCCTCCCGCCCGGCCCGCCCGCGCACAAAACTTGTCAGCTGAGCCCCCATTTGATGCTGTCGCACGTGCAGACCACTGCGCCGCTCGCCTTTGAAGTCGGGGCCAATGCACACAGACGCGTCCCCCTGAGCGGCCCGGTGCTCCCCAGGTCGCAGCTGCAGCAGCGCAAAGCGGCGCTCTTTGGCCTGTCCAGCGGCCAGGCCGCGCGGTCCGTGGCGATCATGGCTATGGCTCCCCTGCTGGCGGAAGACGCCCCCGAGCAGAGCTCTGGGGCGGCGGGGGAGTATGCCAAGCTCCAGGTGCGCGGCGCACACTCATATGTTGTGCTCCAGCTGTGCAACGAGGCCCACAAGGCTGGACCGTCCCGGCATTGCGCGCGGCAGCTGGACGAGGACACCGAGGGCGAGGTTATCTACGTCGCGGACAGCTTCAACGCGGAGTCGGGCGTGCTGCTCACCGACAAGCTGCGGATAGGCAAGGAGATTGCCGGCGGCGCACAGGTCAGCACTCGCGCATAGAAGCGATGTACTGCGCGACTGCGCACGCCCCGCCCGCCAAGCCCGCTCGAACGCGCGAGCTCTGACGGCCTGCTGCTGGGGCTCAGGGGGTCATCTTCGCGCTGAACACGCCTGACGGCGGCGAGACAAAGAAACTGCTGAAGGTGCGGCGCGCGGTCGCCCGCTCTGCGGCTCCAAGCAACAATGCTGGGTGCCTCCTTACCCCAACAGCTGCAAGGGCTCACAGGAGGCCGCACGCTCGCTCGCAGGTGCTGAAGATGAAGTCTGTGACTCAGGCTATGGGCGCAGAAGTGGGTGTGCCCCGCACTGCCCCTGCCCCTGCCCCCCCCCCCCTTGCTGAAGTCATTCCCTGCACACAGTGCGCTGCGAGGCTGGAGGCAGGCGTGCGTGAGTGGACACAACGTGAGCGGGCTGACTGGGTGGCTGTACTTGCAGGCCTGAAGCGAGAGTGGCTGATCGGCGTCCGGCTGAACAAGCTGCGGGGGCCCGACGGCGAGCTGGAGGGTGCGCCCCACCAGCTCAGCGCACAGCCCGCACGGCCCGGCGCAGCGCCAGGCGTGGGGCGGCGGGCGGCGCTGACGGGGCTGTCGGGGGCAGGCTTCATGGGCACGGGCGCGGCGCTGATGCGCCGCGACGGCGGCGTTGAGGGGTTGGTCCTGGAGAAGGTTAATGGCCTGCCGCTTGACAAGCGGTGCGCGCCCGCCGCGCTGCCGCGCGCGCCGCCAGGGGCTGTCGCAGCGCGGGCAGGCCTGCGGCTGGCGGCGAGGAGGGCGCCCACTGGCCGGTGCTGCTCGCGCAGGCTCTGGAAGGACGAGCAGTGGGCCGACGCGATGTATACGCTCTCGCTCTTGAAGCAGGCGTGCAAAACAAGCGCAAGCAATGCCATGATGTTGTGCGACTGAGCGTGCTGTCGCTGCTGTAGCTGGTCAGCTATGCTGTTTCAACTCACTGGCGCTTGCTCTGCAGGTATTCTCATCGCTGGACCGCGCTTACCTGGCGCTGGGGTATGTGCACCGGGTGAGCCCCAGCTCTGCGGTCACTCGCTGCTGCTTGCGCACGTCCCGCAATGACAGCGACTCCTTGCTAGGTAGTGTTGCGACGTACCATGGCTGCGCAGGACATGCGGATCTCCAACATCATGGAGCACCGCGGCGATATGCCATACGTGCCAAAGGGCTACAAGGATGGCGACAAGAAGAAGAAGAAAAAGGAGAAGAAGAACGAGAGGCCCGTCATGCTGCTCCGCGGTGCGCCGCCTAGGCCGCGACGGAACGGACTTGCATGTGTCGCTGCGGGCGCGGCGCGCGAGCGCCCGCGCGCGCGGCAGGCGACAGCCGGCCCAAGGAGCTCGTGTTTAAGATCATCGACAACGGCCACGCGCGCCTGCTGGGCGCCAGCCACAAGCTGCCCAAGGCCGCGATGATCGAGATGATCTACCGGCGGTGCGCACCTCGCCCGCATCAGTTGCTTGCGCACGCGTAACCCTGTCGAGCCCGCGGGCACCGGCGCCGCACTGCAAGCTCGAACCTGTGCCTGCCTCATTGGCTCAGTCTCATGGGCGATGTGCAGGGTGTACTAACCAGGTCGCAATCAATAGTGGTCATACCCTGGTGCCCTATGCAGGTTCTTCAAGGGCAAGGGCGACGTGTGGCGCCTGCTCCAGGACCTGTCCGACGCCATCGACGGGCGCACCTGGCCGGCAGAGGCGGAGGCCGACGTGCGCTCCCCTCATGCGTGATGGACAGTCGCGTGTTATCATGCTCCGCTGGGTATGTCTCGGCGTACACGCAAAGCCAGCGCGCGCCCCGGTGTCGGCATGCGGGACCGCCAAGGAAGCGGGAGGATACAGAAGGGTGCGTTCCATGGCAGCAGGACCACCACACCGTGGACTTTGACGGGCTGGAAAAGAGGTTTGCAAAAGAGGTTTGCCTGAGCCAGGGTTGCGGGGTTTGCAGGTGGACCTGATCCTGGCGCTCACGCGCAACGTGACCGGGATCAAGCTCAACGCCTTCTTCGCGCCCATCACCGAGGAGGGCTCGCAGCAGGCGCCGCCGCGCCAGCAGGGCTTCCTGTGGCAGCGCGCCGACGGCTTCGGGCACGTGCTGCGGCGCTGGATCATTCGGTGCGCGCTGCGCGCGGCCGCCCCGCGCCGCGCCGCGCATGCGGCCATGCACAGGCGGGTGTGCATGTGAGACTTTCAGGCCAGCTGTCCAGCTTCTGTTCCTGTATAGTAGGCGCGGTGGACCAAGCTCGCCCCGCCTGTGCGCCTGGTTCATGACCAGGCATGCAGGGTTGTGCGCGCCTTCCCCTGCCGGCAAGCAGCGGACACACACCGAGACAAGGACTGCTCGCTATTTTCTTTCTCTCTTCGTGCGCTCTGGCGCTGAGCGCGCGCGGCGGCGGTGGCGCAGGGCGCGCGCGTACCTGTTCCCGCACCAGACGCAGTACACGGCGCGCCAGGCGCTGGACTTCCTGGAGGCGCAGCGGCCGGTGATCAAGGAGAAGGTGGCCGAGCGGCGCAAGCGGCACCGCGCGTCCTACCACGGCGGCGGCCGCACGCTGTAAGGCCGCGCTCTGCTCGGCGAGGCGCGGCGGCCGGCGATCAAGTAGGAGGTGGAGGAGCGGCGTGAGTGCGACTGCGTGTCCCACCACGGCGGCGGCCGCACGCTGTAGCGCCGCGCTGTAGGGGCGCGCCGGCCGCACGCTGCTCCCCGCTCGGCGACGCGCAGCGGCCGGCGAGCGAGGACGCCACCGCGCGTCCTGTCATCGGGGCAGCCGGGACGCTGTAGGGCGCCGCGTTGCTCGCAGCGGCGCAGCAGCCGCGACCAAGGAGAGTGTGGAGGAGCGGCGCGAGTGCCACCGCGCGTCCTACCAGGGGGGAGGCCACACGCTGTAGCCGCGCTCCGCGAAGCGCGTGTGCGCCAGATATGACAGGCAGGACTTGCTGCGGCAGTGGCGGCGCGCTGTCGCCAGGTGCCTGCTCAGACAGGCGCACGCGCGCCAGACGTGTGCGTGAAGGGGGTGCGCTGTAAGGGTCGATGCTTTGGGGGCAGCAGCTGAGTAGACGGGATGGGTTGTGTCATGCTCTGCCTTGACCGCAGGTTTTGCTGTGAACACCTGCATGAACACCGTTTGGATGACTTTGTGAGGTAATGCAAGGGGCTGCAATTGGGAAGGGTGCACTTAATTCGTGTCCTTTTGCTGAGAGGCGGAACAAGCTGGATAATCAGGCGTCGGCCTGGAGCGCAAGTGGGCGGCATGACCAATCTGTGTTTGAACCCCTTGGCCGCACCGCGTGCTGCCGAGCTGAGCCTCGCGCCGTGTGTAATGCAGCAGACGCGGCAGCTGCCGCCAGGCCGTCCAGGCGCTGCGCTGCCCTGGGCCTGCCAGGCACCTGTTGATCATCAACAATCACCTGTGAAATGCGTCATGTGTAGCATGTCATAATGAGCCTAGCCAATAGCGATGACATCACAGCATCGCATCCCACTCGGGCGCGGCCAGGTCCAGCGCCAGCAGCTGGTACAGGCAGTGCGCGACCGCGTCGCTGTCGCCGCGCCGCTGGTGGCACGTGACGGCAGCGCGCACCAGCGCCGCCCAGACCAGGTGCGCCGGCCAGTCCTGCGGCCAGGTGCATAAAGTCCTCGCGTTCAGACGTTACAAGATACGCTCCTCAAGCACTTCCACAAGGGACATGCGAGGCGGTGCGCGTTGCGGATGCACCTGGTGACGCGTGAGCAGGGTCGCAGGGGCAGAGCGCGGAGCCAGCTCACATGCAGGCTACCAGGATGGGTCACTGTGAGTATGATTGGCAGTGCCCGACCTGCGCATGCTGGGCGCTGTCGCCGGGTAGCGCGCCCGCAAGGCAGCTCAGCCGCACCGCACCCCCGCCGTCTGCGGCAGGCACGCGCACCGTGTCACGATGTCTGTCAGCGCATGTGCAGACAGACAGGACTGCGCCCTCGTGGGAGCCCGGCGCCGGACCTGTGTGATCCGCCAGCGTCTCGGCGGGGACCTGGGTCTCCCACCGAAAGGGCTGCGCCGCGTCGCCTGCCAAGCGCGCACGCACGCCTGTCAGAGGTGCTGCACACCCACATGGCTTCCGTGGCGGCGGTGCGACGGTGGCGGCGGTGCGACGGTGCTGCAAGCTCTTGCAGAGGACTGACAGGCAATGGGCGTGGCTCGAAGCGTTGCGCACCGGCGCCCAGGCCGTGCCCGGGCGGCGCCGGCAGCAGCGGCACGCCCAGCCGCGCCGCGACGCAGCTCGCGAGCACCGCCAGCGGCGCAGCCACGCCCTTCTTGCTCTGCAGCACATCGCGCAGCAGCAGCGGGCCCAGCCCCGTGTACACCCACTCCACCGGCTCCTCCTTGAAGCCGCACGCACTTGCCAGGCCCTGCCGGGCGCCGCCCGCCGTCAGGCCCAACCAGCGCGCGCCGAGCCCCTGGCGCGCGCGCCGTGCAAGTCGCTCGCACGCCCCGCCCGGTCACGGGCAACGCCCCGACGGCGAAGTTCTGCGGCTGTCCTGCGCCAGGCACGCTGCCCGAGGCGCGCGGGCGAACTGTGCTGGCCTGCCTAACTCCCTGCGGCCTGCCGCATAGCACCGTTGAGGCCGCAGCGGAGGCGGGCGCCTGCCCACCTCGTGCAGGTGCGCCAGCTGCGCCGCCAGCGCGCCGCCGCTCGCCGCGCGCTCCTGGAACAGCCCGGCCGGCGCGGCCGCCTCCACCCGCGCCGCTATACCGTCCAGCACAGCCTGCACCGGGCCCGCCTCCTGCTCCCACGCCGCGCCCCGGCCCGAGCCGCCGCCCGTCGCCGCTTCCGGCTCGGCGTGCACATGGGCTGCATCGCGCGGCTCGCCATCGCCCGAGCGTGTGCTGCCATCGCCGCTGCAGGCCGCCAGGTCATCCAGGCTGTCGGCCGAGGCCTGCACCAGGAGGGGCAGGGCGAGCGCGGCCTCCTCGACGGCCGCGCACGTGGCCAGCGGCGCCAGCGGCGCCGCGCGGCCGGCCAGGCGCAGCTGCAGATCGCGCCAGGTGCCCAGCGCCTGCGCGCGGGCAGCCCCGCTCGGCGGGACGACGAGTCCATGGGCAAGTGCTGACCCCCCTGCAGGCGCCAGGGGCGAAGCGCATACGATACGTGACGCGTGAGCCTAGGTGCATATGAAGGGCGTCTTAATGACGCTTTGCCGTAGGTGGACGGCCGGGAGTGCTGTGGCGCATGAGCGGGCGAGCGCGGGCGGCCTGCCTGCCGTGCCGGCTCCTCGCAGCCGGTAAGGACGCGCAGCTGCCGCTCCACCCGGGCCGGCGACAGAGGCGCCCCTGCCGAGACCGGCTGCATAACTTATTATATACATGTGTGCATGTCTGCAAAAAGGTCAGGAACTACAATTTTGCAGACTCACCAAGGCCAGCAACAGTGTCTGCGGAGTGAGCATCCGGCCAGGTCGAGCAGTAGCCCGCCAAGCCACCAAATGGTAGGCGCTCGGCGTGGAACCTCTGCACCAGGCGCATCAGCGCAAGTGGACTTGAGCTAGCCATCACAGCAGAGGCAGCGAGCCTGCTGAGAAGCCTTTCAGCGCCACGGAGCACTCCTAAGCAAGATAGCAGAGCATGGACAGCAGGGAGATCTTTTTATGGAACGCAGAGTGTGTCTATATGTGTCTAATTGCGATTGGCTTGCAAGGGCGATCACGGGACGTGGGAGCGTAACTGCGATTGCCTGCCTAGCATAGCAGAACCCTGGCAAAAACCTGTGTTCAAATTCAATAGTGCAAGCTGCTGTGCGGAGCGCTCACAGCAAGATAGCCAACAGGCAAGGGACAAGCGCGTCCAGCGCTGAATAAAGCGAATAAGCCAGCAAGCCCAGCCGTAACCTGAGACAACACTGCTGTGCGTGTGATGGTGAGCACGCGTAGCCGCGGTGCGCAGGGCGGGCGTGGCAGGCGCTCTTCAACCGTAAAGGCCTCAGAGAACCTTCCGCCGGGCACGGATGCAGGCAGCAAGCGGCGCGCTAGCAAGGCGCTGGCGCCGCCTTGCAAGCGCCGCTGCGCAGCTGTGCTCGCAGACAGCGCAGCACCGGCATCTGCAAACATGCCCGCACGGCAGCAGGGGCAGGAGCCGCGAGCGTTCAGCCCGCACGTGCCAGCATGCCAAGCGGCGAGCCCGGCTGACATGGTTGCAGCCACAGGCGGAGCAGCGCCTGCTTCCCCAGCCCCTGGTGCGCCCGCCGCGCCGTTAACAGGTGTCCTGCTTGATACAGCCTCCAAGGTCAAGCGGGTGTCGCGCTCAGTGCATGTCCATGCACTGCGCTATGAGGCAGGGCTCCTCAAGTGAAGCTGTGGGCGCGCCTGCTGCAGGGTGTGATCTGGACTGGTTTGACCCGCGAGACGAGCACAAGGTGCGCCCTGCCACGACCTGCGCAGTGTCTTGTGCGCATGCCTCGTGATGCTACGGGTGGTGTTGCTCCGTCCCCGCCCAACACCTTTGGGGAGGGGCTTTGGGGAAGGACTGTCCCGTACAGGCGTTGATAATGGTCCGCGCTGATGCCTGGTCGTGTGCGAGCCACAACATTGCCCCCTTTGTGTGCCTCCTTGGCGAGCGGTTTGTTGCTGTAGTGTTCCAGCCCGTGCGAGACACCCTGCTGCGCCCTGCCTGCTTGCCACGCCGTCGGCTCACGCCAGCCGGGGCGGCGCCAGGTGCGCGCGGCCAAGGCCGCGCTGCACGTGTCCAACCCGCCGCGCGGCGCGCCGCCGCTGTGCCGCGAGGCGCAGCTGGCGGAGCTGGAGGCCGCGCTGACCGCAGCCGCCGCGGAGGGCCGCGGCGGTGCGCTCTACCTCAGCGGCCTGCCCGGCACGGGCGCGCCCCCGGGCAGGAACGCGCGCGGTCGATCCACGCAGTTCCCCAGATGGCCGTCGGGGGTCTTCAGTCTGTGCCTCCCCCCCTTGACGCACCATTGTGTTTATGGGACACTGCGGCAGGTGCGCTGGCATGAAAGGGACATAGCTGTGTCGGGGACTGAGCATGCCTCCTGTGTACCGGTGGAGCACACCTGCCGGAAGTCGTTGTCCCCGGATCAGCAAGGGCGTGCGGCCGGCCCCCGATCAGCACGGGCACGCGGCCGGCCGGGAGCGCTTGCGGCTCTCACGGGGGCGGCGTGCGCGGCAGGCAAGTCGCTGACGGTGCACGAGGCGCTGCGGCGCACGGCGCGCGCCGAGCGAGCGGCCGGCCGGCCGGCGCCGCGCCTGGTGTCCATCAACTGCATGACGCTCGCGCAGCCGGCTGACGTGTACGCGCGCATCGCCGCTGGCCTGGCCGCGCCGCCCGGCACCGCCGACGAGCCCATCACCTATCCAGGCGCGGCCGCGAGCACGCCTGCACCATCTGGCTGCGCTGCTCAGGGTCAGGGTGAGTCACGGCAGCATCCATGTCATTGGACATTGCTTGTGCTGTCTGCCATTATCACGCTTCTGGTAAATTACGGCGTATGCACATCATTACACATTGCCTGTGCTGTCTCTCATCATCACAATGGCAAGTAGCAAGGTGTGCCTTTCAAGCAGAGACGTGAGCGCACGCAACGGCGTCGGCTGGGACAGAGGGCGTCACCTCTGACCCCTGTAGAACCCGCAGGCGCGTCGGGCGCGGGCGCGGGCGCGGCCGCCGCCGCAACGGCCCTGGCCGCGCTGAAGGATGCCGTGCAGGCCGCGGGCCGGACGCCCAAGGGCAGGGCGGCACAGCGGCCGAGCGCCGGCCGCGCGCCGCGCGCGCGCGCGGGCCCGCCGCGCGGCCCGGTGGTGGTGGTGCTGGACGAGATGGACCAGCTGCTGGCGGGCGACCAGGCCGTGCTCACTGAGCTCTTCCTGCTGCCCAAGGTGCCCCTCCTGCCGCCCTCAGGGAGCCCCTTGTGCTGCCCACAAGGAGGGCCCTCGCGTGGCCCACGTGCTGCCCACAAGGAGCAGCCTCATGTTTCCCAATGTGCCGCCCACAGGGAGCGCCCTCATATGCCCCATATGCTTCCATCACGCCGCCACAGGCCGCACAGCAGCCGCGAAGCAGGACACGCGCTGTCCGCGAGCGCGCTGTCCGCGAGCGCGCTGGTCGCCTCCTCGCCCCAGCAGCCTGGCTGTCGAGCGATGCGCGGCCGAGAGGCGGCGGCCTAGGGTAGGGCCTCTGATCCTAACCCTGAGCACGCGCGCGCGCCATGCGGCAGCTGCCGGGCGCGCGGCTCGTGCTGGCGGGCGTGGCCAACGCGCTGGACCTGACCGAGCGCGCGCTGCCGGCGCTGGCCGGCCTGGGCGCGCGCCCGGCGCTGCTGCCCTTCCCGGCGTACGACGCCGGGCAGCTGCAGGCGCTGCTCGGCCAGCGGCTTAGCCGCCTGCCCGGGCCCGTGTACGCGCCGCAGGCGCTGCGCCTGTGCGCCAAGAAGGCGCGCCCTCGCCCGCCCCGTCGCCTGGACAGACGGCAGGAACATGCGTGGTTGGCAGAAGCTCACGACGTGGCGCATTGGCATGCGCATGGTCCCGCCAGGTCGGCCGTCAGTGCACTACACGAAGGCAGCAGATGGGGCGGGGCTGATGAGGCGGGGCTGATGAGGCGCTGCAGCGCCATTGCATGCGAGCTCCCGCGCCGGGCGTCTGGGGACCGCGGGGACGGGAGGCTGCCGCGGAGCGTGGGCGCCCGCGCGGCGCGCGCTGACCGCGCTCAGCCGCGCGGTGCAGGTGGCGGCGCGCAGCGGCGACATGCGTGCTGCGCTGGAGGCCTGCAGCGCCGCGCTCGGCGAGCTCGTACGCGCCGCGGCGGCGCCGCCCGAGGCGGCGCGGCCGGACGCGGCGCCGCTGGCGGCGGTGCCGGAGGCGGCCGAGGCGGTGCCGGCGCCGGTGGACGCGCCGGGCGGCGACGCGGCCGCGCCCGCCCGCCGGCTGGTCAGCCTCGGCGACATGGCCGCCGCGCTCGCCGCCGCCCAAGGCGGCGCGTGCCCTCAGCTGGGGTAGTATTAGGCCTGCCCTCGGCCGCGGTTCATGTGGATGTGCAGTCGTGGAACGATTATGTCACGTGGCTGGTGCTTCCTAGAGTGGGTGCGAGCTGGCATCGGGGCATGCACCTCGGCAGTAGAGCCCTGTAATCGGCCGCCAAGCCGACACAAATTGCACAACAGTCAAAGGGTCCGTTTGGGCTGGCTCGTCGGTGTCACTGCAGGATGGCCACGAGGGTGTCACTGCAGGATGTCCACGAGGCAGTCGGGGGGGCCCCGCGCGCACGCCGAGCGGCGGGTGGAGCCGGCGCGCAGGCGCGGGCGAGAGCGCGGCGGCCGTGCTCGCCATCCGCGGGCTGCCCCAGCAGCAGCAGCTGCTGCTGTGCGCGGCCATGCGCGCGCTGGGCGCGCCGGCCGGCTGCGACACGCCGGCCGCCTGCACGCCCTGTGCCTCGCCCTGCCCTGCCCAGGTGCTGCTCAAGCGCCAAGCGTGTGCAAGCCCTGCTACCCTTGACTGTGCTAGGGTTTGAAAGCTGCTTTTCTCTCATGCTGCATGTCTAGCCCTCGCCATCAGTGTGCTGCAGTTTAGAGGGACATGCGCGGGGCTCAACGCGCCAGACGCGCCGGGCCCATTCGCTCCGACGCTTAGCGCAGCGTTGCCGCACCGGCAGGGTCGGAGGCTGTCGCTGGGCGGGTCGCCCGCGCCCGCGTCCGCGCGGCGCCTGTCGGCCGGCGGGCCCGGGCGGCGCCTGTCCGCCGCCGGCGCGTGCCGCACGCCGCGGCCGGGCTCGGCGGCGCGCGCGCGCGACTGCCTGCTGGCCGACCTCGGCGATGCGTACCGCGCGCTGTGCCAGCAGGTGGTGGCCGGTTCCGCCGCCCGCGCGCCCATGCCCCATGCTCCTTGCACAGGCTGCGCCAACAGTCCCGCAGCTGCGCGCGCCCAACAGCATGGAAGCGTTCCGGCTCGCGTGCGCGTATCCGCCGCCTGTGCATCGCTGTGGCGCCCTTTCACATAAATCTGGAGCGCGCGCTTTATGAGCGTGTCAGCTCCATACGCATGGCGACCGGGGTCGCAGCACCCAAAGCGTCCTCTCTGGCCGTGCTGCTCTATCACAGCGCCTACGCAACTGCGTGCTGGCTCCTTGCTGCTGGGGGGCGCCCGTACTCGCGCGGCTTGCTCCATGCTCGCCGTCCGCAGTCCGAGCCTGAGCAGCTTGTTTAGAACCAGCCGGGCTGCTGAGCTAGGCATGTAGCGCCGCACTGCCCAGCCCAGCCCCGCCCGGGCGCCTGGGCGGGGAGCTGCCGCCCGGCCATGACCCGCGCGGCGCTGGGGCCGCAGGTGGGCTTCGGGCCGCTGGGCGACACCGACCTCTATGCGGCCTGCTCCACGCTGGCCGACCATGGGCTGCTGGGCCTGGGGCCCGGCCGCGAGGAGCGCCTGCGCCGCGTCACGCTGCGCGCCGTGCCCGCCGATGTGCTGCTCGCGCTGCAGGGCGCGCCCCTGTTCAGCAAGGTGCTGGGCGCCGCGTGACGCCGTGCCCCGCAGACCGGCGGCGCGCCGCGCAGCCTGCAGCGGCGGCCGGCTCTGGGTCGTGGCGGGCGCCGAGCGAGCGCGGCGCGACGCGCACGCCGAGGCGCTGCTCGCGCTGTCAGGGCGCGCGGATGTTTGGCAAGGCGCCGCGTTTGCTACATAAGCACGGCCTTTTCAGGGGTTGCCGTGCTGGAATAGGTAACACGAACTGCCACTAAAGCCCGTGGTGACGCGTGTGAGCTGCTGCTGGCACCAACACAAGCTGGGGGAGGCTGCTGCGGGGCTCGAGCTCACATGCCCAGCTAGCGAGCCCGGGCTCGGCGCGCATAAGCCGCAGCCCATCAATGCATGCAGGGGTGCCGCATGACGGACACTGAATCTGGGCAGCACAGTGCACGCTGCCAATGTCGACCGTGAACAAGCTGACAAGAGCACTAGGTGCCTACCAGGTGCACGAACTGACCCTTTGTCCTGTGTACAGCCTTGCAGCCTGAAGGCAGTGCTAGGCATATGGCGCACATGCGTCAGTGCAACGTAATGCTAGCTCGCATGGTCGTTGCATCACATTCAGCCTTGCCGCATGGCATGGCGGAGTGTTCGTTAGGCAAGCTGTTCTGACAGGTGCTGTCGCTATGATATCTAGCAATCAAGCACCAGCACCGCGGGCAAACACCCGCTGGCAAATCAATTCCAAGCAAAACCCATCCACCAGCTCTGATATGTCGCAGCCTCCGCATGCGCACGTGCACCAGCACTGACATGGGGCGGAGCATGTCCATGTGCATGCCAGACACATGGCTGGCAGGGCGAGGATGGCCCCATGGCCCATCCAGGCCAGGCTGACGTGCCTGAGCCCAGCGGTCACACTGGCGCCCATGCCCGTCCCCAGCACGGCCGCCGGCACGCGCGCACAGCGCTCCGGCAGCGCGCGCGCGCCGCGGCCGTCAGATCTGCAGTGCGGCCGCGATGGGCGCCGCAAGGCTGATGATCTGAAACGGCGCCTGGCCGCCCACGGCGGCCACCGTGCGCGGGCACGAGTCGGTGATCCAGAAGTGCGTGAACGCGCCCGGCGTGCCGTTGGCCTGGATGAAGCGCGTGTAGGACGCGCGCGGGAACACGCCGTGCGTCACATACGCGCTCACCGCCACTGCGCCCTGCCGGCGGGCGGCCGCGTGTGCGATGTCAGGCCGGGTGCGGCCAACAGGCGATGCATGGTTCCGCTGCAAGTGCGTGCAGAGGGCACGCACCGGTCAACCCGCTGACCCTTGCACAGCCCCACGCTCATTGACACGTCACACACAACTCCTAGATCACACGAACGACTCTGTTGCGATCAGAGGGCCGTCCATGCACCCAGGATCACAACCGCGTCCGCATGAGGAGCGGGCCCTGCCAGCTGCTGGGCAGTCGCTGTCATGGTCTCCTGTGTTTTTCGCATCGGCTGGCAGTGCATGCGCCCACCATGCATGACTTCACCCCGGCCGCGCGGGCGCGAGCGCGGCACCTGCGTGGTGAGCAGGCGCTGGCACTCGATGAGCGTGCCGCCGGACTGGACCAGGTCATCCACGATGACGACGTGCCGGCCCTTGGCCACGCCCTCCTTCAGGCGCACGATGCGCTTGTCGCCGTCGCGCACCTTGGTGCAGATCACCTGCGCGCGCGCGCCCTTCGCATACCCTACCGCTGTCCTGCCCTACATGCGGCCTCGGGCAGGCGCACCGCGCTGCCCGAGGGCCCGGCACGGTGGCCTGGGGGCGCATTTTGTCTCGCCCGACGACCCGGCGCGCCGCCGGCGGCGCCGCCGGTGTGACTCGCAGTGCCGGGAGCGGCGGAGGCGCTGCAAGCTGCAGGATGATTGTGGTTGGCTGTTACCGAGCTGGGACCAAAGGCACATGACCCCTAAATTCCAGGGCAGGGCTGAGCATCTATCGGCCCGGAGGGCAGCAGAGCCCGCCGGCACCGCCCAGGCTCGACAGCGGAGCGGCGCGCCCAGGGCGCCAGGCATGCCATGCAGGACCACAGGCGGCTGCCTGCGTCCGCGCCGCTCCGCAGCGCTCGCAGCCGGGACGCGCCTCCGGGTAGTCGCCGAACTGGTAGTGGAAGCGCTTCCAGGCGCCCTCGTCGGGGTATGCGATGGTGACGTTGCCGGCGTCCGGCAGCCGCTGCAGCCGCTCGCGCACGAGCGGGATGCCGCTCTCGAACAGCGGCAGCACCGTGTCGCCAAAGTAGAAGCGCTCCTGCGCGCCGCGCCGCACGTGAGGCGCCCGCGTGGGTGCCCGCCTTGCGGCCGCGCCGGCGGCAGCGCTCCGCAGCAGCCGCATGCTCACGCAGCCGGTCTGAGCGCGGCCTGCATGTCTGCAACACGCTCATGCTCCGCGCCGATCCGGCCTGCCAGGAGCCAATGCTCTGTTAGTATGAGCGCCATGTGTGAGCGCACAGTCGTTGGTCTGCACGCCTGCAACGGGCCGCCCCGCGCGCGCGCCAGCGCGCGCGTCGGGTCTGGGGCGCCGCGCGCCTGCAGCGCGTGGATGTCAAAGATGACGACGCTGGTAGGCCCGCCGCGCGAGAGCGGGATGCTGGACAGGATGCGCGCCAGCGTAACCGCCGTCGCGACGTCGCCCTCCGCCTCCACCTGCGCCGCGGCGCGGCGCCTCGGCCGCAGCGCACGTGCGGCACGCTCAAGCCCCCGTCACATATTCTGGCCGAAGCGCAAAGCGCCGATGCGCAGCCGGGTTTCTGAGCCGCCCGCTGCGCCCTCAGGAGCGTCACTCACGCAGCCGCTGGCGTCAGCTAGTCGCAGCCAAGCTGCGCAGGCTGCGCGCAGCGTCGCAGCGGCTCCCGTGCGGCGACCACAAGCGGCGGCAGCGGGGCAACCTCAGGGCTGCCACCCCAGAGGCCCGGGCCGCGCGCGCGCCCGCTCGGCGGTGCCGGTGGGGAAGTACGGCAGCACGAGCGTGAAGGAGCCGACGAACATGCGCGGCAGCTGGTAGATGACCGACAGCTGCTCGAAGATGGAGCCCGCGTCCTGGAAGGACGCCAGGAACGCGACGTGCCGGTTGCGGATGCGCGTCGCGTCCTTGACAAACACATTGGGGAAGCCGTCCGCGAACTTCCTGCGCGCGCGTGGGGCGCAGTGCGTGCGCAGGTGCGCAGGTGCGCGGGTGCGATACACGGCCGGCGGCGGCTGGCGTCTCGGTGCGGCGAATCACTAGCTTCCGCGATTCTCTCAGCCCCGCGCAACGCAGCAGGGGGGGGTGGGGTGGGGTGGGCGGGCGCGCACGCCCACTTGATCTCGCCCAGCTCCACCTTGCAGCGGCTGGCCTCGCAGACCTTCCGCGCCAGCGCCTCCGTCTCCGGGTAGTGGAACAGCAGGCAGTCCTTCTGCAGGTACTGCGGGGTGGCCTGCAGGTCCACGTTGGGCCCCTGGATGCGGATGTCGTCGCGCGAGAAGGTCACGCGCACCGGCGCGCCGAGCGCGGTCTTCGCTGTCAACTCTGTGGCCATCCAGGCGCGCGCCGGCTGCGCGGGGCGCTGCACCAGCCTGCTCTGCAGCGCGGGCGGGCTCGGTGCCAGGGGGGTGCCGGGGGCGATGCCGGCATGCATCAAGGCGGCCGCGGCTTGCGGGTGCAGCCCATCTGGCGCCCTGTCGCTCGGTGGGTC